>JACCDI011884920.1_pt1 | contig 20611 bp, 20 predicted proteins | sample 7442791 | NCBI WGS metagenome assembly JACCDI01 (sample SAMN15323434, study PRJNA562643) | freshwater metagenome | isolation source: river surface water | place: USA:Blue River Watershed | collected 2017-08-15
AATGCGTGGCATGCTAGCTCGCATCAAGCGCAAAACCAGGGAGATTGTTGCCGCAAGTAACTGACGCATTCGGCTCTTACTCAACTTCTGCTGGGGATTTCTTCAAGCAGCTGGCTAAGGGTTTTCAGGTGACGGCATCTCTGGTGTGTGATGCGCAGGGCAATACAGTCGACGGAATCGGCCGATCAAAAGGGATTGGCAACGCCACCGATCTTGCTCTGCTAGTCGCACTTCGTCGCCAGGCGGAGGTCATACTCACTTCTGGTACAACATTTCGAGCTGATGAATACCGGTTCCCAAAGTTCGCCGATTTAGCAGTGCTTACAAACAAGGGCGTCTACATTGCAGTTCCCGCTGGTCAGCGCTTGCATCAATTGAACTCAAGTTATGTTGCGGCAGTTGAAGATCTTCGAAGGCTTTCGTATACAAGAATCCACGTCGAGTATGGGTTCAATGGCATATCGGAACTCGTCAATCGACGAAAACTGGATGCACTAGTGCTCTCATCTCCAACTCGACAAGGCGTTCCTAACTTGGCAGCCAAGTTGGGCGTAAATCCGGTCTACATCGAACTTAATGACCTTTACGTTGGCTTGGTGGCGTGGCAAACGGACCGATTACAAAGCTAAAGATACATTTACGAGGTGGAAATCGACCTGTCCCCTCTTAGTCCTGCATTTGCGGGAATGCTTGAGCGTTTTAAGCAGGTTGAGGCAAGACCGGAAATCTCCCTAAGTCAGATTCCGTCTCCGCAGGGTATTGCACCAGAAGCAATTGCAATCGCCGCGGAAATCAACCACGAAACTGCAACCGACCACGGTGTTTCCCGTTTGGTTTTCTGTCGTGATCCTGAGATGCCTGAAGGCTGGAACTCTGAATTCCGAATCATCGGATATGCAAAAAGTCCTATCGAATTGGACATGGCGAAGGACGAGTATCTGTCCGCGCTTCCCTGGGAATGGCTCAAGGATTCCCTAAGCATGGCAGGTGCAAAGTTTGCTTACGATGCAGGAACGACCACAACTGTTTTATCAACTGGCCACGGCTCGCTAATCAACCAGCCTCAGCATGCCGAACTCGAAATACGAGCATCCTGGGCACCGTTAGATTTCGACTTGACTCCACACCTAGAAGGCTGGGTCGAGCTGCTCGCTTTGATATCTGGACTGCCACCTAAGGATTCCAAAGTGGTGAGGCTTTCTTGAGGCTAGATAAGCCAAGACTTTCGGTGCACTTCATCGATTCAGCACATGAGCTCCAGTCCCTCATCGACGCCCTAGGTGACGTGAATCAAGTTGCGATCGATGCTGAGCGTGCTAGTGGATTTCGCTACAGCCAAAAGGCCTACCTAATCCAAATTGCAATCGAGAACAAGGGTATTTGGCTGGTCGATCCGGTTGCGGACCTGGATTTGTCGAAGCTTGTCTCGCCGCTGAATTCAAAGACTTGGTTACTACACGCAGCGACTCAAGACTTGCCATGTCTTGCTGAGCTCGGATTTAGGCCGGCGGGATTGATCGACACAGAACTCACCGCAAGAGTCCTTGGTCTTGAGCGGGTGGGTCTTGGTTCAGTATGCGAAGCGCTACTTGGGATCGAACTAGCCAAGGAGCATTCCGCGGCCGATTGGTCACAGCGACCACTGACTCAAGAGATGCTCGACTATGCAGCATTGGATGTCGACGTAATGTTCGAGCTCTGGTCCAAGTTGCAAGAACTTGCAAAAGATAGCGGTAAAGAAGATTGGCTTAGCCAGGAGTTCAACCACCTGCTTGGCTTCAGGCCGAAACCAGCATTGGATGAGCCTTGGCGTGGATTGCCAGGGATTAGCCGAGTGAAAGACCTTACCAAACTAAAGATCGCCGCGAGCCTGTATGCCGCACGCGATGGCATTGCATTGGAAAAGGATGTTGCGCCTGGACGCTTGATACCGGATCGCTCGATTATGGCGGCTGTCAATCAAGCCCCGAAGTCAAGAGGCGAGCTGGCAGCGAATAAGGAGTTTCAAGGTAGAGCTTCTAGAACCCTGTTGTCACTTTGGTGGGATGCCATCGCACGATCTCCAGAGCTTGACATCAATATCGAACCCAGCGAACGCGGGACTGGCATTCCAAACCATAAGAGTTGGGAACGGCGCTTTCCGGAGGCTCATCATCGCCTTGAGGTTATTAGGCCGCTGGTTGTCGCTCTAGCTGAAGAACACAAGCTGCCGGTTGAGAATCTCTTAACCCCGGACTACCTCAGAAGAGTGTGCTTTGAGCCTCAAGCCGATGTTGCCGCACAGCTTGCAAGCTACGGAGCCAGGAAATGGCAAATTGATTTAGTTACTGAAGTGATTCAGACGGGTTTGAAAGTGGCTGAGCAGTCTCAATCGGCTTAGCGTGAGGGACCTTTGAGCCAACTACCTGAGCCACTATGTCGCGGGCAATGGCCTTTGGTGTGAGGCCGAGACGCTCAAGAATCTCGTCACGCTCGGCATGTTCGAGAAATTCCGCAGGAATACCGACCTCGTTTAGACCAGTATCTACACCCTTAGCCCTGGGCCCTTGACGCAGTCTGGAACCAAAACCTCCGACGCGAACACCGTCCTCCAGTGTCACAACGAGCCTGTGGGAACTCGCTAGTTCAACTAAAGAATCTTTGATGGGCAATGCCCAACGCGGGTCCACAACTGTGCAACCGATTCCCTGGGCTGCCAACAGTTCCGCAACCCCCAATGCGGTTTGAGCAAAGCTTCCAACACTTACTAGGAGCACATCCTTAGAAGGAGCTTCGGAGAGTACGTCGGCACCATCTCTGGTCTTGCGAACTTCCTTGACAGGGGCAGGCACATTACCCTTTGGAAACCTAACCACAGTAGGGGCGTCATCGACCGCGCAGGCCTCGTTCAGCAACTCCCTGAGGGTTCGTTCATCACGCGGAGCGGCAAGCCTTATCCCAGGCACAACCTGCAGAATCGATAGATCCCACATGCCGTGGTGTGATGCCCCGTCAGGTCCAGTAATGCCAGATCGGTCAAGTACGAAGGTAACGCCAGCCTTGTGCAGTGCCACATCCATCAGCACTTGGTCAAAGGCGCGATTGAGGAATGTCGCGTAAATTGCCACGACTGGGTGCAGTCCTCCGAACGCCATTCCAGCGGCGGCCGTAACAGCATGCTGTTCCGCAATTCCAACATCGAAAACCCGATCAGGGAAACGTTCAGCGAACTTATCGAGTCCCACCGGGATGAGCATCGCTCCGGTAATGCCAACGAGATTTGGGTTCTGGCTCGCAATGGTAACAACCTCATCGCCAAAAACAGAAGTCCATGAGGTTCCGCTTGAAGCTTTGAGCGCTAGACCAGTCTCTGGGTTTATCTTGCCCACGGCGTGGAATTGGTCGGCTATATCCGAAATAGCAGGGTCGTAGCCTTTCCCCTTTTGGGTAATGGCATGCACGATAACTGGAGCGCCATACTCTTTCGCCTGGCGAAGAGCGACCTCCATGTCTTGCAGGTTGTGACCGTCAATAGGGCCGATGTATTTGATGTCCAGGTTCGGAAAGATGCCGCTTGCCGAGTTATCAACGACCACTCGCTGGCCGGCAGCGTGAACGGAATCAAAAACTAGTTTGCCTAAAGGCCCGAACTTGTAGAAGATCCGTTTTGATAGCGAATAGCTCTTTTTGTACCAAGACTCAGTCCGTATGGCATTCAAAGTCTTTGCAAGACCACCGATGGTAGGCGCATAGGAACGACCATTGTCATTAACGACGATTACTAGGTTGCGGTCATTGTCGTCGGTGATGTTATTAAGGGCTTCCCAGGCCATTCCGCCGGTGAGCGCGCCATCTCCAATCACTGCAACAACGTGGCGATCCCTCTTTCCGGTGGCCTTAAAGGCTCTGGATATACCATCCGCCCAAGATAGCGAGCTCGAGGCGTGGGACGATTCGACGATGTCGTGCTCAGACTCTGATCGCTGCGGATAGCCGGCGATTCCATCCTTTTGACGAAGGCTGGAAAGGTCACGCCTGCCAGTCAAAAGCTTGTGGACATAGGACTGGTGTCCGGTGTCAAAGACGATGGCGTCGTGAGGCGAATCAAATACACGATGAATCGCTACTGTCGTTTCGACCACGCCAAGATTTGGCCCGAGGTGGCCACCGGTTTTAGACACAGAATCGATCAGATAGCTGCGAATTTCGCTGCAAAGCTCCTGGAGCTCCTCTTTCGTAAGGAGGTCCAGGTCTCTCGGCTGCGAGATTCGCCCTAATTGCGTCATTTGATCTTTAACCCGCTAAGCGGCTAAAGCCTTCCTAGGCAACCAAGCTTCTGAGTACGTATTGCAGAATTCCACCGTTGCGGTAGTAGTCCGCTTCACCCGGTGTGTCGATTCGAACCACGGCGTCAAACTCAACCACCGACTTGCCTGCTGGCGAGTGTGAAGAAGGCTTTGCAGTCACACGAACGGTCTTTGGAGTCGTGCCCTGGTTCAACAGTTCGATTCCTTCAAAGCTGAACTCTTCGGTACCATCAAGGCCCAAAGATTCTGCAGTCTCACCCTTTGGATATTGCAGTGGTAGAACACCCATTCCAATTAGGTTGCTGCGATGGATTCGCTCGAAGCTCTCCGCAATTACGACACGGATGCCGAGTAGGCGCGTACCCTTGGCCGCCCAGTCTCGAGAAGACCCAGAACCATATTCCTTGCCGGCTAGTGCCACAAGCGGAGTGCCAGCGGCACGATAGTTCTCTGCAGCGTCAAAGATGAAGGACTGAGGGCCCTCTGCATCCGTGAAGTCGCGGGTGTAGCTTCCTTCAACGTCGTTTAGCAACTGGTTGCGCAGACGGATGTTCGCAAATGTGCCGCGAATCATGACCTCGTGGTTTCCACGGCGAGAGCCGTAGCTGTTGAAGTCCACTCGAGAAACTCCATGCTCGGTGAGATAGCGTCCCGCGGGTGAGTCAGCCTTGATTGAACCGGCCGGTGAAATGTGGTCGGTGGTTACCGAGTCACCCAGCTTCACTAGCACTCTCGCACCTGATACATCAGTCACCGGTGATGGAGTTAGCTTCATGTCGTCGAAGTAAGGGGCTTTCTTTACATAGGTTGATTTCTCGTCCCATTCAAAGATCGCACCCTTAGGAGTTGGCAGTGATCTCCAGTGCTCATCGCCCTCAAAAACGGATGCGTACTGAGTAGTAAACATGTCCGAGTTGATCGAAGAGTCGATGGTGCGCTGCACCTCATCTGGAGTAGGCCAGATGTCACGAAGGTAAACATCGTTACCAGACTGGTCCTTACCAAGGGCTTCGGTCTCGAAGTCGAAGTCCATGGTTCCAGCAAGTGCATAAGCGATTACCAACGGTGGAGATGCCAAGTAGTTCATCTTGACGTCAGGGTTGATGCGGCCTTCGAAGTTACGGTTGCCCGAAAGCACTGCGGTAACCGCAAGATCATTCTGATTAATCGCCTCAGAAATCTCTTCTGCCAACGGACCCGAGTTACCAATACAGGTGGTGCAACCGTAACCAACGAGATTGAAGCCAAGGGCGTTAAGGTCGTCCGTTAGACCGGCCTTCTCATAGTACTCAGTTACAACTTTGGAGCCCGGCGCTAGCGAGGTCTTAACCCAGGGCTTGGCCTTCAGGCCTTTAGCTACGGCGTTGCGAGCCACCAAACCGGCAGCAAGCATGACCGATGGGTTAGAGGTGTTGGTGCAAGACGTGATGGAGGCAATCGTTACTGCACCATTGTCGATCTTGAAATCCTTACCCTTAACATTGGTTGGCTTGGATTTAATGTCCGAGTAGGTCTTAATTGCGCTGTCGAACGCACTCTTTGACTTGCTAAGTTCGATGCGATCCTGAGGACGCTTTGGACCGGCAATGCTTGGAACAACGGTTGATAGGTCAAGCTCTAGATACTCGCTATACACCGGCTCGATGCTTGGGTCGTGCCATAGCCCTTGAGCCTTGGTGTAGGCCTCTACCAGGGCAATCTCGTGCTCGGTGCGACCGGTAATACGCAAATAGTCCAGGGTTACTTCGTCAATCGGGAAGATAGCAACCGTTGAACCAAATTCAGGAGACATGTTTCCGATGGTTGCGCGGTTCGCCAAAGGTACCTTTGAGACACCAGAGCCGTAGAACTCCACGAACTTTCCAACCACTCCGTGCTTACGCAGCATCTCAGTAATTGTTAGCACCACGTCGGTAGCGGTTGCGCCAGTAGGAATCTGGCCAGTTAGCTTGAACCCAACCACCTTCGGAATCAACATAGACACCGGCTGGCCAAGCATTGCGGCCTCGGCTTCGATGCCACCAACGCCCCAGCCCAATACACCAAGACCATTTACCATCGTGGTGTGGGAGTCGGTTCCAACGCAGGAGTCCGGATAGGCCAAAAGCTCGCCGTTCACCTCTCGGGTCATAACTGTGCGTGCTAGGTACTCGATGTTGACCTGGTGCACGATTCCGGTTCCAGGAGGAACTACCTTGAAGTTGTCAAAAGCAGTCTGTCCCCAGCGCAAGAACTGATAGCGTTCCGCATTTCTCTGGTATTCAAATTCAACGTTTCGCTGAGCAGCGTCAGCAGTTCCGGCCACATCAATCACAACTGAGTGGTCAATGACCATCTCGGCTGGCGCGAGCGGGTTGATCTTTTGAGGATCTCCTCCGAGTGCAACCACAGCTTCACGCATTGTGGCTAGGTCAACAACACAAGGCACACCAGTGAAGTCCTGCATGATGACGCGAGCCGGTGAGAACTGAATTTCGATGTCTGGCTCGGCAGTAGGGTCCCAATTGACCAGGGCGTGTACGTGATCCTTGGTCACGTTTGCACCGTCTTCGGTGCGCAGCATGTTCTCGAGGAGAATCTTGAGGCTGTAAGGAAGCTTGTTCACGCCCAGTTCCGGCATAGAAAAGTACTTATAGCTCTTATCGCCGACCGAAAGGTGCTTTGCGGAATTGAAGCTGTTGGTCATTGTGAATCTCCTGTTGTTTTACCTGACTAATTTACTGCTTTTCAATGCTGCTTAGACGCCTTAGTAGCACCCATGTCAAGACCAGCAAGCCCGCATAGGCTGGCGCACCAAGAATCACCTTGGAAGCCGCTAGCAGTTCGACTTGACCGGCGAAGTACAGCGGAAGCTGCACAGCCAAGCGAAGTCCAAAGAATCCAACCCAGACAAGCGTCACTAGCTGTGCCCTGCGATACACAACCTTGTTTTTGCGCCAAGAATCCAGTCCAAACAAAAGCTGAGCCACAAAACCCATGATCGGGTACCGGATCAGCACGGATAGCAATAAGACAGAGCCGTAGGCTGCGTTGGTTATGAAGCCTGGGATGAAGAAATCTTCGGCATTTCCACCGTCTCGAAGAGCCAAAAATGCAGCCAGTGCAATTCCCAGTGCTCCTGCGATTGCCTGTGTTACCGGCTGCCGCCTCGCTATACGAATCACGATAAAAAGAAGTGCCAGGGTGCTTGCAACCGAAACGCTAACCAGAGCTGACTTGGAGATTGCAAAAGCTACTGAGAACGAGAATGCCGGGATGATCGACTCCGCTACCCCTAATGGGCCGCCGATGGCGTCGAGCAGCGACTGTCTGGACAGAACCGCACCGTTCTCGGTTTTGGTTACGCCAAGTCGTTTAGCAATCCGCTCCGAATCGCTCACTGCTGCACCGGAATCGTGAGTGGCAGGAGGTCGCCAGGGGGTAGCGGAGTCTCCCCCCTGCTAACACCGACGGACCTAAAGAGCTCAATCATGGACTGATAGCGCGGTGGATGAGCCAGGTCAGGTCCCGACATCACCCCTCGAAGGAACCAACGTGGACCATCGACCCCGATGAATCTACTCTCGCGCAAAAGCCGCATTCCATCCTCAACAACCGGCACTCCAGCTTTGATTTCAGGACCTAGCAGCCCCTCGATACGTTGCGCTGAACCACCTTGTTCTGTAATGGCATTCTCGATGGCATTCATGGTTGCTTCCCAGAGACCATCAATCTTGCTAGCTGCAAAAGCCTGAAGTTGCAATCGGTGGCCATCCTCTTCCAAGGTGATGGCAACCACGCGATTATTCGCCTCGTCTATGTCAGCTCGCACAACCAGACCCGGCTTTGGCGCGATGCGAATTGACTCGAAGTCCAGATACGGGGTTAGCAGCCCAATTTCTGAAATGTCGAACGGACCACTCACTGAACGATCGGCTGGGGCGATTTTGGCCACTAGTTTCTCCCGCTAGAGCCAAAACCGGTTTCGCCTCTGGTGCTCTCAGGGAGTTCTGAGACGGCAATGAAGGTCGCATGTTCGACCTTTTGAAAAACAAGCTGTGCGATGCGGTCACCGACTGCAATTGGAAAATCGTCCTTGGAGGTGTTCAGAAGCGTAACCATGATTTCGCCACGGTATCCAGCATCAACCGTTCCGGGGGTGTTTAGAACAGTTATTCCATGCTTAGCAGCGAGACCGCTTCTTGGGTGAACAAGGCCAACGTAGCCATCCGGCATCGCAATCTTGATGCCGGTCCTAACCAGTGCACGCTCTCCAGCAGCCAGCACAAGCTCCTGGGTAGAGCGCAAATCGCAACCAGCGTCTCCGGGCTTTGCATAGAAGGGCTCGAACCCAGGTTCGGCAATTAGTAGTACTTCGAAACTCACCCCTAGAGCGTAATGTATTGATGTGCAAACACTGCAATTTGAAGAACGCCTTTACCCTGCCGCGGGTATGTATCTTGCCTACTCCCTACTTTCACCAATGGTCTTACTGGCTGCCGCACCGTTTGGATGGGCTCTGGCGATTGCCCTAGGTGCTCTGACCTTGCTTGCCGCGCTGTTGTTTGCATCTGTTTTCAGCCCAATGGTGTTGGTTGATGACGTTCGTTTGGTTGCTGGGAAGATGTCCATTCCGCTCAGCGCGATTGGTTCTGTCGAAGAGATTGAACAGCAGAATCTCCGCCAGGAGCTAGGGCCAAAACTGGATGCCAGAGCTCAATTGCAGATTCGCGGGGATTTGAAAAACGCAGTGAAGGTATGCATTTCCGACCCGCAAGATCCGACGCCGTACCTCATCATCAGTACACGTCGTCCGAAAGAGTTAGTAAGCGCACTCCGAGCAAATCGGACCTAATTTGGTCTTCGACGCCATTTGAGATTGTGCCTTGACTAGGAAGCAGTTCATGCAGGTGAACTCATTTTCCTGTTGAGGCAGGATCACTACCTCTAATTCTTCGTTGACAACATCAGGGATAGTGAAGGAGTCAACGTTGTCGACATCATCTTCGGAGATCGATGGCTTCGAAGGGATGCGCTCCTTGATGGCTTCAATTGACTCCGTGTCGTCATCATTTTTGCGCTGAGCGTCGTAATCGGTCGCCATTAGCCTCACCTCTCCACTACTACTTCGGCGTGAACTATGCCTTAGAACTGAAGGATTTGCAAATAAGGCTCGCCGATAGGTTCAAGAGTTAATCAACTCACCGCAGTAATTCCGCATAAATGCTTCTCGTTTTGCCAAACTCTTTGACAAGGAGCGTAAATCATGGAGCTTAAGTTCGTATCGCGCGAGGGTGACTACCTGGTCTTTGAAACCGCGGAAGGTACTCGCGTTCGAACCCTGATCGACGACCAGATTCGTGACGCTATCCGAAAGGTGCAGCCGCTAGAAAGCTCCAATTTCACCCCTCGAGAAGTTCAGCAACAAATCAGATCCGGCTTGTCGGTGTCGGAAGTTGCAGTCAATCTGGGAGTTCCGGAATCAGCCGTCGAGCCATTCGCACTTCCAATCCTGGATGAGATTCGATACATAATCGATGCGGCCTTGAACACCACTCTGCCTGATGGACCAACAATGAAGCGGTTCGAAGATATGGTGCTTGCTAGCGATCCAGCAGCCACCTTTAAAGCTATCAAGTCAGACCTCGGCTGGGAGATCGTCGCCAAAGGCGCAAATACATACAGCTGGTTGTTCGACCCACGCAGTCGTGTAATCGAACCGAACAGCGAGTCCGCTAGAAAGATCGGCAAAGCAAACAACCTTCGTGATTCCATTTTTACTGCTCCGGTTAAAGAAGAGGTTCAGGAGGTTGAAACCAAGGTTGAGCCAGCGGAGACTGCTGGAGCTTCTGTTCACGACCTCGTTCAAGAGCTTCGCTCGCGTCGGGAGCAAACCGCACAAGAACTAAAACCTCAAACTGCGAAAGGCCGCGCCGCTCTTCCTAGCTGGGACGAGATCGTCCTCGGTGCAGGAAGCCTAGAGTCCGACTCGGACTAGAGGGATTCTGAGCTCAGCGGAGCTCATGCCACCGTGGTGAGCCGTCATTTCGATACTGCGCTTTTTGGAATGGACGCTGTGAAATAGGGTGAAGTTCGAGCGGGCCAACAGCATAATCTCAGGCAGACGCTGGGCAGCCAATGGGCTTACAACACCGAACCAATTTGCTGAAATTGCCTCAGAGGTTGCAACGGCTTGATAGAGCGAGCTTTGCCCGGAGAGCTGCTCAATCATTTGATTGGTGGCTCCTTGATCTTTTAGGTATAGGTATGCGACCCGCGTATCGCCACCGAACCACTCCAGCAAACCACCTTTTTCAACATAGTCATCGATAAAGATTCGTTGCTCCTGGGGTGAATCCATCATGCCGTGATCGGCAGTAATAATCAGGCCACAGTCTTTGGGCAACAACTTTGAAAAGCGAGACAGATGCCCATCAAGCTCCTCCAGCAAAGTTGCCCAACCTTGAGACTGCCAACCGTTACGGTGCCCGTACTTGTCCAATTCTGGAATGTATAGGTAAGTTATGGATTCATCCGGAGACGAGAGAAGATTCAGCGCAGCCTCGAAACGGTCGCTCATTGACTCTGCCGCTACATACTGTGCATTTCGCATCGTTGCCATGGTGTAACCGGTATGGCGGTACTCCTCATGACCAACTACATACGCGGCGATACCCGCAGAGGTCGCAAGCTCACTGACGGTCGAATTTGGCTGCCAGATAGCTGGATCGGTTCTTTCATTCCAACCGGTCAGTAAGTTGATCTTTTCATTGAATACTCGGTCAAAAACCTGGTGACCAATGAGGCCATGCTCCCCCGGCGTTAGACCGGTAGCAAAAGAGGCAATGTTTGCACTGGTGGTTGACGGAAAACCAGCGTGGGTTATCGAGCCGGCCTGTAATTGATTCGCAAGCCATGGCGCGTGGCCCGCTCGTGCTAGGACGTTCTCCGCCCCGAGTCCATCAACTAAAACGCAGACGATTCGTTTGGCTGATCTCAACCCCAAGGGATTCGGTTTACGTTGCACAGCCAGCAAGCTGGATGAAAACACGTGCCGTAGCTTCCCTAGGGCTTTAGGAACAACAGGTAGAGTCGAGGGCACACTCAAGTTTGACACACCAGGGACCATGACCAATCCAGAAGAACGCATTGTTGACATTGATGTCGCCAAAGAAATGCGCGAAAGCTTTCTGGAGTATTCCTACTCGGTCATCTATTCCAGAGCCTTACCCGACGCCAGAGACGGACTGAAGCCTGTACAGCGGCGCATTGTCTACCAGATGGGAGAGATGGGTCTTCGACCTGATAAGGGTCACGTCAAATCGGCACGTGTCACCGGCGAGGTGATGGGAAAACTCCACCCCCATGGAGACGGGGCCATCTATGACGCTTTGGTCAGGATGGCGCAGCCCTTCAGCCTTCGAATTCCATTGATTGATGGGCATGGCAACTTTGGTTCACTGGATGATGGCCCAGCTGCCGCAAGATACACCGAAGCCAGACTGGCGCCGGCTGCCTTGCTCTTGAATGAATCACTCGATGAAGACGTGGTTGATTTCCAACCAAACTACGACGCTCAGCTGAGCGAACCCGAGGTATTGCCCGCAGCCTTTCCTAACTTGCTGGTAAATGGTGCGGCAGGCATAGCAGTGGGCATGGCCACCAACATGGCTCCGCACAACCTTCGTGAAGTTATTGCTGCCCTCGTACTGCTGATTGACAATCCAAACGCGACACTAGAAGAAGTGATGCAGGTCCTACCTGGACCAGATTTTCCAACCGGTGGTGTAGCCCTCATAGCGGAAGGTCTACTCGAGGCCTATTCGCAAGGAAAGGGCACAATCAAAACCCGTGCCAAGGTTTCAGTTGAAAATGTTGGCCCCAGACGCACCGGGCTGGTTGTAACCGAGCTCCCCTATTTGGTCGGGCCAGAACGCGTGGTTGACAAGATTAGGGATGCTGTCAACTCAAAGAAGCTTGAGGGTATTCACAATGTGGTGGACCTTACGGATCGCGAAAATGGCCTGAGGCTGGTCATTGAGCTGAAAACAGGTTTCGACCCAGATTCGGTACTGGAAGCTCTTTATCGCTTTACTCCACTTGAAGAAACCTTTGGAATAAATAACATCGCGCTGGTGGGAGGCAGACCCCAGCAGCTTGGTGTTATCGAGCTTCTAAACGTCTACCTCAGGCACCGAATGGAAGTGGTTCGGAGGCGTTCCACCAACCGCCTGGATCGTCGAAATGCTCGCCTTCATCTTCTCGAGGGCCTCCAAATCGCAGTTCTAAACATCGATGAGATCATCGAGGTGATTAGAACCAGCGATACTGCAGATGCAGCCAAATCGCGCCTCATGCAGGTGTTTGACCTGAGTGATTTGCAGGCGGAACACATTCTGGAACTTCGACTGAGGCGCCTAACGCGCTTCAGTGTGATCGAACTCGAGGCAGAAGCAGATCAGCTTCGAAAAGAGATCGAAGCCCTAGTTGCACTCTTGAGTTCGGAAGCACGCATTAAGTCACAAATCCGCCGAGAACTGGAAGAAGTTGCCGATAAGTACGGCGATGCTCGAAGAACGCAGTTGATTGATGCCTCTGGCATGGTGGTAGTCAAAAGGGCACCGATTGTAACTGAGCTAGAAGATGAGCCGACCTTTGTTTGCATCACCCCGAGTGGAAAGCTCTACCGCACCAACACTCCCCCGGTAGATGCCAAGGAAGCGAAGCTGAGAATTATTGCAACAACCACAAGGTCAGACGTAGGTCTTGTAACTAGCGATGGCATTGCTCACGCGGTACACGTTTCAGATTTGCCTTCGGCTGCAGCAGGAGTCAGCCCGCAGTTGCCTGAGCCTGAATCGATCATCGGAACGGTAAAGCGCGTCGTTTCAGTCATTGAGTGGCGCGCTACTGCTACCTACGCCCTCGGCACCAGCCAGGGAACGGTGAAGCGCTTTACGGGACCACTGCCAGATAAACAAGAAGTGTCGCTGATCGCTCTCAAGGACCTGGATGAGGTGGTTGGTGTCGATTTGGCAGACGACTCAGCTGAGCTCACATTTATAACCAGCGAGGCAAACCTTCTGGTCTTCCCCGCTAGCAGCGTTAGGCCGCAGGGTCTCCCAGCTGGAGGCATGGCAGGAATGAACATAAGCTCCGGAAAGGCAATCTATTTCGGAGTGCCGACTCAAGATGCAGTAGTCGTTACCGTGTCCAATTCTTCAATGTCGCTTGGTGGAACCGATGCTGGCAGCGTAAAGCTGACTCAGCTTGCAACATTCCCTAGAAAGGGAAGAGGTGCGATGGGTGTTCGCTGCCACAAATTCCTGAAGGGTGAGGATCAGCTTTACTTTGCCGCCCTGGCCAGTGATAAGCCACAGTTGTTTGATTTGGACGAACGTCCGATTGCAACACCAGCAGTTGATAACCGTAGAGACGGCTCCGGATCGTCGGCAGAGAATTATGTAGATAGCGCCTTCTAGGCGTCGATTTTCTCTCTGTCAAAACTGTCTGCTGAGTCAACGATAAAGTCTCGTCTCGGTGCGACGTCATTACCCATAAGTAGTTCAAATATCTCATCGGCAGCTTGCGCATCCTTCGCGGTGATGCGACGCAGCATACGATTTTGTGGGTTCATGGTGGTCTCTGCCAACTGATCGGCATCCATCTCCCCTAGACCCTTATAACGCTGAATTGGGTTTTGGTAGGTCTTTCCCGATTTCTCCAACTTTGCCAGAAGGTCATGAAGCTCCTGCTGGCTGTAGGTGTAAATCGGCTCCTTGGTTCTACCGGCTTGAACCATGACTCTGTGCAACGGTGGTACAGCTGCGTAGACCCGACCAGCCTCCACCAAGGGGCGCATGTATCGGAAAAACAAAGTCAACAGCAAAGTCCGAATGTGAGCGCCATCTACATCTGCGTCGCTCATCAAAATAATCTTTTCGTAGCGCACTGAATCTAAGTCAAAGGTTCTACCCGAGCCGCCTCCTATTACCTGAATGATTGAGGCGCATTCGGTGTTTGAAAGCATGTCGGCTATAGATGCCTTCTGGACATTTAGGATCTTGCCGCGGATTGGCAATAGTGCTTGAAACTTGGAATCTCTGGCTAGCTTCGCCGTTCCAAGAGCGCTATCACCCTCGACGATAAACAGCTCGGAACCCGCAGTAGCGTCTGCACGACAATCAACCAGTTTGGTTGGAAGCGAAGAAGATTCCAAAGCATTCTTGCGCCTTTGAGTGTCCTTGAGCGTCCTGGCACTAACTCGAGCCTTGGCCTCGTTTACGACTTTCTCTAACAGATTGTCGACTTCCTGTTTGGTGCCGCGAATCGCACCCGAGAGATAACTGTCTAACCATGCCCCAACACCAGTGGCGACGATGCCCTTGACTGCGGGTGTTCCAAGGGTCTCCTTGGTTTGACCTTCAAACTGAGGTTCTGGAAGGCTAACGGTTACCACGGCCGTGATGCCAGCCAACAGGTCCTCTCGCTCGATCTTTAGGCCTGTAGCCTTCAGCTTGCGGGCATTGGCGTCGATAACGGAGCGGAAAGACTTGATTAGTGCCTGTTCAAATCCCGCCTGATGGCTACCTCCCTTTGGGGTAGAGATGATGTTCACGAAACTGCGAAGTTCCGTATCGAAACCATTTCCCCATCGGAGCGCGATATCAACTGAACACTCTCGCTCCACTTCCTTTGAAACCATCGCACCGTTGGCTTCATCAAGAACTGGCACGGTTTCCAAGAATGTGGACTTGAATTGAATCCTCTTGGTTGGCACGACCGCGGAATCCTTGGCTAGGTGCTCGGCATACTCCGCAATCCCGCCGTCGAATCGGTAATCCAACTGTGCCCCGGTGGAGTGCTCATGAGCCTTAAGACGCAAACCTGGTACTAGAAAAGCAGTTTGACGAAGTCGATTGGCCAAGTCCTCAAGTGAAAAGGCTGCGGAAGCCTCAAAAATCTGACGATCTGGCCAGTAACGAACTCGTGTGCCGGTGACACCCTTGGAAACCTTGCCAATTGTGGTCAACTCACTGCCATCAATAAAAGGCTCAAATTTCGCATCTGGGCCGTCACCGTAGAACTTGCCAGGTTCGCCACGCTTGAAAGACATCGAATAGGTCGCGCCATTACGGTCAACCTGGACGTCCAATCTGGATGACAAGGCATTGACCACAGATGCGCCAACACCATGCAAGCCACCGGAAGCGGCGTAAGACCCACCACCGAACTTTCCCCCGGCATGCAGTTTGGTATAGACAACTTCAACGCCGCTCAGACCGGTTCGTGGTTCGATGTCAACCGGAACACCGCGCCCCTTGTCGCGAACCTCAATGGACCCATCATCGAAAATCTCAACTTCGATCAGATCACCGTGTCCAGCCAAAGCTTCGTCGACAGAGTTGTCGATGATTTCCCAGAGGCAATGCATTAGACCGCGGGCATCGGTTGAGCCGATGTACATGCCGGGGCGTTTACGAACAGCCTCTAGCCCCTCGAGTACTGAGAGATGTCTAGCTGAATAGGTTTCCACTCGGGAAATCTAACCGCAGCAAGCGCTAATCGAGACTTGCCACTTCGCAGTTAGCGAAACTGAACGAAACAGGGACTGATTTGTCGGCAGTAGGTGGTTGAATGTAGGCAAATGGAAGATCTAAAAGAAACCTCTCGCCTAGTGGCTGCCGATCGTTGTGACGTTTGCGGAGCTCAGGCATACATCCGCGTCGAACTTGAGACCGGTGAGCTTCTATTCTGTGCTCACCACGGCAACGCCAACAAGAGCAAGCTTGAGCCAATCACCGTTTCCTGGCACGATCAGTCCGAGGATCTTTCTAAAAGATAGTTGACTCACGAACTAGATTCGCAAGCCTCTCACTTTCCTGGAAGTACTCTCCAGTTAGCTCAAGACCTAGCGCCTTCACAATCGTCTTCAATACGCTGGGGTTCTTTGCCAAAAGTGGTCCAAATAACGTGGTGCCAATAAAAGCGCCGGTCGCGCTAAACCTCGGCTCTAGAACCGTTGAATTGTGGTAGCCAATCACTTCTTGATCCGAAACGATCAACTTCACAAATTTTGAAGATCGCTCACCGTGAATCATGGGGAATCCGAGTAGTGGAGCAAAGAATTCCCAACTACGGCCGACCAAGAGGGTCGGTCTCCCGGATGAAAGTCTCAGCTTCAGCTCGGGTAGCAAAGCGAGTAACTCTGATTCAAAGTGGGCATGAGCGGCAATTGAACTGTCGCCAATTAGTACAAAGTCAGCACTCGGGATGTCGGATGAGATTTCTACCTCTGCCCCAAGTGCTACTAGGTGTGCTGTTAGGACGGAAACGTTGGATTGGTCGCCGTTGTTGTCGAAGAACTCAGGCCTAAAGCTTGCAATTGTGATCATTTCGCCAACCCCAGGTATCTTCTGGTTCTACGCATTGCGTCCGCAGAGAAAACAATGGTCGGTTCAGATCCGCACAATCCGGCGAAATGTTCATTTGCCTCATCAATTCTCGGTTCGACTCTATGAACATGAACTCCGGCGTAGTGAAGTCGAAGGGCAAGTTCGTGGGCGTTAAAGCCGGACACTACATCTACATAATCGAGCTTGCTGAAATCAACAGTCCATAGCCAACTGGGATCGTGAATGTCTCGGCCCGCCATGATCATTATTGGATGCGGTGTGGTTTTGAACTTATCAAGATTCAACTGAAAACTAGTTGGGTTCTGAACCAGCATGAGCCTTACTGAACGGTCTCGAATTAGAGCCATTTCGTCTCTAGCAAAAACCGGCGGCAGTGCCTCAATGGTTTGTGTTACGACTGATCGGTCAATCTCAATGAGAGAGTCAACCGCCAATACGGCAGCAGCCGTGTTCATAGCCTGAGAGAGGTTCTCAAAGTTTCCTGCAATCTCTAGATCCAGCCCTTTAAGCATCACTAGTAGACGTTCTGCCGTCGCGGCCTTTATCAGGGCCGATGCGGAAAGCTCTGGGTGTTCACCAAAGTTAATGGCGTAGCTTGGACCTGACTCGACTAATTCGCCTGAAAGGCCGAATCCGAGGCAATCCGGGTGTGGCGAGGCTATCTGCGCCACATTCTTATCGTCGCGATTAGCGATCACCGTTGCGGAGTTGTAGATGATTACAGCCAGTTTCTCCTGAACGTAAACCGGATCAATAAATCGATCGAGCTGATCAGAGAGCACATTGGTGATGACACTGAGCCGCGGCTTCAATTCTTGAGCCAGCGCTGCACCGTGCCCCTCATCCCACTCCAAGACCACTATGTCGGCGTCAATCTGACCCCTGAGATTGGCAAACTGCAGGATTGAGGCGTAATAACCCTGTTTGATGTTGGCAGTCGAGGGGTTGGTAAATACCTTGAGGCCGTGAGCACGTAAAAGCGAAACGATCAAATTGGTGGTACTTGATTTCCCAGCTGTACCGCTTACGACAACCAGACCCTGAGGAGCGGATTGAATAGCACGTTCGAGAAGTTTTGGCTGAATTGCAGCAGCTATTGTGCCTGGCAGTGCTGATCCACCGCCGCGCCTAACAAGACGCAGAAGAAAACGTGCCGTTTTCCCCAGCGCCATCGCTAGGAATGTGCGCATTAGCTATCTAGGTAGTCTCGAAGAAGCTGTGAACGAGAAGGGTGGCGGAGCTTGGACATTGTCTTCGACTCGATCTGACGAATACGTTCACGTGTCACGCCAAACTTCTCACCAATTTGATCCAAGGTCATCTGAACGCCATCACCCAGTCCGAATCTAGAGCGAATAACTCCAGCTTCACGAGGGTGAAGTGAATCGAGTACGCGCTCGAGCTCCTGCTGCAGCATTGTGAAACCAACAGCGTCTGCTGGCACAACTGCCTCGGTGTCTTCGATTAGATCACCGAACTCACTGTCACCATCTTCACCAAGTGGAGTCGAAAGCGAGATTGGTTCGCGACCGTACTTTTGGACCTCGACTACCTTCTCAGGTGTCATGTCCAACTCTGCCGCCAATTCTTCGGGAGTGGGCTCACGGCCGAGGTCCTGCAGCAGCTGGCGCTGAACTCGAGCAAGCTTGTTGATTACCTCAACCATGTGTACCGGGATACGAATGGTTCTGGCCTGGTCAGCCATAGCGCGAGTGATTGCCTGACGAATCCACCAGGTGGCGTAGGTAGAGAACTTATATCCCTTGGTGTAGTCAAACTTCTCAACCGCGCGAATAAGACCCAGGTTTCCCTCTTGAATTAGGTCCAGGAACTGCATACCGCGACCGGTGTAACGCTTCGCCAATGAAACTACCAGTCGAAGGTTTGCCTCTAGGAGGTGGCTCTTGGCTCGTGCTCCATCCTTTACAACCCAGGTGAGATCACGGCGCTCTGCTGGTGCCAAATTCTTTGAAGTTGCAAGCTTTTCCTCTGCAAACAAACCAGCCTCAATGCGCTTCGCAAGTTCAACCTCGAGCTCAGCATTTAGAAGCGCTACCTTACCGATTTGCTTGAGGTAGTCCTTTACAGGGTCTGCAGTAGCACCCGAAATGGTCAAATTCTGGGCCGGAATGTCGTCATCGTCATCGCTTAGCACCAAGACGTCGGATGGCAGGGCGGCAAGATCAACTGCCGGCTCTACGTCCTCATCTTTGTGATCTTCAGCAACGACCTCGGTCGCCTCTTGCACCTCAGCAACAATTAGGTCAACCGACTCAAGCTCGATGTCGTCGTCGAGATCCTCTTCTTCATCGTCGGCAACGACCGACTTAGCCTTGCTCGCTTTGCCAGCAGGCTTGGTGGCCTTGGCTTTGGCCTTGGATACGGTTGCGATAATGGACCTCTTTTTTAGGCAGACTTTAAACCCTTGTCAAGTCCTGAGACCTGAAAGGGTTTAGGTGCTAATTATGCCACTAAATCTGGCTTTGTGAGTGAGATAACGCAATAAAGTTCGACTTTATTCCGCGTTCGGGTCTTCCTTGGACATGTTAGCTAGGTACTTCTCCAGCTCCTCGGCAATCTCGTCAGCGCTCGGCGGTGACGCCTGAGGCTTCCCAATCGGAGATCTGGAAGGACCGGTGCCGGAGCTATAACTTTGCTCCAGAGTGGCCACAAGCTTGGCTAGTTCGGCATTTTCCTCAAGCTGCGCATTGACCTTCGCCTCGAATTTGGACGAACGCTCGCGGATCTCATCGGTAGGAAACACTAAACCGGTGGCCGCAGTTATCAGCTCGAGACCGCTAAGGGCCGCGGCAGGAACTTCATTGTCAGCCAAGTAATGCGGGACCAACAAAACAAATCCGGTTGTGGTCAACCCAGTCTTACCCAAGCGATACTCCAGCAAATGAATCACGTTGCCCGGAACTTGAGTCTGCGGTTTCCATTCCGAGAATCGCTCCACTAGATCCGAGCGGTTCCCGGAGACCGTTATTCCAACTGGTCTTGTGTGCGGAATAGGAAATGGGATCGAATGAACCCAGGTCATCGAAGAGATCTCAAAGCGATCAACCAAATCCCCCACCGCTTCAGCGAATGCGTCCCATTTGAAATCCGGTTCATATCCTTCGAGCAAGAGGAAAGGGCTCCCGGCTTCGTCGTAAACGAGATAGAGCCCTAATACTGGTGGCTCGTAGGAGTCGATGTGATCTTTCTCAAAGTAGAGCAATGGTCTACGAGATCGATAATCGAGCAGTTCGTCATTACTGAATCGAACCAAAAGCTCGTTATCTAGATGTGCGAAAAGGTGCTCGGAAAGCTGCGAAATGGTCTGGCCAGAGTCCGTGAACCCGGAAAGCATGGCAAGCATGGGTAGCCCCTTGATTTCCGTTTCGGATTCGTAAATTCGATACAGCTCTGCCATGGCCCGATACTAACTCACCTAAGCTTGAAGAATGATTAAAGTCTCCGTCGTTACCTCAAGTCCAAACACTCCACATCAGATTGCTATTCCACTTGGCGAAACTGGACTGCTCAACAGCGAGCCGGCTATTTCACAGCAGCTGCTGGACCTACACAAGGCGGATAAAAAAGTCGGATCGTCGGCAAGAATTTTGCTGGGTCAGAATGTTGCGCTAGTCATCGGAATTGGTTCTAGTTATAAGCCAGCTGATTTCGCAGCAGCTGCCGTGAGGGCAGCAAGTGATAAGGCAACCCTTCTTTTGCGAGCCCAAGACGAGTTCGAAGCGAAGGCTTTCGCCGAGGGTGCGGTGTTAGGACAGATGACACCGTCAAGGTTTAAGTAAAACTCAGCCTCAAATCTCGACGTACAGATCCTCTTTGAGAAGAAGGTTGACATCGCAGTTGAGGTCAAAGTCGCAGAGACAATCGTCGCAATCCGTGAGCTAATCAATCTGCCAGCTAACGAGCTTTGGC
>JACCDI010850806.1_pt1 | contig 20584 bp, 15 predicted proteins | sample 7442791 | NCBI WGS metagenome assembly JACCDI01 (sample SAMN15323434, study PRJNA562643) | freshwater metagenome | isolation source: river surface water | place: USA:Blue River Watershed | collected 2017-08-15
AATTATGGGCGCGAAAGCAGGAAGTACTTTCGAAAAACGCTTACCTTCGATTGATGATGATGAAGTTGAATCAACCGATGAGCAAAACTAATTTCTTTCAATTAATCTGTTTTTTCTGTATCGCCTTCCTCTTCTCGTGTTCAGCTCCAAAAAAAATCCGCGAGAATCAATTTGGATCGAATGAATTTTATTTTCAGCCGCTCGTAAATCTCATTCACACCAACCAAGACACCTCTATCTTGTTGCTCGAATTTGATGCCGACCAATTACTCTATTCAAGAAAATCTATTCAAGACAATTTTTCTGCGCGTCTAGAAGTGGAGGTTGTAATCACTAAACAGCAATCTCCTTCAGATACCCTGCGCTTCAACTACTCACCGCCACAAATGCAGGAATCTGGGGTATGGCGGAAAGAAATCCCTCTCCCCGTTTCATTCGGCAATTCCATCGTGATGGTTAAACTGAAAGATATTAATCGAAGAGCACAATACGAAGAGAAATTTAGTTTCCTGAAAAATGAAAATCCGAGCACTTATGACATTCGTGTAACATCGAATACGCCGAACACCCCGGTGTATGATCAGTATCTCGTAACTGGAGACACGATTCACTTGGAGTTCCCTCGTTTTAAGAATTCAGAATATCCACCCGTTGAGGTTTTTGCACTTACTGAAATCCCAAGCCTTCCCCCTCCCGCCTTCTCCAACAACACGCCCATTATTCCCGACTCTACTTCGTTCAGTCTTACTAATTTGAATTTTGACGGAACGCGTTACAATTTTATCGCGGAAAACAAATCTTATCTTTTCCGAACCAAAAACTCTTCTCAACTATACCTCTATTCCAACGGTGAGTTTCCGACAACCACAGCTTTGAAAGATCTCATTGCTCCTTTGCGTTACATCACCTCCAAATCGGAATTCGAATACATTTACAACGTGCGCGATCCTTTCGCGAGCTTTTGTAACTTCTGGAAAGACTGCGGCGGTTCGGAAGAAAAAGCGAAAGAATTAATCGCTATTTTTTTTCGAAGAGTAAACACATCAAACACCTATTTCTCTACAACAGTACCCGGTTGGAGAACCGACCGTGGGATGATTTACATAATTTACGGAAAGCCTACACGTGTTGAAAACGTTGGGTATAGCGAGCGATGGATATATGGCGACGAAACAATTCCTGGCTCGTTTTCATTTTTGTTCCGATACAAGAAAGACAACTTATCAGACAACGTATACATCCTGCAACGCGACGCATTGTACCGAAGCAGTTGGGAGATTGCAGTGAACACTTGGCGACAAGGACGTGTATTCCGGGAATAAGGATTACTTTTGCAGCGTGAGACCAACAACATCTTCATCTTCGAAATCGAACTTAATCATTGGCATTCATCCGTTGGAGGAAGCTCTTGATGCTGGAAAGAACATCGACAAAGTACTTTTCAATAAAGAATTGCGCAGCGACAAACTGCGTCAGTTAAAAGACCGCTTGAAAAAAGAACGAATTCCATTCGTTCTGGTTCCTGAAATCAAACTGAATAAGATTACACGATCCAATCATCAAGGTGTTCTCGCCTTCATGGCTCCCATTGCATTCGCAGATTTCGAGAATGTTGTAATGAATGAAGTTGAAAGTGGAGAACCTCCTCTCTTTTTAATCTTAGACCGCGTAACCGACGTTCGAAACTTTGGTGCTATTTGCCGCTCGGCAGAATGCTTCGGTGTGAAAGGGATAATAGTGCCCGAGGTTGGCGCTGCTCAAATAAATGAAGACGCTTTAAAAGCCTCGGCTGGCGCACTTATGCACTTAAACATTTGCAAAGTAAAAAATCTGTTAGACGCATTGGACTATTTACATGCGTCAGGAATTGGCTCAGTGGTTCTTTCTGAAAAAGCTACTGTAAGTCTTCAAGAATTTCAAAACTCTCGAGACCAAAACTTGGGGCTCTGCATTATTATGGGCTCTGAAGAAGATGGCATCAATCCGCAACTCATGAAGCGCGCTCACCAATTGGTTACCATTCCAATGAAAGGACAAACCAATTCGTTGAATGTATCTGTTGCGACCGGAATAGCGCTTGCCGCTTTAACAGCTTAAAATCTTAATCCTATTGAGAAGCTGACTTGCACAAGCAGGTTGTCAATGCTAGCCATTGAAATCAATGAAGGGTCGTACAAAAAATAACCGTCCTTATTCTTCGTAATCATTACTGCACCGTCGCAGTAGAAATCATCTTTTTTATATCCACCTCCAACATTCCAATTGAACAGTGGTTCTTTCGGTTTGCCTGCAAGTTCTGTAAAAACAGAGGTGCGATAACCTACCCCTGCTCTCAAACGATAGACATCGCCCAAACGAAATTCTGTTCCCAATTTCCCTTTATGAACACGCTTGTAATTTTCTTGAATAGCTTCATTCTCGGGAGCGAATTCTGAAGTTCCTCCGGTAATCCCATACATGACCATCTTTGAAAAGTCCGTCGATTCATAATCCGCTGATACAATCCCGAAATTCCCCAAAATCAAAGCAGCACCAGCACCAACAGTAGATGGCACCTGTACGCCGTAATCAAAAATATTTTTGTCTGAAGAGTAGTTGTAATTCACGGCTCCAATGGAACTTTCCATCTTCGCTAAAAAATTATCGCTAATGGATTGCTTGCATGCTGAATGCCAAAATGCACCGAGACGAACATAAGGAATTGGAGCATATTGAACACCCAGTTTCACTTGCATTGAAGGTCCTTTCGTTACCACATCGGATGTGCTGTTGTCTTCCGTTAGTGTGTAGTTAACTGCAGTTCCACCTGAAGAAAAAGATTCTGAATAGGTCGAATTCTTTTCGAATACTACTTTTCTAAAAGCGAGAGACCCCCCGAAATAAAGTTTATCCTCGAAAGCTCTTGCAACACTTAAGCAAGTTTCACGAATGTAACCGCGTTCTTCCACATGCTGCCGGCGCGTGAAGGTGTTATTGTCTATTCCGACATGAACATAAGGATCAATGGTTCCTGGGTTTATCAAATAGGTCTCCCAAGCTAGACCTGCTCCGAAAGGAAAAGAAGCAGTAACATCTGAATTTGCAGGATTGTAATAGTTCAACTGATCTGTATAAACATCAAGAAGCGAAGATTGGTTATCGCTTGATTCGAGATTGTAATCTCGCTTGAAGGTCTGCGTTCTACCATAGGCCAATCCGCAAATCCAAGGACTCCATCCTGACCCTGCGGTTCCGAAAGTAGATGTAAAGCCAAAAGTGTTTATGCCCAATCCAGAGGCACCAGAGGAAGATACCCTGTTGTTAAAATCGACATGACTCGATCGAGAAATTAGACTCAACCCGAATTCCATGTTTTGTTTTTTGTATGCTGCTATACCGGCAGGATTCTGAAAAAAATTCGTAAAGTCCGCACCAAGCGCAGTGTAGGCTCCACCCATTCCCAATGCGCGGTTCGAAAAAGCACCAAATGTGTTCGAAAAGCGAAGCGCATCATCTTCATTCTGCGCAAAAACGACATGCACACTCAGTAAAAAAACGAATAATATTAAAATACCCTTGCGAAGCATCTTGTAAAACATTCTACCCTGCATCGTGCCTTGCATCTTTTTTAATATCACGGTCTTTTGCTTGGAGAGGTTGAACGCGAAGGGCTGCTGTGAGAAGGACTCGAACTGTGCGAAGGAGTACTTGTTCTCGTTGGTGCACTCCGACTTGGACTTGGACTGCTGTGAGTGGGCGTTGAGCGTGAAGGCGAAGTGCTATGACTTGGCGTGCTGTGGCTCGGAGAACTGTAAGTCGGTGTTGAACGCGATGGACTGCTGTGTGCAGGACTTGTTGTACTTGGATTCGAGCGTGATGGTGAAGCGTAGGTCGGAGAACTGTAGTTCGGAGTGGTTCTACTCGGTGAAGTAGTGCTCCGCGCCGGTGAAGTATTTGGTGAAGAATATTGTGGAGTTCCGCCGCGAGATAATGCGGGTGCACCGAAATTGCCATTGCTACTCACTGAAGTTACAGGCTTCGGAGTACGGGGAGTTTCAGCAATCGGCTGAACTAAATTCTTTTGTAAAACGCCTCTATTGTATGTTGAAGAATTTCCTGTACCTACACTGGAAGGACGTCTGTGGTGATGAGTCACACTCGCTGTTTCTCCGTTACCCGTTGAGCCGCCCCAACTACCACCTGGGTTGTTCCAACCGTTGCCGTACCAACCATTACCATAGCCATATCCACCCCAACCTAATCCACCCATTCCATACCCGTATGGATTGTTATTGTATCCCCAGTACGGATTGTATGAACTGTAGGGATTGTAACCGTATGAGTTGAAACCATAAGGATTGTAACCAAATGAATTGAATCCATTATTACCAAAACCTCCATAGTTATACATCGGATTGTATGACCCGAATCCCATTCCAATGCCACTGTAATAATTCGAAAAAGCATTCAAGCCATAACTCAACTGCCATCCGCTAATTGGATTAAAAGTCGCTCTAGGATTAGTTCCTCCGTTGATTGAATTTGAACGTGTCGCTGAATTTGGATCGTAGTAATCATCACCAGAACCAGCGGCGTTCGCTAACAACGTGTTATCGTAAAACAATTCCTTTCCATTCCAATACATCTCATCGTCTTCAGCACGCGTGCGATCATCTGTCAAATTTTCAAAACTCGCACATGAACTCAACACAAGAACTGTCGTGAAGAAATAAAAATTTCGTTGTAACGCCTTCATAATCGTATGGATTTGATAGTTTAAAGGTAATAAGGTTTTACATTTGCAATTGCGAAAAAAGAAAAAAAATGGCGGAGAAAATTCCAACTAGAAAAGAAGACTACTCGAAATGGTATAATGAACTTGTGATGCAAGCTGATTTGGCGCAACACAGTGAAGTGAAAGGATGCATGGTTATTAAACCATACGGTTACGCCATTTGGGAGAAAATGAAAGATCAATTGGATACCCGATTCAAGGAAACGGGACACCAAAACGCATACTTCCCTCTGTTGATTCCGAAAAGCTATTTGAGTAAAGAAGCCGCCCATGTGGAAGGATTCGCCAAAGAATGTGCCGTTGTAACACACTACAGATTGAAGTCTCAAGACGGAGGTGTGGTTGTTGATCCTGAAGCAAAATTGGAAGAGGAATTGATCATTCGTCCAACCAGTGAAACCATTATTTGGAACACATACAAAGGATGGATTCAAAGCTATAGAGATCTTCCACTGCTCATTAACCAATGGGCGAATGTGGTGCGTTGGGAAATGCGTACGCGTTTGTTTTTGAGAACAGCTGAATTCCTGTGGCAAGAGGGGCATACCGCACACTCAACTGCGCAAGAGGCCATTGAAGAAACAGAGCGCATGCTTGATGTGTATGCTGAGTTCGCTGAAAATTACATGGCAATGCCAGTGGTAAAAGGAAGAAAATCTGAAAGTGAAAGATTTGCAGGTGCACTAGACACCTTATGCATTGAGGCATTGATGCAAGATGGAAAAGCACTTCAAGCTGGAACATCTCACTTTCTCGGACAAAATTTCGCGAAAGCATTCGATGTGAAATTTGCGACGAAAGAAGGAAACACTGAATATGTTTGGGCAACCTCTTGGGGGGTGAGCACAAGACTCATGGGCGCACTAATCATGACACACAGCGACGATAAAGGACTGCGTGTTCCGCCGAAACTCGCTCCTATTCATGCTGTGATTGTTCCTATTTACAAAGGACTTGAGCAGTTGGAAGTGATTCGTGAAAAAGTTCTTCCATTGGTGAAAGCGTTAAAAGCGAAAGGTATCGTTGCGAAATTCGATGATGACGATAGTAAGCGCAGCGGATGGAAATTCGCAGAGTATGAATTGAAGGGAGTTCCTGTTCGTTTAGCTATTGGACCAAAAGATTTAGAAAACGGAACCGTTGAAATTGCTCGTCGAGACACTTCTGAAAAATCCACGGTTGCTTTCGAAGGAGTTGAAAACACGATTGAACAATTGCTAGAAGACATTCAAACCAATATGTACAATCAGGCATTGGAATTCAGAAATGGACACATGACTGAAGTGAATGATTACGAAACGTTTAAAAAACTTCTTGACGAAAAGACCGGTTTCTTCTTAGCACATTGGGACGGTACTGCTGAAACAGAAGAGTTAATTAAACAAGAAACTAAAGCCACCATTCGTTGTATCCCATTTGATGGACCAACAGAACCGGGTGTATGCATGGTGACCGGAAAACCAAGTGAACGACGTGTTCTATTTGCAAGAGCTTACTAATTATGAATACTCAAGAACAAATACTCGCCCTGCTGAAGAACAAAAGCGTTCTCAAGCAAGATGTATTTCACAACACAATTGCACAATTCAATTCTTTGAAGGAAATTTTAAAAACGACTATTCAAGAATTGACAGAAAAGTTTGGAAACACCGATTCACGTGTATCCTTTGAATACCGTGACAGAGGAGCATTTCAATGCGAAATTCGTGTAGCAGGTGACCTTCTTATTTTTCAAATGCACACGAATGTTTTTCAATTCGAAAAAGACAGTAGCTTTTGGCAAACAGGTTATTTAAAAGAGAATCCAGACAACAGTTACGTAGGTACCATTAATGTCTACAATTTCCTTTCTGACTCCTTCAGGTATGACAGAACAGCTGATGTGGGATATTTGTTGGCGCGTGCCTTTATTAACAAAGAAAATCACTTTGTGGTGCAAGGAAAAAAGCAATTGGGAATTCTCTTCAACGATTTAGTTGCTTCAAATTTCGATGCATCGAACCAAAAGAAATTCGTCGAGCAAGTTATTCTATACGCCTTGAACTTCGATCTATTGATTCCACCTTATGAAAATCTTCACCAAATAACGGTAGAAGAAATGCAGGACATCAATCACAGTGGAAGTTTAGCCACAGGGAAAAGAATGGGATTTCAATTCAGCACATTGAAATAAACCCTTGATTTTGTTTAATTTAGTGCTGTGATTTATTACCTACGCATATTTTTTATTTTCTTTTCGGTTAGTTTAAATTTCACCTTCGAGATATTCGGACAAGGTGGAAGTTATACCTATCGACAAGTTGCGGTGCTGGATTTAACCGCTCGAAACAGCGAGCCCGATTCATCGCGCACTCGTTCTGCGAGACACATCATGCAAGTCACTGGAGTTCCATTCGTTGAAACTTCTGATTTCAACTTCGCACTTCAACATAAAATCCTCTTTATTTCCCCACGCATTAAATCTACAACCTTCACAGATGAAGAGGAACTTGCACTGCACGAGTATGTTTATAACGGCGGCACTGTCATCGCTTCAAATTGCTCTGCCCCCGACTTATACGATATGTTTGGTATCATCGATTATGAAGTAGACGATTTAACCAAGCGCTTCATTTGGAACATTTATTCTGAATCGAATTACTTCGACCGTATTAACGACGACAAAGAAATTTTTGTATCGCTTGGCGATACAGCTGTGAGCAATCCAATTTTCGATCACAAATATTACCTTCCCGCTACAGGTGCCGAAGTGCTTGCCAATTATGAAAATAATTTTCCAGCGCTTGTAAAAAATGAATACGGAACGGGGACTACTTTTCTTTTCGGAATTGACTTGAAAGATGTCATTGTGAGAAACCTTCTCAACAAAGACGATGATGCACATAGAACCTATTCCAACGGATTCGAGCCTACTACTGACACGTTCATCTTTTTTGTGATGAACGTTTGTCGGAAACATATCCCAAGCAACGTGCGTTGGCACACCTGCCCTTCCTGTGATGACGCAGTATTCATGTTAACGCATGATATTGACTCGCAGACTTCAGTAGATACCATGGATATTTTTTTGGAGTACGAAGACAACCATCATTTAAATGCGATGTACAATCAAACGGTTCGTTACATAGACGATGACTGGATGAGCGATTTCTACACCAACAATAGCTACGCAAAGGTTCACAATGTCTTGGTTCGAAATCAGCGCTTAGCAAGCCATTCCGTTGGCCATTTTCCCGACTTCGATTCGGTTTGGACACCAATGGGAAGTATGGGAAACACCATGGCCAATTACACTCCCTATTACCTTGATGTGTTGGGAAAATCAACAGGTGTATCGGCATATGGTGAATGTGAAGTTTCTAAAAGCATTCTCGAAACAGAACATGGTGTTCAAATTAAATCATTCCGCGCGGGACACCTATGCTATCACAAGCGACTTCCGAAAGTTTTGGAAGATCTTGGTTATCTCTACAACTCAACGTTTTCAGCAAACGATGTACTCACCAATTTTCCATTTTACGGAACAGATGGAAGAACATATGACGGCTATTTAAGCAGTGTCATTGAGATTCCAATGACCATTTCAGATGCAAGTGCGACCTTCCCCTTCAGCCTTGACTCGTATCCTTCGAATGTGGCCCGCTGGAAAATGGTTACATTAAAAAATGTCGCTAACAACGCTCCAACTGTTTTGCTTATTCATCCTAACCGAACCTACAAACTCGTTGCTGAACAGAACTTTTTTTCGCAACTGCCCTACGGAATTCGTTACATGTTCTTGGATGATTTCGGAGACTATTGGCGCGAGCGGATTAACTCACGCCTGTACAGCGATTATAATCCTGCCGATAGCACACTTGGCGTTTACCTTGTGGATTTCAATCCGGAAAAAGAATACGCCGTTATCATTGATAATTATACAGACACTGCTCATTGCAAGTTTTATGATGGATTCGGGAATAGACTTTATCCGTGCATGACTCCAGGCCCCTTCAACGAAGTTCGCTTTTGTAATTTTCAATACACAAATCCGAACGAGAGTTACTGCAGTATGCCCTACACACTAGGTGTTGAACAAATTTCTAAAAAGAAAATTCAGTTGTATCCCAATCCGGCCCGAGACAATTTCACTTTCGAATGCTCGATGGATGATCTTGGTAAAAACATACAACTGTTCGATGCTGTCGGAAAGATGGTGCTCAACAAAAAAATAGAACGAGTATCTGAAAAAATAAATATTTCTTCCTTCTCACCGGGAATCTATTCCGTTCGATTTAATGAGAGCACATACAAGCTAATCATTCATTAAGAACTTTCACTCATCTCACAAATGTCTCTTTAGCCACTGACCGTTATCAGTGCTCATCGTCTACTCTCGCGTAATTTTTGCTTAAAATTAATTCGCGAAAAGAATGTCGTCAAAGCTGCTACCCAATAAACTTATAAGGAAATACAATGTACCAGGACCACGCTATACCAGTTACCCTGCAGTTCCTCATTGGCAGCATGAAAAACCTACCAACGAAAGTTGGCTCAATGAAGTACGAAAAACTTATGCTACCGATTGTAAAGAGGAAGGATTGTGCTTATACATTCACCTACCCTATTGCGAGAGTTTGTGCACCTATTGCGGATGCAACACGCGCATTACTGTTAATCACGCCGTCGAGAAACCGTACATTGAAGGCCTCTGCAAAGAGTGGGATTTAGTCCTTCAGGAATTGGGAAGTAAGCCAGTTGTAAAAGAAATTCACCTGGGTGGTGGGACTCCAACGTTTTTCTCTCCAGAAAATCTGCATTCACTCATTGCATACATCCAATCGAAAAGCATACAACATAAAAATTTCGAATACAGCTTCGAAGGACATCCAAACAACACAACATACAAGCATTTGGAAACTCTCGCACAACTCGGATTTAAAAGGGTAAGTTTCGGGGTGCAGGATATTGATCCAAGAGTACAAGAAGCCATTCATCGTATTCAACCTACAGAAAATGTAACTCGCGCTATTGCCTGGGCCCGAGAGCTCGGTTACGATAGCGTGAATATCGATTTAGTTTACGGACTTCCGTTTCAGACTTTAGAAACAGTTAAGAAGACTATAGAAGAAGTGTTTCGATGGAAGCCCGACCGCATTGCTTATTACAGCTATGCGCACGTTCCGTGGTTGAAACCTGGACAGCGAAAATACACTGAACTCGATCTTCCCGCAGGAGATGAAAAAAGAGCACTCTACGAAAATGGATGTATGTGGCTGGAAGAAAACGGTTATGTAGAAATCGGAATGGATCATTTCGCCTTAAAATCAGACCCTCTTTACGAATCGTATGCAAATGGAAATCTACATCGAAACTTCATGGGGTATACCACCACTACAAGTCGATTGCTCATAGGGTTAGGAGTCTCCTCCATTAGCGATGCTTGGGGTGCCTTTGCACAAAACGAAAAAACCGTTGAAGGATATTTAACTCGAATTAACAACAACGAATGGGCTTATTTCAAAGGACATCAATTAACCATTGAAGAGAAAAAAATACGTCAACACATCACCCAACTCATGTGTCATTTCCATACCGAATGGTCATTCGGCGATCCGATAGAAGAACAAATTAATCTCCGCCTTTCGTCATTGAAGGAAATGGAGCGAGACGAATTACTTCAACTTCGAGAAAACTCGATTACTGTGCTACCCGAAGGAAAGAAATTTATTCGCAATATCTGCATGGCTATTGACCCACATATCTCCAAAAACAACGACACACTCTTTTCTACGACCATTTAAACACAACCACCGGAAGCGTTTTCGAAAGTTCTCTTAATCCAGCACTCGGCTTTAGGATTACCCTTCCATATTGTTTTACAATTTTCATTTTTTGGTGGGTGCTCAATTCTTCTATGTGTGAATCCGAAGAAACTACGGACCACGGCAAAACCAATTCTTTGTCTAAACTCTCGCCTTCTTTCAACAATACATAGGCATACTTCTCTCCGTTCTTTCCCTCTGTGAAATAGACATTTCCCAATTTAAATTCAGAGACACTGCGAGTATTATAAATGGCCTCTGAATTTCTGCTTGTCCAATTCCCAATTTCTTTCAATCGAAGATTCACTTCCTCCGGAAAAACTCCGGTCGCTGTTGGACCAACTCCTAGAAGCAAGTTTCCTCCTTTAGCAATTACTTCAACCAACTTATGAATAACTTCTCGCGAAGATTTGTACTTGTCATTGGGCACAAAACCCCAAGCATTTCCGAGGGTCATGCACGTTTCCCATGGATAATCCAATCTTCCTTCAGGAATGCGCTGTTCAGGCGTTCTGTAGTTTTCATATTCTCCATGAACGGTTCTGTCTACGACCAAAGTTCCTGGATTATTCTTTCGAGCTATATCAGCTAAACGTGGCACATTCACATCTTGACTCCACGCCGGGATCGGGCATTGCCACGATATGACTTCATCATTAACGGTTTCCAACGGACGCACCCATCCGCCGTCTAGCCATAGCATATCTACCTTTCCGTATTCTGAGGTCAACTCTGAAATTTGATTCGCGGTATAATTTTGAAAACGCTTCCATTGTTCTGGGAATTTTCGAATATCATAATTGTTATTGCGCTCTCCCGTCGCGAAAGCATGCCACCAATAATAATCGGAATGCCAATCAGGCTTAGAGAAATATGCTCCGATAAAAAAATCCTCCTTTCGAAATGCATTGAAAATTTCTTTCGTCACATTCGATTTTGGATTTGATTGGAAAGGACCATTCGTAATCTTGAAATCTGAATATTTGCTATCGAACATGCAAAATCCGTCGTGATGTTTGGTGGTAAAAACCAAATATTTCATCCCAGCAGATTTCGCCGCAGTGGCCCACGCTTCCGGATTGAATTGCGTTGGATTGAATTCCTTCGACAAACCGAAATACCACTTCTTGTATTCTTCATAATTCAATGCTGTATCTCTTCCCACCCAATCTTCGTTGCAGATGGACCAAGACTCTACTATTCCCGGTACTGCATAGATTCCCCAATGAATAATAATTCCAAATTTCAAATCGCGCCAGTGCTCTAGGTTCTCGCGAACCGAAGGATCATTCGGGTAGGTGTATGCTGGCGACGGTTGAGACCATGCAATGGAACTGAAAATCAAAAGCAGAGCGACACAAATCTTCTTCATTATCAATAACAATCTAAATAAACATAGCACACGCGGCTATAACTGTCCATGGTATCGTAACATTGTCATATCCCTTTGCAGAAAAGGCTTCAGCCAAAGTACTCGAAACAGCAACGGTTAGCACCAACCAAACGTGTTCATTCGTTACGTTTACACCTAAGAAATAAATTGCCAACATGGTGCTCACAATCAAAAAAGCCAGCGACCCAGCAACACTCTTTTTTTGATTTCCTACGGCATAAGGCTTCCATGGCCATCGCTTACCTACTAGGGCAGCAGCTGGATCGGCTAACGCCATAATTAAAATAGGTAGATAGAAAAACAAAGTATTACCCTTCCAAACACTGGCTAAAAATGAAGTGTAAACCGCCAAAGGATAGCACAAGCTTCCAACGGTGTCTCGGTCTACCCCGTTAATCGATTTTAAAAAATTAAACTTAATACTTGTTGAAAGTAAGATTGCAAATGTTGCACAGAGCACCAACACCCACCAATGATTGCTGAGCATAACAGGAAATAACATCGTTAAAAAACCAGTTCCGACATGCGACCATTTGCGGGTAAGTTCGGCTTTCACTTTGAACACGTGATAAAGCAATTCACCACATGCGAACAATACCAAAAAGGAAGTAGAAAGTAAAACCGTATTTGTTAAATCTCTCCCTAAAACAGTGTACAATGCTTCCATATTCAAAAATCAAAAAAGTATGCAACAAAAGACAAAACCGACCAAACCGCAAGAAAACTATCGAACCGATCAAGCACACCGCCGTGTCCCGGAATGATTTCACTAAAATCTTTTTTACCGGAAAAGCGCTTCAACCAACTGGCAAGTAAGTCTCCGTATAGTCCAACAACCGCCATGGCCATTCCAATAAAAAACAAATATTGTCCTTCTAAAATCCACCACGTTGTGAATCCCATTACGAGCGCGCCACCAATGAAGCCACTTCGTGTTTTATTTGGACTCATACGCGGAGCGAGCGCCCTGCCTTTGACTAACTCCCCAACAGTTTGCGAGAAACCATCAAACACAACAATTAGAAAGAATACAGGTAATAGTGATTCTCTGATTTCATAGGACAGAGACACACCAAATAACACCCCTGCATACACAATGGCAGAAACTACTTTAACTCGACCTGAAGCAATTTCTTTCCAACTGGAAATCACTTCGTACGCTCCAATCAAAGCAATGAGACCAATCAAAGCGAACGCGATATCTACTGCGTACTTCATGCAGACCACCAAAACGCTCACCAAAGCGAGGTAGACAAAATACTTCAACCACAATCTCCTTCGGGCTACATCATCTTTCTTTTTCGAAATGAAATAAAATCCTATTCCGGTTACAACATAATAAGACAGCAGAATTGCAACGACTTGAAAAAAATGATATGTGAGGAAAACCTTCATTCTACTTTTTTCTACCCAGTTTTTGATGCGCGCTGGTAAAGTGACCGACAGATAATGCTGCTGCAATGCTTAACTCACCCGACAACACAACCGCAGCGCAGATCTCTGCAAATTTTCTCGCTTTACCTGCACCATAACAATCCATCATTTCAAGGCATTCGCGTTGCGTAGGCAATCCTGTCCCACCTCCAACGGTTCCCACAATTAAATTGGGCAGCGTAACGGCAGCATACAAACCACCGTCTTCAGTAACTTCCATTCGAGTTATTCCAACAGAGGCCTCACTTACACAAGCCGCATCTTGACCTGTTGCAATGAACAAGGCGGCCAATCCGTTGGCATAATGTCCTTGCGCTCCAATGCTTCCAGTTTGAATTGTTCCGACTGTTGAGGCTTGCCAATATTCAGCCATTTTCGCCGGAGTAGATTTTAAAACGTTGTTTACAATGTCGTAACTCAATTCAATTTCCGCAGTTACCTTCTTCCCACGCACGTGCATAAAGGACATGGCAGTTGCTTTTTTGTCTCCAGAAAAATTCCCTTCTATGTACCACGTCTTTGGTTTTACAGGAGCGTTTTCAATGATCCATTTACAAATCGCATCTGTGCAAATCGTGACCATATTCTGACCACTCGCGTCTCCTGTAAAATAACCGAACGTAATAATTAATTGATTTCCTTCAATGTTCGTAGAGATGTCTTCCAGTTTAGCAAATCGACTTGTTGCAGCTACAATTTCGTGCATCTTGGATTCTTGGGCCAAAGCCCACACAACAAAAGTTCCTAAATCGGCCAAGTCGTTAAATCGAAACAACGGTGCACGATAAACATTTTCCGTTAGGCAGACCGAGCGAATTCCACCAGCCATGAATGTAGCCTTTGAACCGCGCTGATAGCTTGCGACAAGAGCTCCTTCACTCGTTGCAAGAGGAACAAAAAAATCTCCATGAGCAGAGGTGCCTACTACGCGAACGGGTCCAATAACACCTGTTGGAACCTGACTCATTCCAATGTAATTTTCGATATTCCCTTCCATCCTTGAAAGATCTTCGAACTTACTTTTCCCGCTCAATACTGGCAATTCAACACCCGTTGCGCGTTTTAAAAAATCTAAACGCTCCTGTTGAAACTCTGCACTGAACATCTCCCGCAAAGGCATTTGTTCGTGATCCTCACTTTCAAAAGGACGCGACTTTAACTTCTCTAAAAGTGAATTAATTTCTTGTGTTGAATTAATTCTCCAAAGTGCCTTCAATGATTTTTCGTATGGATATGACATGTTAAAATTTCTTGTTCGTGTGTTTAGAAGTTCGGAAAACAAAATCGACGCCGCTCATTGCCTTGGCTTGATTGAACCATTCACTATAGCTTGGCTCCTTAGGGACATTCAAATCTATCTCATCGAGCCAATAGGCGGGCATTCCTGGATAGACATGATGAGCTTCATGCAAATTAAAATTGAAAAGAAAATATTTCGTCAGGAAAGGCCAAGCATAAAAACTTCGCGTATACTGAACTTGATCTTTGTAGGAAATTGGTTTAACGTCCTCACCATTCGAAATCGGAATTTCAATGTGTGTGTGTTGTGTCAGAATAATTAATTCTTTCCAAACTAAACTCAACAAAAAAGCAGGAAGAAAAAAATGATTGACTTCCTTCCAGAAGAAATAAAAGACCGTGATATAGAACACCGTATAAAGAACAACAGACAGCAATGCGTTTCGGTATTGATGTTCGTTGAGGAACCGACGCATTTTTCCCAAATTCCAATAGTTACTGAACATGTAAAACAAATAGAATATAGGAATGAATAAAAACCAACACACATTCGCCACCATTCGCATGACCGGACTTTTGCTTGGCTCTACTGTTTTCTCTGTCGTCGGATCTTTGTCGCGCCACCCCGTCCACCGGTGATGTAAGTTATGCATGTGCTTCCAAGACTGAAATGGGATTATGGAAAGAACTCCAAATACATTCCCAAAGAGAGAATTCAAGCGGTCATTTGAAAAATAATTCTGATGTCCGCATTCATGCAAAAGCACAAAGGTTTGTGTGAGAAAAAATGAAAGCAATAATATGCCTAAGCCATAGACCAAACCCGAAAAAGCAAAGCACAACCAAATTCCCGCACATAGAAGCAATACTGGGGATATCAAAAACACCAGTGCCTTTGCGTTGTTTGCTTTATAATCAGAGATTTTCATTTCAACCTGAATTAATTTTTCTTCGTGCAAACTACGGTTTGCATAGAAAGGTTTAGCCCCTTGCTTAAAAGTAGAACAGGAGTAAGAATGAGTTGACCCAGAAAATACGGGAAAATAATTTTATCGAGATTCAGACCTTTCCCTAACAACTTGAAGTAAGCACCTGTGAAGATATAGAAATACGCAGGGAACGCACCATAAGGCATGTAGGTCTCTACTTTGAACCCATTTGCTTCAAGCATATCTATAAACTTCTTTTTCGAAAATAAAACGGTGTGCTGTGGAGCTTGAACTCCCGGCCAATTCTTTCCGTACAATCTGAAAGTAAGAGAATCCAATCGCGGAACTTCAATGATTAACTTCCCATCGTCCTTCAAAACTTTTTTCGCCATTTCCAACGAACGAATCGGATCATAGTCGTGCTCGAAGAAATGCCACATGGTCACAATGTCTTTCGACTTTTCTGGAATAGGCTGTTCGTAAAATAGACCTTCATAAAAATTTATCTTATCGAAATCTGGATAACTCAATCCATCTTTAAAATCTACCCCATGAATTTTACAACCATGTTTCTTGTTCATGTGTAACAAGAACGTTCCCACCGCACAACCCACATCGAGCAACTCCGTTTTTTCATTTACTTTAACGAACTTACTCACCAACTTGTCCTTCTCACGGTCGTGCTTATTCATGGTCCATTCGAAAAGCGGAGTTAATACTCCCCAATTCTTTTTCTTACGATGAGCAATATATTCAGAGTCGTAAAACTCTTTTATCCCTTCAATATTCAATCGTGGATTTTGGTAGACCAAATCACACGCTTTGCACTTGACATACAAAAACAATCCGTCCTTTCCTGTCAAATCATCTTCACCAATAAGAAACTCACTGCAGTCAGAAGATCCGCAAGAGTAACACTTCACTTGTTCGAATTGAAAACGCTCTGGGTTTTTCAATTCCTTCATTCGTTCTATCGGATCAAATGCCATAATTATTTACAATTAGTTTCAATATTAAAAATAAAATTAACCAAACTTTCGCGACTCCCCATTTTCCAAGATACATGTACAGTATCGATGAAATTAGAATGGCTACGCCAGCAATAAGAGAAATCAGTGTAAGATTTTGAACAACCAACGCAACAATACAAAAAACAACCATACAATAAACCCATAGTGAACGTGGAATGCTTGTGTTAGAGCGATCAAGTATATCATAAATCACCATTGCACAAAACAATGCTAACAGAGACAACTGCAATTCCCAACCAAAATCTTCTACACTGGTGCTTGAATAAACCAAATAAAGATAAAGGACTGGGTACTTTAGTAAGGGCAAAACGAATGCGCCATATTCGGTATTAACGAATACCTTGTACAAAACATGATTGACTAGAATAAAGTAGAACCAAGCAGAGGCTATTTCAAAAGACGGTCCGTCGTTAGCCGTTAACAGAGGAATAAATCCTATGCTTATCACCAAAGGCAAAATTAATTTACTTCGAAATTCTTTATTTGTATAGATGCGATCATTCAAATTCGCATCATTCTGCCATTGCATGACGTCATCATAAAGCCGAAAGCACCACAGAATGAAAAACACTTTCATTACATACACTGCAGACATGACATTCATATCAAAAAACGGAACCGAGTATAGAAAAAGCCATAACGCAAACGTCGCAAACAATGCCGACGAAAAGCGCTGGTGAATGTAGGTTTGAAGAACTTTAATCATGAATGGTAATGGTTCCCAAATTAGCGTTTAAAGTAATCAAATCGCCATCTTTCAATTTTACTGTTGCCTCTTCCACACCAACAATCGCAGGTATACCAAATTCTCGAGAAACAATAGCCCCGTGAGATAGCATTCCTCCTCGTTCAACAATGAGCCCGCTTATCAACGGAAAAACAGAAACCCATCCTGGATCTGTTTGACGTGTAACCAAAATATCTCCCTTTTCCAATTTATCGGCTTCCATAACTGTTTCCAACACCTTAACACGTCCCGTTAAAACTCCTCCGCATGCACACAACCCCTTCAAATCTCCTGAGGCATGTTGATCCACCGCCTTACGTGTGACCTGTTCCGGGGAACAATATTTACCAAAAGACGTGTAAAAATCATCGGGATAAATCAATTTAGATTCAACTTCGAATTCACGTTTTCGTGCTGCCCATATCTCACTGCTCGCAGCCGATGCCATTTGCGACGCATCGAGGTGTTCTGCAATTTCCGTGTAGTTCAAAAAGAAAATTTCTCCTTCTGATTTCAATAGGTTTCTTTCAATAAAAGCTTGTTCTACTTTCTTCAACGCCAACTTAAATCCGAAATACAATTGAGCTTGCTTCAATCGCACACGTTCCCGCGATGATATTCCTCGACAGGCATTCTTCACCAAGAAATTCAACTGCCAAACATGAATAATTGACTTCAAAACATTCAACCCATTCTTCTTAAAAATGAATCTTGAAAAATCTCGTTTGGCGCGAACTGCCTCAAGATATTTTGCATGCATGACGTCTTCAGGATTCTGATCTGGAAGCTTTTCATATTGCATCAATAATGAAATAAAACGCTCGGGCTCTTCGATATAATTCTTGAACGTAAGCATGAGTTCGCCCGAACATCTGAATCCCCAATTGTTGAGGTATGCTGTAATCCCTTTGAACACATCGCTTTCAGACTTCTCATCGCCTAACCATTTCCAAAAATCAGTTGAATTCAACGATTGAAACTGCGCATAAACTTCTTCATCTTTTCGAACGGCTAGAACCAAATGATGCATGTCAATAACCGGACGACTGCTAATAAGATTGGGTATTGCCTGAATAAGTTTATTTTGAATACCCACTCCATCCTCACCGTAATACTTCACGCATAACTTTCCCAATAAACCATGAAAAGCCATTGCAAAAAAATCGGCCAACGATGCACGATACCAGCTGTGCATGCGAATTTCAATAAATCCATGAAACAACTTCCGAATATCGGAATGCGTTATTGCTCCTTGAACATCGCTCATGTAATTCGAAACTATTCTTTCAAATTCAACGACATTCGCTGGAAGCGCCTTGTTTTGTTTCAGCGCATTTCGAACAAAAGCAAATTTCTCTTTCTTGGTTGAAGGAATTTTCGGAGCCTTCGCGCCTTCTGCATATCCTACAAAATTATCGAACGACTGAATGAGCGCTTCAGAAAAAGGCGACGCCGAAAGAATCGCATGAATGCTACTCATGTTGTAATACATCTTCCCACCAAAGACACCTATTACATTCGTGAAGGAGCCTTCCAATGCGCGAATAGATTCTTCCGAAACTTGAAACAGTCTTGAAAGGTTTTTGAAATAATGATAATACGATTGTCGCGCTATCGAATAAAGCAAAGGAGAAATGGCCTCCGGATAATTTTCATTCACATTCGTGTTCGACCAATACACTTCGGGCTCTTTCCAAGGCGTTGTAATCTTGCGCGCTTGGACAACATAAAACCTTCCATCTTTCAGGGCCCATTCAATGTCCATGGGCATGCCGTAATGCGCCTCAATCTTTTTGGCAACGTACATACCCTCTTCCAGCGCGGGAAGAAATTCAGAATCTGAACTTCCTTCACCATATCTGAAATGAAAACGCATGGGGGTGACTTCTCCTGAGACTAGTTTCTCTCCGTGACCTTGAACGTATTCCACCAACAAAGCATTAGACTCTAAATAAGACCGTGTGAAAATGACGCCAGCATAATCGGGATCTATCAAGGCTTGCACCACAACGCCCATTCCTTCGAGTTTCTTATTCGAAATGGCCTCGTATGTTTTTACATTTTCCTTGTCATAAGACTTCCAACATTTTTTTATATGTTGAAGAATTTCGTCAATGTCGTTTCCACACAAAAAAGAATCGAGCTGTCCAGCGAACGAATTCTCATCTGAATCCTCGCCAATGGCCGAACTGCGCACCATGTAATGCGAAGCGCCTATTCGATTCAATTCGAATTGAACTTCACTCTTTATCTCTTCAATTGAAAAATTCGCTTTCTCGTAACGTTCGAATGCTCGTGTTGAAATAACAAAACCATCGGGTATAGGAAAACCCGCTCGCATCATTCGCGAAAGCTGTGCGCCTTTCCCTCCAAACTCTTCAACCGCAATATTTTTATTTAACGACAGCAAGTACATGGGTTATTGCTATTTTTGATTCATCTAAAATAGACAAAATACAAAGCGGAAAATGATACACACCTTAAAAAGGCCAAACGAAATTCGCGTATTGCTACCCAAAGACAAATTAAAGTCTTGGCACCACGTAAGCACCTTGCGAGGCATTTTTTCTATTGTTGTTGAATGGATGGCCATTGTTGGAGCTGGTATCTTGTGTGAGAATTTTTTCTCTTGGCCGTTGTATATCCTTCTTGTTTTCTTTCTTGGTGCGAGATATCTCGCGCTCGGTCTCATCATGCATGAGTCTGTGCACAATCTTATTTCTCGAAACACAACCTTGAACGATGTCCTTGCCGAAGTCTTCTGCGCTTGGCCTTTGTTTATTTCCATGCGCTCTTACCGAATCAAGCACTTGGCGCATCACCGTTATTTGAACACAGACGAAGATCCAGACTTCATTGCAAAGCATGACGAGAACTGGAAGTTCCCTATGTCTGCGAAACGGTTTTTCAAAATCATTTTCATTCAGTTTACCGGAATTGGCGTATTCGAAACATTGAAGGTCATGTCGGGTAAACACGTGAAGCGAAAAAAAGAACCGACGCCTCTTGGGTATACGTTGGCGCGGATTTCATTTTACATCATTGTTTTTTCGAGCTTCATCTATTTCAATCATGGCATGTGGTTGCTTCTGTATTGGATTATTCCTTTTGCTACTTGGACACAAGTAGCGAATCGCTTGCGACGCATTGCGGAGCATTCAAGCATAGAGGGGTTTGATCATTCTATGCAAACACGAACAACCACGCACAATTGGTTTGTCCGTTTGTTCTTCGCTCCGAAAAACATTTCGCT
>JACCDI010552057.1_pt1 | contig 20580 bp, 18 predicted proteins | sample 7442791 | NCBI WGS metagenome assembly JACCDI01 (sample SAMN15323434, study PRJNA562643) | freshwater metagenome | isolation source: river surface water | place: USA:Blue River Watershed | collected 2017-08-15
ATTGAAGTCTCCGTAGTGGTGCTGGTAGCGCTGCATGGCCCGTCCGAAGGTCTCGGCGTCATCGGCGGCCAGGCCGACATGGGCCAAGGTCTGGTGGACCAGGTACTCCGAGCCTTTGCCCACGGTGTGCCCGACGAAGGTAGGGGAGATCGCATCCGGGGCGACGTCCAAGTCGGCCAACATGGCGCGAAGGGCCAACTCGAAATCCCCCAGGGTATCGACCAGGGTGCCGTCCAGGTCCAAGATGACGGCGCGTATGGGGTCCAGCAGTGCCATGATGCGGGTTGGGCAAAACCCTGATTGTCGCCAGTATTGGCTGTTCGGCTGAAACCCCGCTCTGGAGCACACCGTGAACAACTGCAACATCCTGTCGGTCAACGGACACGAGCCCGAGGTTGATGCTTCGGCCTGGGTGGCCGACAACGCCCGGGTGGTGGGCCATGTGACGCTGGGCGCTGATGTGAGCGTTTGGTTTGGCGCCGTGATCCGGGGCGACCAGACACAAGCCATCGAGGTGGGGCCGCGCACGAACATCCAGGACGGCGCGGTTCTGCACAGCGACCCGGGTCAGCCCCTGCGCATTGGCGCGGATGTGACCGTGGGCCACCAGGCCATGCTGCACGGCTGCACGGTGGGGGACGGCAGCCTGATCGGTATCGGGGCGACGGTGCTCAACGGGGCGGTGATCGGCCAAGGTTGCCTGGTGGGCGCCGGTGCCCTGGTGACCGAGGGCAAGGTGTTTCCCGATCACAGCCTGATCATCGGCAGCCCAGCCAAGGTGGCGCGCAACCTGACGCCCGAGCAGGTGCAGGGCTTGCTGCGCAGCGCGCAGCTGTATGTGGCCCGCAGCCGGGTTTACCGGGACACGCTCAGGCCAGTTGCGCCCGCATCGCCTGAATGACGGCCTTGTAATCCGGCTGCCCAAAGATGGCACTGCCGGCCACGAAGGTGTCGGCGCCCGCATCGGCCACACGGCGGATGTTGTCCACCTTGATGCCGCCGTCCACCTCCAACCGAATGTCGCGGCCGCTGGCCTCGATCAAGCGTCGTACCTTTTCGCACTTGCGCAGGGCGCTGTCGATGAAGGACTGGCCCCCGAAGCCGGGGTTGACGCTCATCAGCAGCACCAGGTCCACCTTGTCGAGCACCCACTCCAGGACATCCAGGGGCATGGCCGGGTTGAAGGTGAGCCCCGCCTGACAGCCTGCGGCCTTGATGAGCTGCAGCGTGCGGTCGACATGGGCGCTGGCATCGGGGTGAAAACTGATGAGGTCGGCGCCGGCCTTTGCGAAGGCCTGGGCCAAGGCGTCCACTGGTTGCACCATCAGGTGCACATCGATGGGCACCCGAGTGCCGTCGGCCTTGACCGCATGGGGCCGCAAGGCCTCACAGACCATGGGCCCAAAGGTGAGGTTGGGCACATAGTGGTTGTCCATCACATCGAAGTGGATCCAGTCGGCACCCGCGTCGATGACGCGGCGAACCTCGGTGCCGAGCTGGGCAAAGTCGGCCGACAGGATGGACGGGGCGATGCGGTAGGTGCGCGCGGTGCTCATCGTTTCATTCTAGGTCGGTGCCTAGAATCGGCTGCCATGAGCAAAGACGATGCGACGGGGCAGTTCAGCTGTTCGGTGAAGGTTCAACACCTGCCCGACCAATCCGACCCGCAACAGGGCGTGCACGCCTATGCCTACACCGTGACCATCGTCAACACCGGTGAGGTCACGGGCCAGTTGGTGGCGCGGCGGTGGCTGATCACCAATGGCCACGGCCAGACCGAGGAGGTCCGGGGCTTGGCGGTGGTGGGGCATCAACCGGTGCTCAGGCCCGGCGAGCAGTTCGAATACACGAGCTGGGTGCGCTTGGAAACGCCGATGGGCACGATGCGGGGCACGTTCTACTGCATGACCGAACACGCCCATGCCTTTGAGACGGACGTTGGCGAGTTCATGCTGGCGCCGCCACAGGCCCTGCATTGAAGCCCGGGCCCAAGGCGGTGGGCCTGATCAGGCCTTGGGCGGGGGGTCTTCGGGGCCGTCTTTGGGCTGCCACTCGCCCCGCCGTCGACCCGAAAACATCGTCCACCACACGATGAACGCCAACAAGGCCAGCGCCCCCAGGGCTTCGAGCAGCAAGATCCACATGGGTGCAGGATACCCAAGCGTGCGCCGGCGTGTGGGCTGGACCCTCTGCAGCCTGGGCCTGTTGGCGGCTTTGCTGGGCTGCGGCTCCAACCCGCGGCCAGCGCAGCCTGCGGCGCAGACCGTGCCGTCTGGCACGCAGGCGCCCAGCACAGCGACAGGCCCCGCCGCTCCAGGGGCCATGGCGGGTGGCAGCCTTGAGGGCGAGCGTGCTGAGCGCCGAGGCGCGGTGTGGGTGCGGGTGAACTGGGATGAACTGCCGGGCTTTCAGCAGGACGCGGTGGGCGAGGTGCTGCCGGCGCTGCGCGCGTCTTGCCCACGAGCCGGCGCCGCTTGGCGCGTGGCCTGCGAGCAGGCGGCCCGGCTCGATGCCGACGACCACCACAGCGTGCGCTTGTGGATGGTGCAGCACCTGAGCCCCTGGCGCATCGAAGACCGAGGCGGCGGGCGTGAGGGATTGTTGACCGGCTACTACGAGCCCCACTTCGAGGCGCGGCGGCATGCGAACGCCGAGTTTGCGTATCCACTGCACCGACCGCCGGCTGATCTGGCTCAACGCCGGCCCTACTGGACGCGACAGCAGTTGGAGTCCGTGCGCGAGGCACGCGCCGCCCTCAAGGGGCGTGAGCTGGCGTACCTGCGCGACCCGATTGACGCGCTGGTGCTGCAGATCCAGGGGTCAGGCCGGCTGACCATCACCGAAGCGGATGGCCGCCGGCACACTGTGCGCCTGGCCTTTGCGGGCCACAACGACCACCCCTATGGCTCGGTCGGCCGCTGGCTGATCGAAACCGGGCAGCTCCCGGCGGCTCAAGCCGGCTGGCCCGGCATCAAGGCCTGGGTCCAGCGCAACCCCAAACGCCTGCAGGAGCTGCTGTGGAAGAACCCGAGGATGGTGTTCTTTCAGGAAGAGGCCCTCACGGACCCCAGGGTGGGGCCTCGCGGGGCCATGGGTGTTCCCTTGAGCCCCCAGCGCTCGATCGCGGTGGACCCCAGCAGCGTGCCCTACGGCACCGCGGTGTGGATCCACAGCCCTGGCCCCATCGGGGCCCCTGTGCTGCAACGCGCGGTGGTGGCGCAAGACACGGGCAGCGCCATCGTGGGCGCCGTGCGGGGCGACTACTTCTGGGGCTGGGGAGATGAGGCCGGCGAGTTGGCCGGCCGGCTCAAGGGCCGGCTGCAGATGTGGGCTTTGTGGCCGCAAGGCCAGCGCCCACCGCCGTGAACGCCCGTCTCAGTAGGTCTTGTAGGGCAGGAACTTGCCCGACAGCACCACGTTGACCCGATCACCCTTGGGATCGGGCTGACGCTGAATGTCCATCGAGAAGTCAATGGCGCTCATGATGCCGTCGCCGAACTCTTCGTGGATGAGTTCCTTGATCGTGGTGCCATAGACACTGACGATTTCGTACCAACGGTAGATCAGCGGATCGGTGGGCACCGGCGTGGGCAGGGAGCCCTTGTAGGGCACCACCTGCAGCCACTTCTGCTCTTCGGCGGTCAGCCCAAAGACCTTGCCCACAGCCTTGGCCTGCTCGGGCGTGGCCGTCATCTGGCCCAGGCACAGCGCCGTGGTCCATTCCTTGGACTCGCCGACTTTCTTGGCCACGGTCTCCCATTTGATGCCTTTGGACACCTTGACGGTGATGATCTTCTCGGTGACGTCGTTGCGGTTCACGTGATGAGCTCCAGTGTTGAATGATGGGGGGATTCGAAAAGTCAGGCCACGCGTTGAAGCGGCGTGCCAGCGGGGGTGATGCCCAAGGGCCCTGGGGCGTCGTTGGCAGGCTTGGCTTCTTCAACGGCCAATCCGGCAGACCGGCGCGCCACGTCGGCCGGCCGCACTTCGGGCGGATGCGCCGGGGCGCGGCCCCGCGACAGGTCCTTGGACCGGCTCACCAGGAAGTCCACGAGGTGGTTGCGCAGCTCGTAAAAGCCCGGCTCGTGGTGCAGCGTGGCGCGTTGGCGTTCGCGCGGCAGCGTGTTGCGCACCACCTCGGCCACGCGGGCCACCGGGCCATTGCTCATCAGCAGGATCTTGTCGGCCAACAGGATGGCTTCGTCCACATCGTGGGTGATCATGAACACGGTTTGGCGCGTGGCCGAGCAGATCTTGAGCAGCTCGTCCTGGATCGTGCCGCGCGTGAGCGCATCCAGTGCGCCGAAAGGTTCGTCCAGCAGCAGCATCTTGGGCTCGATTGCGAAGGCGCGTGCAATGCCCACGCGCTGCTTCATGCCTCCCGACAACTGCGATGGCTTCTTGTCGATCGCAGGGGACAGGCCCACCATGTCGACGTACTTTTCCACCTGCTGGTTGAGCTGTGCAGCCGACCACTGCGGCCAACGGCTCTTGACGGCAAAGGCCACGTTTTGCCGCACGGTGAGCCAGGGCATCAAGGCGTGGCTTTGGAACACCACCCCGCGCTCCAAGCTGGGCCCATAGACCTCACGGTTGTCCATGATCACGGTGCCCTGGCTGGCCTCTTCCAGGCCGGCCAGCACGTTCAGGATCGTGGTCTTGCCGCAACCGCTGTGGCCGATGATGCACACGAACTCGCCACGGGCGATGTCGAAGTTGACCTGATCGAAAACCGGCTCGCTGGAGCCCGGGTACGTCTTGCCCAAGCCCTGCACCTGCAGGTAGAGCTGATCGCGTTCAGTCGACATAGGTCACCGCCTTTTGGGCTTGGGCGAACAGCGCATCGAGCAGCATGCCCACCACGCCGATCACGAGGATGGCAAAGATCACATTGGTCAGGGCCAGGTTGTTCCATTCGTTCCAAACGAAGTAGCCCACTCCCGTTCCCCCCACCAGCATTTCAGCGGCCACGATCACCAGCCAGGCGATGCCCATGGAGATGCGCATGCCGGTGAGGATGGTGGGAGCCGCGGCCGGCAGGATCACCTGGAAGGCCTTGCGCAAGGGGCTGACCTCCAACGTCTTGGCCACGTTGAGCCAATCGCGCCGCACACCCGCCACCCCAAACGCCGTGTTGATCAGCATCGGCCACACCGAGCAGATGAAGATCACGAAGATGCCCGAGATGCCAGAGTCCTTGATGGTGTAGAGCGCCAGCGGCATCCAGGCCAAGGGTGAGATCGGCTTGAGCACTTGGATAAAGGGGTCCAGCGCTCGGTAAAGCAAGGGGCTCATCCCGATGACGAAGCCCAAGGGAATCGCCACCGCTGCCGCGATGGCGAAGCCCAAGCCCACCCGCGCCAGAGAGTGGGCCAGCTGGATGCCGATGCCCTTGTCGTTCGGGCCGTTGTCATAGAACGGATCGGCCAGGTTGGTGGCCACGGCCTTCCACAGTTGCGCGGGCGTGGGAAAGCCGTCGGCCTTTTTGGACTCACCAGCGGCCACCGCAGCCGGGTCCTTGCCCATGAGCTTGGCGTACTCGATCTGTTCGGGGGTCAGTTGGATCACCGCGGCCGTGTTGGGCACGGTGGCCCTGGGCGCCGTACCGGCGTGCCACAGCGCCAGGATGGTCAGCAGCATCAGCGCCGACAGCATCGCCGCGCGCAGGCGCAAGGAGCTCAAGAGTTTCATGGTGATGGTTCAGCTGGGGTGGTGTGGGCAGCCAAGCCCGTTCAGGCTGCCTTGGCGATGGCAAAGCTGCGCGCGTACTCGGCAGCCTTGTTGGGGTCGAACTCCTTGCCCATCACCCGGAACTTGCGGTAGCCCGCTGAGGCCGGTGTCACCGGTTGGCCCAAGTCCTTCATATGGCGGGCCGCATCGGTCATCAGGAACACCCGCTCGGCGATCTGCTTGTAGTTCACATCGCCCTTGAGGTAGCCCCAGCGCTGCATTTGGGTCAGCATCCACACGGCCATGGAGTGCCACGGCACCGGGTCGAAATCGGCGCGGTCGGCGACCTTGCGAACACTGCCCAGGCCGTCGGCAAAGGTGCCCGTCAGCACCTGGTTGAGCACCGCCTCGGGCTGGTTGAGGTACTGGGCCGGTGCGATCACCTTGGCAATGAGCTCGCGGTTCTTGGGGTCGCGTGCCATGGCCGCTGCCGTCAACACCGAGCGGTACAGCGCAGCGAAGGTGGCCGGGTTTTGCTGGATGAATTCGGTGGGCACGCCAAAGGCGCAGCAGGGGTGGCCGTCCCAGATCTCCTTGGACAGGATGTGGATGAAGCCCACCTCGTCGAACACCGCCCGCTGGTTGAAAGGGTCGGGGCCCAGGAAACCATCGATGTTGCCCGCGCGCAGGTTGGCCACCATCTCGGGCGGCGGTGTGACGCGAATCTGCACGTCGGTGTCGGGGTTGAGGCCATGCTCGGCCAGGTAGTAGCGCAACAGGAAGTTGTGCATGCTGTAGTCGAAGGGCACCGCAAACTTGAAGCCCTTCCAATTGCGCGGGTCGCGGTTGCCCTTGTGCTTGTTGGCCAGGGTGATGGCCTGGCCGTTGACGTTCTGCACGGTGGCCACATTCATCGGCGTCTGCGTAGAGCCCAGCCCCAGCGAAATCGCCAGCGGCATGGGCGACAAGAAATGCGACGCGTCGTATTCCTTGTTGAGCACCTTGTCCCGGATGAGGGCCCAACCCGCTGTCTTGTTGAGTTGCACGTTCAGGCCCTGCTGGCGGTAGAACCCCAAGGGGTCGGCCATGATCAGAGGCGAGGCGCAGGTGATGGCGATGAAGCCCACCTTGAGGTCCTTCTTTTCCAGCGGGCGGGCCTCCTGCGCCAGGGCCTGCATCGCGCCCAAAGCACCGGCCGGCAGGGCTGCAGCCACCGCCGCGCGCAGCGTCCCCGCTCCGATGGCCTTGATCAGGCTGCGGCGGGTGGGCTCGTGCGGGAAGATGGCCTTGACCATCGAGGCCTCGATGAACTCCGCCGAGAAGCGCTCGAGGTCCTGGCTGGCCTTGCTGCTTGCGGGCTGCGAAGCCGATGGGGTGTGGTGCGCTGCAGCGAGCAGCGAACCGGTTGCGGCCGCCTCAGCCTGGTGCTGGGCCACCGTGTGATCCTTGCCGCACCCACAACGGGCCAACAGGGGCTGATCAGGGTCGAAGGGGCTGAAGTAGCGGCCATCGGTTTCGCGGCTCATGAGGGCTCCTGGCAGGGTTGGACTCGAAGATGGCGTTCAACAGTGCAAGAGCTGGGCCACCGCCCAAGCAAGCGTCCATGGGCCGGTTCAGCCCCGCTTTGGCCCCGGGATCCGGGTTATTCGCACCAGCTTGGTGCCGATGCTCCGGGACCGTGTGAACCAAGTTTGTCCACGACAAACGAGGTTTGTCCAAACTGGTGCACGCATCGGCGTGCGCCCAAGCGGGGGGTTCAGCGCCGCGACAGGTGCCCCAGCGGGAGCGCACCGCCGGACTTCACCTCACCCAGCGAAAAGCTGGTCTGCAGGTCCTTCACGTGGGGCAGGTTGAGCAGCACCTCACGGGCCAAACGGGAAAAAGCCTCCAAATCAGGGCTGACCACCTGCAGTTCGAAGGTGCCGGTGCCGCTGATGTAGTGACAGGACACTACCTCGGGCAGGGCACCGATGGCATCCTCCAGGGGCCGCGTGATGTCGGCCGCATTGCGCTCGGCGGCCAGGCGCACGAAGGCCAGCACGCCCAATCCGATTCGGTGGCGGTCGATCTCGGCCCGATAGCCCAGGATGTAGCCCGCTTCTTCCAAGGCCCGCACCCGGCGCCAGCACGGCGCGGCCGACAGCCCCACCCGCGCCGCCAACTCGGCATTCGTGAGCCGGCCGTCGCGCTGAAGTTCATCCAGGATGGCCAGGTCAAACTTGTCTAGCATTGCAGGAAAACCCTTGAATTGGCAATTTCCTTTCCGAGAATACCCGCGAAAGGGCAGGAATCGCAAACACTTCTCAAAGGGCCCGTCCTAGACTCGCGAGAGTTTCAGGAGTACTGCCCATGAACGCCCCCCTGCCCGCCGATGTGCTGCGTGCCCTGCAGACGGTGACCCTGGACGACAAGTACACGCTGCCCGAAGGGCGGGCGTTCATGAGCGGGGTGCAGGCCTTGGTGAGGCTGCCCATGCTGCAGCGCCACCGGGACGCGCTGGCGGGCTTGAACACCGCAGGCTTTGTCAGCGGCTACCGCGGAAGCCCTTTGGGGGGCTACGACCAGGCCCTGTGGCAGGCGCAAAAGCACTTGGCCGCCCAAAGCGTGGTCTTCCAGCCCGGGGTGAATGAGGAGTTGGCAGCCACCGCCCTGTGGGGCACCCAGCAGCTCGACCTCTACCCCAAGGCCAAGAAGCACGACGGCGTGTTTGGCATCTGGTACGGCAAGGGGCCGGGGGTGGACCGCTGCTCCGATGTGTTCAAGCACGCCAACATGGCCGGCACCGCCCGCCACGGGGGCGTGATCGCGGTGGCCGGCGACGACCATGTGGCCAAGAGCAGCACCGCAGCCCACCAAAGCGACCACATCTTCAAGGCCTGCGGCCTGCCGGTGTTCTTCCCGTCCACGGTTCAGGACATTCTGGACATGGGCCTGCACGCCTTCGCCATGAGCCGCTTTGCCGGCGTGTGGACGGGCATGAAGACGATTCAAGAGGTGGTGGAGTCGGCCTCCAGCATCGACGTCAGCCCGCATCGGGTCCAGATCGTGCTGCCCGAGGACTTCCCGATGCCCCCGGGTGGTGTGCACATTCGCTGGCCGGACGCGGCCCTCGAGCAAGAGCAGCGGCTGTTCAGCCACAAGTGGTATGCAGCCCTGGCCTACGTGCGCGCCAACCGGCTCAACCACAACGTGGTCTCGACGGCGCAGGACACCTTCGGCCTGATTGCCAGCGGCAAGGCCTACAACGACCTGCGACAAGCCTTGCTGGACCTCGGGCTCGATGACGACACCTGCCGGCGCCTGGGCATCCGCGTGCACAAGGTCAATGTGGTGTGGCCTTTGGAGGCCAGCATCACGCGTGACTTCGCCCAGGGGCTGCAGGAGATTCTGGTGGTCGAGGAAAAGCGCCAGGTCATCGAATACCAGCTCAAGGAAGAGCTCTACAACTGGCGCAGCGATGTGCGCCCCGACGTGCTGGGCAAGTTTGACGAACCCGAGGGCGACCACAGTGGCGGCGAATGGAGCCAGCCCAATCCCAGCAACAACTGGTTGCTTCGGGCCCATGCAGACCTGACGCCGGCCATCATCGCCAAAGCCGTGGCCAAGCGGCTGAAGAAGCGCGGGCTGGCCCCGGAAGGCAGCGAGATTGCCGAACGCATGAACCAACGCCTGCGGGTGATCGAGGCCAAGGAACGCGAGATGTCGGCCATCGAGCTCAAGAGCACCGGCGAACGCCAGCCTTGGTTTTGCAGCGGCTGCCCCCACAACACCAGCACCCGCGTGCCCGAAGGGTCGCGCGCACTGGCGGGCATCGGCTGCCACTTCATGTCCATCTGGATGGACCGCAGCACCTCGACCTTCAGCCAAATGGGCGGCGAGGGCGTGGCGTGGGTGGGGCAGGCGCCCTTCAGCACCGACGGTCATGTGTTCGCCAACCTGGGGGACGGCACCTACTTCCACAGCGGCCTGTTGGCCATACGCCAAAGCATTGCCGCCGGTGTGAACATCACCTACAAGCTGCTGTACAACGATGCGGTGGCCATGACCGGCGGTCAGCCGGTGGGCGAGCGTCGGGATGGCGAACATGGTCTGTCAGCCTCCGGGCACAGCGTGCTGCAGATCCAAAAGAGCCTGGTCAGCGAGGGCGTGCGGCGCCTGGTCATCGTGACCGACGAGCCGCAAAAGTACACCGGCATCCGCCTGGAGCCCGGGGTCACGGTGCACCACCGCGACGAACTCGACCGGATCCAGCGGCAGTTTCGAGAGATTCAGGGCTGCACGGTGATCATCTATGACCAGACCTGCGCCACCGAGAAGCGCCGCCGCCGAAAGCGCGGCACGATGGTCGACCCGGCCAAGCGCGTGGTCATCAACGAGCTGGTGTGCGAGGGTTGTGGCGACTGCAGCGTGCAAAGCAACTGCTTGTCGGTGGAGCCGGTGGAAACCGAGTTCGGCCGCAAGCGCCGCATCAACCAGAACAGTTGCAACAAGGACAGCAGCTGCGTCAAAGGCTTCTGCCCGAGCTTCGTCACCGTCGAGGGCGGGCAGTTGCGCAAGCCCAAGAAGGAAGACCGCCGGATCGACCCCTTCAGCTTGGCGCCGCTGCCCGAGCCCACGGTGCCGGTGGCCGAGCGTGCATGGGGCATCGTGGTCGGTGGCGTGGGCGGCACCGGTGTGATCACCATCGGGCAACTCCTGGGCATGGCCGCCCACCTTGAGGGCTTGGGCGTGGTGACGCAAGACTCGGCAGGCCTGGCCCAAAAGGGCGGCGCCACGTGGAGCCATGTTCAGATCGCGCAACGCGCGCAGGACCTGCACACCAGCAAGGTTGACACGGCCAAGGCCGACCTCGTGATCGGCTGCGACAGCATCGTGGCGGCGCACAGGGCGGCCTTGGCGGTGATGCATGAGGTCCGCACCTACGTGGCGTTGAACACCCACGGCACACCCACCGCGTCGTTTCTGAAGGACCCCAACTGGCAGTTCCCCGAAGACGGCTGCGAGGCGGCCCTGGCTCGGGCAGTGGGGCACTCGGCCATTGGCCTGTTGGACGCCGAAGAAGTGGCCACCCAACTGCTGGGCGACAGCCTCTACACCAACCCGCTGATGCTGGGCTATGCCTGGCAAAAGGGCCGCGTGCCGCTGTCGCGCCAGGCCTTGCTGCGGGCGATGGAGCTCAACGGCGTTCAGGTGGACAAGAACAAGGCCGCCTTCGAATGGGGGCGGCGCTGCGCGCACAACCTCGACGAGGTGCGCGCGCTCTACCAGGCGCGGCAGGTGATTCAGGTGTTGCGCCAGCCCTCGCTGGACGAGGTGGTTCGCCAGCGGGTGGCCTTCCTGCGCGAGTATCAGGACAGCACCTACGCCCAGGCCTACCAAGGATTCGTGGATCGGGTACAGGCCGCTGAAGCGCCCCTGGGCAGCACGCGCCTGACCCTGGCCGTGGCCCGAAACCTCTTCAAGCTGATGGCCTACAAGGACGAGTACGAGGTGGCCCGGCTGCACACCGACGCGCGCTTCACCGCCAAGATCGCCCAGATGTTCGAAGGGGACTACCGGCTGGTGCACCACCTGGCGCCCCCTGGCCTGTCCCGCACCAATGAGCGCGGCCAAGGCGTCAAGCGGGCCTTTGGTCCTTGGGTGCGCGGCGCCTTCGCGGTGTTGGCGCGGCTTAAGGGGCTGCGCGGGACCGCCCTCGATGTCTTCGGGCACACCCAGGAGCGCCGCACCGAGCGCGCCCTCATCCAGGAGTACCGCAGCACCATCGAAGCGCTGCTGCCGGGCTTGAGCGCCGAGCGCATGTCCCTGGCCCTTGAGATTGCGCAACTGCCCCAGGACATTCGCGGTTTCGGGCATGTGAAGGCAGCCCACCTCGACCGCGTGCGGCCCCGGTGGAAGGCGCTCGTGGAGCGGTGGCACGCTGGAGGCGTTCAAGCCGGCTGAACGCGCGCCACAAGCCGGGAGAAGCCTGCGCCGGGCGGAGCCGTGCACACTTGCGGGCATGCGCTACACCCGCACCGCCGTTGCCCTGCACTGGCTTTTGGCCACCGCCATCGTGGCCAGCTTTTGCGTGGGCCTGTACATGACCAGCCTGCCGTTTTCACCGCAGCGGCTCAAGCTGTACAACTGGCACAAGTGGGCGGGCGTGCTGATCCTGGCCGCCTCGGCGCTGCGCTTGTTGTGGCGCCTGGCGCACAAGCCACCCCCAGACGTGCCCATGCCCCTGTGGCAGCAGCGAGCCGCCCATGTGGTGCACGTGCTGCTGTACCTGCTCTTCTTCTCGGTGCCCTTGGCGGGCTGGGCCTACAGTTCGGCTGCAGGCTTTCCCATCGTGTTGTTCGGTGTGCTGCCACTGCCGGACTTCGTGGCCAAAGACGCCGCACTGGCCGAGTTCCTCAAGCCCTGGCACGGCCGACTGGCCTGGATGTTGGCAGCCCTGGTGGCCTTGCATGTGCTGGGCGCGCTCAAACACCATTTTGTGAACCGCGATGGCGTGTTGCATCGCATGGCCTGGAGCCGTACACCATGAACCCTTTCAACCCGTTCGCAATCGGCGCGCGCCGCGCGGCCCTACTGCTGCCCGCCCTGTTGGTCATGGCCTGTTGGGCCACGCCGGGCCAGGCCCAGCAGCTCATTCCCGCCGGCAGCGAAATCGCCTTCACCAGTCGCCAAATGGGCGTGCCGGTGGACGGCCAGTTCCGCAAATGGAACGCCACCATTCAGTTTGATGTGAAAAAGCCCGAAGCGGGCAAGGTGGCCTTCACGATCGACATGGGCAGCGCCACCTTGGGCGCGGCCGACACCGATGCCGAGGTCGCCAAGGCCGACTGGTTCCACACGGCCCGGTTTCCACAAGCCCAGTTCCAAAGCAGCGCCATCAAGGCCGTGGGCAAGGGGCGCTATGAGGTCTCCGGAGCGCTGACCATCAAGGGCAACACCCAGGCGGTGACCGTACCGGTCACCCTGTCCCAAACGGGCAGCGGCGCAGGCCTGCGCACCACCGCCACCGGCAGCTTCACCATCAAGCGACTGGCCTTCAAGGTCGGCGAGGGCCCTTGGGGCGACACCTCAATGGTGGCCGATGAAGTGCAAGTGAAGTTCAAGCTCAACCTCAGCGGCATGGCGCCGCTTTAAGCCCACAAACCCGCGAACCGGCAGGGTCGCGCACGAATCCCCTGCCCTCCGACCTCTGACTTCAACCACCCTCAAGGACGAAAGGAAACCCCATGAAGAAGACCCTCTTGCTATGCGCCGGCCTCCTGGCTGCTGGCGCAGCCCAGGCCCAAGCCGCCGGCTACACCATCGACCCCACCCACACCTTCGTGACCTTCGAGGTCACCCACTTCGGCACCAGTACCAACCGGGGCCGCTTTGACAAGAAGAGCGGCTCCATCACCTTTGACCGTGCAGGGCGCTCGGGCAAGGTGGACATCAGCATTGAAACCGGCTCGGTCAACACCGGCACCGCTGCCTTCGACAAGCACCTGCAAAGCAAGGACTTCTTCGACAGCGAAGCCCATCCCACGGTTCGCTTCGTTGGCGAGCGCTTCAGCTTCGAGGGTGACAAGGTCAGCGAGGTCGCCGGTACCCTCACCCTGTTGGGCAAGACCCAGCCGGTCACCCTCAAGGCCGTGCGCTTCAACTGCTTTGACCACCCCCGCTTCAAGCGTGAGGTCTGCGGTGGTGACTTTGAAACCACCATCCAGCGCAGCCAGTGGGGCATGGGCTACGGCATCCCGGCCATTCCCGATGCGGTCAAGCTCGTGATCCAGGTCGAGGCCGTTCGGCAGTGAGCAGCCGGGGGGGCCAAGCCCCTTCCCGGTGCCCGGAATACGGGTAACCCCCCAGGACGGGTTGGGGGAGTCCTCGGCATCATTCGTCTAGGACATGTGCGTGCGGTGGCCTCGGTCGTCTGCGCGCGCAAAGTCTGACGCTTGTTTTCTCTTCCAACCCCCGCAGGAGAACCCTGATGACCGACAAGACTACGAAGACCCGCCAGCCGGCGGAGCGCCGCCGCTTCCTGGCCAAGGCTGCGACCGGCACCGTGGCCGCCGGCGCGCTGGCCGCGCCGATGGTGTCCAACGCCCAGACCGTCAGCTTGCGGTTCCAAAGCACCTGGCCGGCCAAGGACATCTTCCACGAGTACGCCAACGACTTCGCCAAGAAGATCAACGACATGGCCGGCAACCGGCTGCGCATCGAAGTGCTGCCCTCCGGCTCGGTGGTGCCCGCCTTCCAGTTGCTTGAAGGCGTGGCCAAGGGCACGCTGGACGGCGGCCATGGCGTGGTGGCCTACCACTACGGCAAGAACTCGGCGCTGGCCCTGTGGGGTTCGGGCCCGGGCTTCGGCATGGACCCCAACATGCTGCTGTCTTGGCACTACTACGGCGGCGGCAAGGCCCTGCTGGACGAAATCTACAAGTCCCTGAACCTGGAGGTCGTGTCCTTCCTGTACGGCCCGATGCCCACCCAGCCCTTCGGCTGGTTCAAGAAGCCCATCGCCAAGGTGGACGACATCAAGGGCACCAAGTTCCGCACCGTGGGCCTGGCCGTGGACATGTACACCGACATGGGCGCTGCTGTGAACCCCCTGCCCGGTGGCGAAATCGTTCCCGCGCTGGACCGTGGCCTGATCGATGGCGCCGAGTTCAACAACGCCACCTCTGACCGCCTGTTGGGCTTCCCCGACGTGGTCAAGAACTGCATGCTGCAAAGCTTCCACCAGAGCACCGAGCAGTTCGAGATCCTGTTCAACAAGGGCAAGTACGACGGCCTGGCCCCCGAGCTGAAGTCGATCATCGACTACGCGGTGCAGGCCGCCAGCGCCGACATGTCCTGGAAGGCCATCCAGCGCAACTCGCAGGACTACATCGAGCTCAAGAAGCAAGGTGTGCGGTTCTACAAGACCCCGGACGCCGTGCTGCGCGCCCAGTTGGCTTCGTGGGACAAGATCATGGAAAAGAAGGGTGGCGAAAACGCCATGTTCAAGAAGATCCTGGACAGCCAGCGGGCCTTCGCTGAGCGTGCAGGCGCTTGGCAGAACGACTACCTGGTCGATTTCAAGATGGCCTGGAACCACTACTTCCGCCGTCGCGGCTGAACTCGCCACTCGGCTTCAGAAGGGCCACCGGCGTTGCCGGTGGCCTTTTTGCATAATGAGGGCACCCTTGCACGTCTGTCCGCGTTGTACCGTGCAGGCCGATCCCTTCAGCCTCGCGGTCTGACGATCCCTTGAAACCATGAAAAACCTCCTGTTGGCGGTGGACCGAATGTCCACCTGGCTCGGGCAATTCTTTGCCTGGACCATCGTCATCCTGACCTTCCTGATCACCTACGAGGTGTTCAGCCGTTATGTGCTCAACGCACCGCACGACTGGAACCTGAACGCGCAGATCATGCTGTACGGCACGCTGTTCATGATGGCCGGTGCCTACACGCTGAGCAAGAACGGCCACGTGCGCGGGGACGTGTTGTATGGCTTCTTCGAGCCCCGCACCCAGGCCACGATCGATTTGGTGCTCTACATCATCTTCTTCTTGCCCGGGGTGGTGGCCCTGACCTACGCCGGCTGGACCTATGCCAACGAGGCCCTGGCCATCCGCGAGAAGACCTTCTCGGCCACACCGCTGCCGCTGTATCCCTTCAAGTTCGTGATTCCGATTTCCGGTTTCATGCTGCTGCTGCAGGGCTTTGTGGAAATCGTGCGCTGCATCCAGTGCCTGCAAAACGGCGAATGGCCCTCGCGCGAACAGGATGTGGAAGAGGTTGACGTCGACAAGCTCAAGAAGATGGTGTCGGTCAAGGACGAGGACATCGCCGCTTTGGACCAGTATGTGGCACCCCAGGGTTCGACCACGGGAGCGCACAAGTGAAGATCAAAAGAGAACTGTGGTTTGGCCTGACCATCATGGGCCTGATCATCGCGGGCACCGCGGTGATGCTGCTGTCAGCCGACAAGGTCACCAACGGGCATTTGGGCCTCATGATGCTGGCCCTGGTGGTGGTGGCCATCATGATGGGCTTCCCCACCGCCTTCACCCTCATGGGCATGGGCATGATCTTCACGTGGCTGGCCTACGAGGAGAACACGACCAAGACGCTGGACCTGATGGTGCAGTCGGCCTTCAAGGTGATGAGCAACGATGTGCTCATCTCCATCCCGCTGTTCGTCTTCATGGGCTACCTCGTGGAGCGGGCCAACCTGATTGAGAAGCTCTTCCGTTCGCTGCACCTGTCGTTGGCGCGCGTCCCCGGCTCGCTGGCCGTGGCCACGCTGTTCACCTGCGCGGTGTTCGCCACCGCAACCGGCATCGTGGGCGCGGTGGTCACACTCATGGGCTTGCTGGCCTTGCCACAAATGCTCAAGGGTGGCTATGACGTGCGTTTGTCCGCCGGCGCCATCACGGCCGGCGGTTGCCTGGGCATCCTGATTCCGCCTTCGGTGCTGCTGATCGTCTACGGCGCCACCGCTGGCGTGTCGGTGGTGCAGTTGTATGCCGGCGCGTTTTTCCCCGGCATCATGCTGGCGGGCCTGTACATCTTGTACGTGATTCTCGTGGCCAAGCTCAAGCCGGAGATGGCGCCGCCGCTGTCTGAGCAGGCGCGCTTCATTCCGCTGCCGGCCCTGACGCAGCAAATCTCCGATGCGGTGTCCAACCGTGCCCTGCCGGCGCTGCTGAAATCGCTCAAGGGTGCGCGCAATGTGAACGTGCCCACGGGCTACATCCTCAAAGAGTTGTTCATCACGCTCTTGCCGGCCATCGTGTTCGTATTGGTCGCCTTCATGTCTTGGCGCGTGGCCACCGCACCGCTGGAGCCCCAGGACATGCCCGCTGCCATGGAGTCCAGCGGTGGGATGATGAGCCTGGAGTCCCCTTCCGGTTCGAGCGGCGGCCTGGCTGAGCCGCCCGCATCCGGTGGTGTGCAGGAGCCCCCGGGTGCTGGTGGTTTGGCCGAGCCGCCGGCCGCGCGCAGCGGTTTGCAGGAGCCCCCCTCCAGTGGTGGCGGTCTGCAGGAGCCTCCGGGCGCCTCGGCGGGTGGCTTGCAGGAGCCCCCGGGCGCACGTGGCGGGGTGCAGGAGCCCCCCGGTGCCGGCGGCGGTGTGCAAGAACCGCCAGGGGCTGCTGTGGGCGTCAAAGAGCCGCCCGGTTCCGGCGGCGTACAAGAGCCCCCGGGTGCGGTGGCCGCACCCACATCGGGCGGCGCAGCGGGTGGGGTTGCCGCCTCCCCGGCCCCTGAGCCTGAGCGCCGCCCCGCCAGCACGGGCTTCTGGATAGGCCTGGGCATTGGTGTGGTGGCCTTGGTGGCCTTCTACGGCATCATGAGCTTCCAGCGCCTGGAGGTGTTCAAGATGCTGCTGTCGAGCTTCTTCCCGCTGGTGGTGCTGATCCTGGCGGTGTTGGGCTCGATCGTCTTCGGCGTGGCCACGCCCACCGAAGCGGCGGCTGTGGGGGCCTTCGGCGGCTTCGTGCTGGCGGCCGCCTACAAGCAGCTCACGCTGTCGGTGGTCAAGGAGTCGGTGTTTCTCACGGCCAAGACCAGCGCCATGGTGTGCTGGCTGTTCGTGGGCAGCGCGATCTTCTCGGCGGCCTTCGCCCTCCTGGGCGGCCAGGAACTGGTGGAGAAGTGGGTTCTGTCGATGAACCTGTCCAAGACCGAGTTCCTGATCCTCAGCCAGGTGATCATCTTCATCCTGGGATGGCCGCTGGAGTGGACCGAGATCATCGTGATCTTCATGCCCATCTTCATTCCGCTGCTCGACGACTTCGGCGTGGATCCGCTGTTCTTCGGCCTGCTGGTGGCGCTGAACCTGCAAACGGCCTTCTTGTCGCCGCCGGTGGCCATGGCCGCGTTCTACCTCAAGGGCGTGAGCCCACCGCATGTGACGCTCAACCAGATCTTTGCTGGCATGCTCCCCTTCATGGGCATTCAGGTCTTGGCCATCGTGCTGCTGTACATCTTCCCTGAGATCGGGATGTGGCTGCCGCAGGTGCTCTACCGGTGACGGTTGACAGCGCGACTGAGGTCCTTCGGCAGATGGACCTCGGCGCGCTGAGCGCGCGGGCTCATGTGGCGAGCCTGCTGGACGGTGTGCAGGCGCTGGAGCCCCAGGTGCAGGCCTGGGCGCACCTGGATGAGGCCACAGCCCTGGCACAGGCACAGGCCTGCGATGCGCGGCGCCAGGCCGGTGAACGCGCGCCCTTGATGGGCGTGGCCGTCGGCCTGAAGGACATCATCGACACTGCCGAGATGCCCACGGAAAACGGCACCGTGCTGCATGCTGGTCGGCGGCCGACGCAGGATGCAGCCCTGGTCACGCGGCTGAAGCAGGCCGGCGCGGTGATCATGGGCAAGACGGTGACCACCGAATTGGCCACCTACGCGCCCGGCAAGACACGCAACCCGCACCGCCTGACCCACACCCCGGGCGGCTCGTCCAGCGGCTCGGCCGCGGCCGTGGCCTGCGGCATGGTGCCTCTGGCCATTGGCTCACAGACCAACGGATCCACCATCCGGCCAGGTGCGTTCTGTGGCGTGGTCAGCTTCAAGCCCACGCGTGCCAGCATCGACCGCACCGGCGTGTTGGTGCAGTCGCCCAGCTTCGATACCGTGGGGCTGTTTGCACGCGAAGTCTCCGACGTGGCGCTGCTGTGGCGGGTGTTGTCAGACCCTGCGCCGCCCGCCCAAGGGCACACGGCCCACGATGGCGCTGCAACAACGGACCCTGCGGCCACTGCGCCGCGGCTGGTTTGGATGCCAGGTCCTTTGCGCGAGCGGCTGGAGCCGGGCTGCGAGGCCTTGCTGCTGAGCCGCGCCCGCGCGTGGGGTGCAGCAGAAAGCACGGCCGACCTTCCCTGTGGCATGCAGGCCTTGGTGGACCTGCACCGCTTGATCATGGAGGCGGAGATTGCGCGGCACTTTGCTCACGAATACGCAACCGGTGCCGCGCAGCTTTCCGCTTCGCTGAGGGGTCAGATTGAACGCGGCCGCGAGACCTCCGATGCCGAACTGATGGCGGCCCGCAGCGAACTGGCCTCGATGCAGTCGGCCGTGGACGCCTGGATGCAGGCTGAGTCGATCGATGCCTGGGTCACCGCCAGCGCGCCCGGCCCGGCCCCCCTGGGCTTGCAGGCCACGGGCGACCCCATCTTCTGCACCGCTGCGACCGCCCTGGACCTGCCGGCCTTGCAGATCCCCGGCCTGACCGCGCCCAATGGCTTGCCCCTGGGAATCCAGGTGATCGGCCGGCGGGGCTGCGATGCCCAGCTTTTGGCCATTGCATCGCGGTGGCTTCAACCCTGAAAGAGCACGTTTATGACCCTTGCACCGGCCCGCATGGCTGATCAGCCGTTGTTGCAGAAGCGTGCGCGGGGGCGAGGGCCGCTGAGAAGTGGGGTGGTGGCCGCCGCCCTGTGTTGGGCTTTTGGGAGCCTGGGGGTGTCCTCGGCGCAGGCCGCGCTGCCCGTGGGGGCAACAGCATCAGGCCCTGCATCAACCGCCTCCACCGAGGGTCGTCAATCGGCGGTGTGGCGCACCGCCGAGCAACAGCAAGCGGCCTTCCTGGGCACCCTGAAGTCTTTGGTGGAGATCGAATCCGGCAGCCGGGACTTGGAAGGCCTGCGCACCTTGGCAGATGAGGTGGCGGCGCGGCTTAAAGCCCTGGGGATGGACGTCAAAACCATTCCCACCAAGGCACCCGACTTCCACCCCATGCTCAAGGGCGCTGAGCTGGGCCCCATGGTGTACGGGCGCAAGTTGGGCAAAGGCTCCAAGAAGATCCTCCTGATTGCCCACATGGACACGGTGTACCCACGGGGAATGGGCGCCAAACAGCCCTTCCGCGTGGAGGGCGACAAGGCTTACGGACTGGGCATCGCCGACGACAAGGCCGGCGTGGCCCTCATCCTGCACACCGTCGACCTGTTGGCCCGCTTGGGCCACGATGACTTTGCAGAGTTGGGGGTGCTCATCAACGGCGATGAGGAGTTGGGCTCGCCGGGCTCCGGACCGATGCTCACCGAGCTGGGCAGTCAATACGATGCGGTGCTGTCCTTTGAGGGTGGGGGTGGCCGAACCGACATGGTGCGCCTGGCCACGAGCAGCATTGCCATTGCCGAACTCAAGGTGACGGGCCGCGCATCACACGCCGGTGGCAACCCGGAGGGTGGTCGCAACGCGATCTATGAGCTGGCGTACCAGATCATGAAGACGCGTCACTTTGGGGACAAAGAGAAGGACCTCAAGATCAACTGGACGGTGATCGAGGGCGGTGGGGTGCGCAACGTGATTCCAGCGCACGCATCTGCCATCGCCGACATCCGGTCACTGACCAATGCCGACCTGGACATCATGGAGCAGGCGCTGCGCGAAGCGATCAAGGACAAGCTGATCCCCGACACCCAAATCGAGTTGACCTTCTTTCGCAGCCGCCCCGCCTTCGTACCCAATGCAGCCTCGGTGGTGCTGGCCCGGCACGCGCAATCACTCTTCAGGGGGGTGGGGTTGCCACTGGACATCCGTGACCGCGCCTCTGGCGGCGGTACCGATGCGGCCTATGCCGCGCTGCGCGCCAAAGGCGGCGTGTTGGAGAGCTTCGGGCTGCGCGGCTTTGGGGCCCATGGTGATGGCACCGAATATGTCATGATCGATTCGATCATTCCCCGCCTGTACCTGGCCACCCGCATGGTGATGGACGTGGGCTCTGGCAAGGTCCGCTGGTAGCCCAACCAGGCCCATAAAAAACCAAACCCCCTACACCGGAGGGTGAGGGGGTTGTGGGGGGATATTAGCCTGACGATGTCCTACTTTCACACGGGCATCCGCACTATCATCGGCGCAGAGGCGTTTCACGGTCCTGTTCGGGATGGGAAGGAGTGGGACCACCTCGCTATGGTCATCAGGCTTAACCGG
>JACCDI011139588.1_pt1 | contig 20576 bp, 19 predicted proteins | sample 7442791 | NCBI WGS metagenome assembly JACCDI01 (sample SAMN15323434, study PRJNA562643) | freshwater metagenome | isolation source: river surface water | place: USA:Blue River Watershed | collected 2017-08-15
CTGGCAAACGACTAGCCGGAAGTCGCGATGGAATTCTTGCAAAGGTGAGTAAGACTGGCGCTCTCACAAATGTGGTTCGAAGCTCAGCTAATAGAGCCACTCGTTCATGGGTCAGCGCAACGTCAACAATTTTCTTGGTAGGCGATGTCAAAGTCGGTGGCAAGAATGAGACCGCCTTCACCAAATTCAATTCAAGTTTTGCGCCAACCTGGACGCTAAGACTTCCATCGACAGGTGCCCAACGCGTAGCAACTGGGCCTAATGGTTCGCACTATGCGCTCTTTAACTCCACCTCGAGTATTGCCGGGGTATCTGGCTGGCGACCAACAAGTGCAAGTCCAATCGTTCTACGTTTTGATAACAAGGGTGTGATCACTCAGGCCCTCAAAGCGCCACAGATAAAGAGCGCGGATGCAACCTCATTTATCCCAGGGGTTGGCTTGATTGTTGTTAGCTCGACAGGAATCTTTAAGGGCTAAGGTCTGGCAAGTGCTAAATTGCCATTGATATTGGCAATAACAACAGTCTTTCCATCAAGAACGATCCATCTGCCACTTGTGCCGTTGATGGCGCTACTTGCTGAAATCAACGAGATCTTCTTTGTTGCAAAGTCGATGGAACAGAGGCGATCTTCACAGTTAAAGAGAGCCGAGTTGGTATTTGTGCGCATCCAACGATTTGGCGTTCCAAACTTGGAGGTGTCGTAAGTCTTAACATTTAAAGTCGGTGAAATTACAGCAGTACGAATCTGATTCGGTTTTGGAATTGTTGCACTTGATGCACCTAACCACATCGCAAATGCGCTCCTTGCTGTGACAGATAACGCTACGTCATACCCTGTCATTGCAAGTTCGCCACCGGATTCTTCAAGAGTTCTAAAGGCCCACTTGCTCGGATCGATCTCATTGCGCGTTGCAAGGCGAATGGCTCCAGATGTAGCTTCTTTTCGCTGATTGATAACCAAAACTGAGTCATAGAGAACATAGGTCTTCTTGCCATCAAAACCTGCTGCAAGGTGGAAGGCAACATCGCCTGTGGTACGACCATCTGTCTTGCGATCGCCATCGACGAGTTCGTAACTCCAGCGGCTTGAGTTATTGAGTTTATATGCGCCAAGGAGGATGCCCTGAGACTCATCTCGGTAGAAGACTTGAATTCCTGTTGGTGTAACAACACAGGCATTTGAAACGCTGACATCACTTGCTGTACGAACACGTACAGGATCTTCATATTTATTTACAGATGGTCCATTTCCGTCGACAATCTCAACGGAAACGCTCTTTCCATCAAAGGTTGCATGGCGAAGATCTTGATCGACTCCATCTGCGTAGAACATATGGAGTTTCTGTGTTGTACCCGTGCCACTGATGCACAGTGAGATTGGGCTTGTAATCTCATGTGATGTGCGATTTGTTCCACCGGCTCCATCGATTGTGGTCTTTCTCCACGCTAGACCATTCCAGATTGCCATCTTGAGAACGCCATTAACCCCGTTGGAATAGACGATAGTTGGCCTCTTATTAAAGGTGACCGTTGCAATCTGAGCTGGCTCAACGTTGGGATCGATAATCGCTGATTTCCACGATGGCTGTGGGATAACAACATCTGTTATCGCAGCAGGTGAAGATCCCAGCGAGTTATTTGCAACGATGGAAAATGTGTAGCTCGTACCATTCTTTAATCCAGTGATCAGAAGAGGGCTGGTGGTGCTGCTTTTTTCTGCACCAGTTCTAAGATTCTTGACGGTGTAAGCGGTGATTTGTGCGGTACGAAGGTTGGCTGGGGCATCCCACTTTATGATCGCCGAAGATTCCCCAATGACCGCTTGAGGATTTCGTACCGCCTGCGGCAGCTCAACTGCAATACCTACTGGAGGCTTTGTGCGCATATCGGCCATCATCGCTAGAAGAAGAGGACCAGGCCCGGCAAAGACTTCGCCTGCATCAAGATTTGGGGTCATCACAGAATCACTACCAGCGTTGGTAAAGAGCTTTTCATCAAGATGGCTCACAGATGATCCAACTTCATATGTAGTTGGTGTGTAGAGAAGTGGCTTTACTCCACCATTTGCCGCAATCGCCTTTTCGCCGGCCCAGTAGAGCGGTGAACGTAGCGCCTTACCTAGTTCGATAGATGGAGATGGCAGATCTGCCAATCGTCTTCCATCTGATGTCTGTGCAAATGCATCAAAAGGTGTTGGTTGTTCGATTGAGCCAAAGCCAGAGAAATCGTCATAGACATCGTTGGAGAGAAAACCTAAACCATGGCCCATCTCGTGGATGAAGACAGATTTCAAATCATATTCGCGAGCAGTAGGTGCACCATCTCCACGGCGGTTCCAAGCAGCACGTGCGCTGACATTGATCACCATCTCAGAGTTACGAATATCGAGATCTTTTCCAGCAAGGGCGTTAGCTAGCGCAGATGGATACCAGAGACTTGAATCAGGTGCTCCTGAGAAGCCCGCAAAGTAACCGCCAGGTCTGGCACTTCCTAAGACGGCAACTGATTGTGAATTACTCCAATTTGCATCGATTGTGATTGGAACCTTTGATTGAAAATTAGCTGCCCAGATATCAACTGCACCCTGCAACTCTTTCTTTGCCCACTCAGGAAAATTTGTGTAGTTAACTTCAATAGTTACTTGTCTTTCAAGGCTGGCACTCTTTGGTGTTGTTGATGTTGATTGCATCAGTTTCGATTGAGATGAGGGGCCAGCAAATGTGTAGCCCCATTGTGTTGCTGGGGCATATCGATAGAGAGATTGCGCTGAAGCGCTCGGTACCAGCGGCGAAAGAAGAGCAATAAGGGCTAGGGCAAAGGCATAGATGCGGGGTCTTCTATGGGTGCCTGCTCGCATGGCGCTTAACCTATCAGGCTGCAAGAATGTGAACATGTCCCCAGATTCAAAGAAGGCCAATGGTCAGAGTATCTATGACCGTATTCGCAGCGAAAAGCCACCGCTGACTGAATTCACAATCGCAGGGGCCGGCAAAGAAGTAACACTCGATGAGGCACGAGCAGATCTGGCTGCCGCAGTTGGCGCGATAGCTCACACGATTTTCTCAAGAACCTATGGTCCACTCGTTGGAACTGTTACAAAGACCAGCGTTGAGTCTGTTCTCAAAAATGCAGAAGAGAGTGCAAAACGCGCAAAGGGTGATGTGAAGTTAGTTGTTGAAGAGTTATCTGCTCGCATCTTCCACGAGAAGAAAAAATGAATTTAGTCACCATTTATTCACGAATTGGATGTCACCTCTGTGAAGATGCAGAGGCAATCCTGAAATCTCTACAAGAAGAACTTACATTCGATATTGAAGTAATCAATATTGATAAAGACCCTGCTCTAGTAAACCTCTACAGCGATCAAGTTCCGGTAATTCACATTGACGGTCAACATCACGATTTCTACAAGGTAGACCCGATGAGATTTAGATCTTCCCTTGAAAAACATCGTCAGCATCAATAATTCGGTAGGCATATCCCTGCTCAGCTAAGAAGCGCTGACGGTTGGCTGCAAAATCTTGATCGACTGTATCGCGCGAAACTACTGAATAGAACTTCGCACCGCGGCCATCTGATTTTGGTCGCAAGATTCGACCTAGACGTTGTGCCTCTTCTTGGCGAGATCCAAAGGCTCCAGATACTTGAATTGCAATCGTTGCATCAGGAAGATCTACAGAGAAGTTTGCAACCTTAGAGACAACAAGACATGTGATCTCACCGGTACGGAAGGCGGCAAATAACCTTTCGCGCTCTTTAACGGGGGTATCTCCCTTAATGAGGGGAACCCCTAGAGTCTCAGACAAGGTATCTAACTGATCGATATATTGGCCGATCACAAGGATCTGTTCATTTGCATGATACGAGACAAGTTCTTGAACAACCTCGCCCTTTGTCTTTGTTGTTGCGCAATATCTATATTTCTCTTCAGGTTCAGCTGTTGCATAGAGCAGACGCTCAGATTCTGAGAGATTTACGCGGACCTCAATACATTCAGCAGGTGCGATATAGCCCTGGGATTCAATCTCTTTCCACGGTACATCAAAGCGCTTTGGCCCAATGAGCGAGAAGACCTCGCCCTCCATTCCATCTTCGCGAACCAACGTTGCTGTTAGCCCCAGGCGACGGCGGGATTGGATATCTGCAGTAAAGCGAAAGATTGGTGCCGGCAAGAGGTGAACTTCGTCGTAGATAATCAAACCCCAGTCATGGGTATCAAAGAGATCAAGGTGGGCGTAGACGCCATTCTTCTTCTTAGTCATCACCTGATAGGTAGCAATCGTTACTGGGCGAATCTCTTTCTTCGCACCTGAATATTCACCGATCTCATCTTCATTAAGTGTTGTGCGGCGAAGTAATTCATCACGCCATTGACGAGCTGCCACGGTATTTGTTACCAAGATTAGTGTCGTCGCCTTGGCATGTGCCATTGCAGCTGCGCCAACAATTGTCTTTCCCGCACCGCAAGGAAGCACAACAACGCCAGAGCCTCCATGCCAGAAACCTTCTGCAGCAAGCTCTTGATAGGGACGGATCTTCCATCCATCTTGCCTCAATCCAATGTCATGTGCCTGGCCATCGACATATCCTGCAAAATCTTCTGCCGGCCAACCAAGACGTAAGAGCGATTGCTTAATGGCACCGCGCTGGCTTGGGTGAACAACAATTGTCTCTGAATCAATACGGGCACCTAAAAGAGGTGCAATCTTCTTTGCGCGAATAACTTCTTCAAGGACTGCCGAATCTGTAGTGACAAGAATCAATCCGTGAATCGGATCAGCCTCAAGACGAAGACGTCCATAGCGCGACATCGTCTCTGCAACATCGACCAAGATTGAATGGGGGACCGCATAGCGCGAATACTTGATGAGGGTATCGATTACCTGTTCTGCATCGTGTCCGGCAGCGCGCGCATTCCATAGCCCAAGATTTGTTAAGCGATATGTATGGATATGTTCTGGTGATCGCTCGAGTTCGGCAAAAGGTGCGATCGCTCTACGACATTCAATAGAGTCGGGATGATCGATATCTAAGAGAAGTGTCTTATCGCTTTGAACAATGAGCGGCCCAGTGCTCATTTCAGGAGATCCTTGATCAGCGCATGTAAGAGCGCTGTACGTGGCTCAAGAGATGCTGCACTTACCCACTCGTGTGGTGCATGAGCGCCGTGACCGACAGCCCCTAAGCCATCGAGTACTTGAGCGCCAGCTGCTGCTGCAAAGTTTCCATCACTTGCTCCGCCAACGTGGGCGCTACCAAGAGGTGCCATTCCGATTGATGCTGCAACCTTCTCTGCACGTTCATAGAGAGCAGCGGTTGCAGATGGTTCAAGAGGTGGTCGATTTATTCCACCGGTTACCTCAATACGAGCACCCGAGTGCTTTGGCTTTAGCTGAGTAATCGCATTGTGAACGCGTTCGAGTTCTGCGATTGAGAAAGATCGAATATCAATATCGAGTACAGCATGATCAGGAACTGTATTTGTAGTCTTACCTGAATGGAGAACAGTTGGAACGACAGTAGTTCCATGTTCGGTATTTTCTAGCGCTGCCAGGTCAAGAATGATCTGTGCGATCTCGGTCGTGGCATTAATTCCTTTTTCAGGTTCAAGGCCTGCGTGAGATGCCAAGCCATGGACATGCACCTGATACATCGCTGTTCCCTTGCGACCTGTCTTTACCTTGCCATCTAAAGATGCTTCGAGAACAAGAACAGCCTTTGCCTTAGCTGAAATCTCTTTAATCAGATCGCGAGAGGCGTGACTGCCAGTCTCTTCATCTGTTGTTGCAACAAGGGCAACAGATCCTTCAATACCTTTCAGGGCATAGAGTGCTTGTAAGAAGCCAGCCTTCATATCGAAGACTCCAGGTCCGCGAACTACATCGCCATTTACTTCCCACAATGGTTGATATGAACCGTGTGGCCAGACGGTATCTAGATGAGCAAGGAGAACAACTTCAGGGTTCTGTGCCCCCCACCAGAAGACAGGACGGCCTTCGACCTCTTTAATTTCAGCTGGAGTTCCAAGTACACGCGTTGCAATATCACTTGCTAAACGAACAACGTTGCGGCAGGCATCGATATCTTCGGTGGGGGATTCACAACGAACGAGCGCTTCAAGGGCTGCCAACATAGGTGTAAGTCTGCCGTATTCACTGGGATTCTGGCTTGTCATAACGATGCTACCCCCGTAATTCGAGCGATTCTAAAGGTTGTGATCTCACCTGTTGCGTGATCGCGGGCAAGGAGCGTGCCGGCAGAGAGTTTGAGCGGATCGATGATGCGATGTGAAATCAATCCATTGTTATCGGCATAGCCAATGGATAACGATTTCTCAGGTGAATGCGTCAGATGGTGGCTTAAGAGTTCCAGTGTTTCATTTGCCGTAGTGCGCGGAAGCTCACCTAGCGCAGATGCGGTGATATTGCGGAGCGTGCTCTGACGATGGCTCGACTTTTCACCGGTGCGCAAAGTGCGGAGTGCACCAGAGAGTGCAATTTCATCTGGAATATCGATCTCACCAACAATTCGCGGTGGTCGCGCCTTTGTCTGGGCACGCATAATGCGCGGACCAGTTAAGAGAATCCCCTTACCGTCTTCAACTGCAGGTAGGTATCCAGCATTTCTTAAGATATTGACTGCATCATCGACTTCAAGGTCAGAGATGATTACCTCCGGGGCAATCTTTCTAAAGCCCATGCCATCTAACTTCTTATCTCCGATAATTGATGCAATCACTGATTGATCTTCACAACGGATAAATGAAGTTGTTGAGCCGATGCGCAACTTGCCATGTTTCTTTGCAACATCTGCGATGAGGTATTCAAGTGGTTGTGGCATCGGAGTCTTCGAGGTCGCCTTGAGAAACTTGGTGAGCTCCTCACCTGTCTTGCCATGATCGAGTGCTCTACGGATAGTTGCATCGGTAAATCTAAAGACTGTGGCTCCGCCACGAGATTCAACATCTGCAAGAAGGGCCATCTCTTGGGCGATGTTTTGCGCAAGGGGTCCTGGAGCAATTGCAGTGTTATCGCTCTGAATAAGAATGTGATCAACTTCTTCTGGAAGATCTTTATCGATACCAACGAGATCTTCTCCTGCAATCAGCGCCAACCCGTAATCAGAGATCACCGCCTGCCCAGTAATTCCTAGCCATTCTGCCTCACGTAGCGTGTATGAGATGTAGGCCGCGGGAATTCCACCAGTTCGCTTGGATGGTCGATGCCATTGAGCTGCAGCTGTAAGTGAATCTGCCGTGACCGCACCTGCCTGATTCTCTTTAAGCAATGAGAGCGTAAGTGAACGAATCGATGCCGCATTAACGCGATCGAGCTCTGGTCCAAGAGGGGCAATATTCTTTGAATTCTCACCACCGACAAGACCACTGACGCGCGATGTGATCAGCCAAGCTGAAACAAGCGTTGACCACTTTGCTGATGGTCGTTGCGTAAGCCAGATATCGAATTGCGTTGTTGGCAAGATTCGATCATCTGGATCAATTGTTAAGAGGGCACTGACGTAACAGAGTTCTGCAACAAATGCGGCACAACTTTCTTCGACGCCTAAGTGCAATGAGAGCGCTTTAAGGTCGCGTACGCCAAGTCCACCTGAGCGAAGAGCAGTAGGAGGTTCTTGTGCCCAGAAGTTAAGGACCTCTTCAACCCAGCGCAAGAAGGTCGTGATATTTGCAATCGCAGCGCGATTAACGTTGACCTTGTCTTTAGCGGTAAATGAGTATGAGATTTCAGGTGCGTTGATCTTCTGCTCTTTATGAATCTTTCCACCACGAAGTGCGATAGCAACTTCTCGTGGCATTACAACGATCGTCTGGCTATATGGAATAAGGAAACCTTCTTCTAGGCACCATTGCACGCCAGCGCCAGGCTTTTTAATATCGCCGACAGTTCCACGAGGTGGGCCCCATGCCATCGCTTCCAGAATCTTTAGCGCTGTAGCTGGTGCATCACCTAGTTTCTTGAGATTGAGTTTTGCCATCGAAGGTGGTCCAAGTTGAGCAACTTCATTTCCTAAGATTTCTCGCAATGTTGTTGGCATACGCAGACCATCATCTGCTGGATAGATAAGTCCTCGTTCGATGAGCCCTGGAATCACAAAGAGAGCTGGTTTATCGGTAAGTGCGGCAACGTTCTTTTCTGTAAATGGTTCTGCTACTACTGCGCACGCTTCCAGAACTTGAAATTGCCAGGCGTTGAGAGCATCGATTGCGCGGGCAAGTGATGGAGCAGACGATGCTCGAACCGCAAGGCTTGCCATATCTGGAGGAACCGGCGCGATTAAATCTGGGCGGTGTGAAAAGAGTTGTAAAAGGCGAGCATCATCTAACCCACGTAGGTAGTCGGCAAATGATCGAATTTCCATAACCTGCCTACATTAATGCAAGAAAGGTTCTGGCGTTAAATCAGTTTCTACCGTGAGCGGCGGCGGGGTGTAATCAGCGCTGCAATTGAGGCAAGGCGAGAGATGGCTGGGCCCAGGAAACGGTTGATCTTGCGCGCTCTGCGAAAATCATGAATAGGCCACTTTTCCCGTGTTGCCCAAATTCGCAACTTTGCATCGGGGTTAATTGCAGATGGCTGGCCAACTGCCTCAAGAAGCGGAAGATCGTTACTGCTATCTGAATACGCAAAACAATGATTGAGATCAAATCCACGCTCTGCTGCAATCTTGGTCAGCGCAATCGCTTTTTCGCGACCGTGAAGTAACGGCCCATTCATCTGACCTGTATAGACACCATCTAAAATTCCCGCCTTGCTTCCAATTGCACCTGTGAAGCCAAGTCGCTTTGCAATGAGCGTTGCCATATCTTCAGGGGCTGCTGTGACGAGCCACACTTCTACGCCATCACGGAGATGTTCTTCTGCAATTTCAATCGTTCCTTGCCAGAGCGCTGGAGATACATATTCATCATAAATTTCTTGTGCCAAATTCTGAATGTCTTGGACATTATGTCCACCGATAAAGCTGGTGGCAGCATTTTGAAATTTAACAATCTCTTCCTGCTTTTCAGTTCCCGTTAATCTAAATCTCAGATTTGCCAGAACGAAGCGAGAGATATCGGCCTTTGTGAAATAGCCACGCTGATACATCCCGCGACCAAGGAAGTAGAGAGATGAGCCACGTATGAGTGTGTTATCTACATCAAAGAACGCGGCCCTCTTCTGCTCGAGTGCCATGGCCTAACCATAGCGAAGGCAAGTGATTTCGCCTTTATAGTTAGGCCTATGAGTAATAGCGTCCATGTGGTCCGCCACGGAGAAGTCCATAATCCAGAGAAGATTCTCTACGGTCGCCAACCTGGTTGGAGACTTTCAGATCGTGGCCAAGAGATGGCCAACGTTCTCGGACAATGGTCTAAGGGAATCAATCTCGGCGCACTCCATGTCTCACCGCTACAACGTGCGCAAGAGACAGCCGCCCCAATCGCGGCAGCACATTCACTTCCAATCACAACCGATGAACGTCTTATCGAAGCCGCAAATATCTTTGAAGGAAAACCATTTGGAATCGGTGATGGTGTTCTGCGCCATCCATCTGCTTGGAAACATCTATGGAATCCGTGGAAACCTTCATGGGGCGAGCCATATGTAGAGCAGATCAATCGCATGCTTGCTGCAGTTTTTGCCGCGCAGAAAGCTGCCGGAGATAAAGATGCAATTGTCGTATCGCACCAACTTCCTATTTGGATTCTGCGCAGCGCCATTGAAGGTCGTCGCCTGCTTCACGATCCAAGAAAACGCGAATGCACCCTTGCCTCTGTAACCAGTATTCACTTTGATGACAACGGTGAAATCATTGGAACGTCATACTCTGAGCCGGCAGGCCACCTTTTACCAGTTGCACCAAAGAAAAAATAATGGGAAGAATCAAGTCGGCGATCGCTCTCTCACTTTCTGTACTCCTGCTTGCTGGGTGTTCAGGGGGAGGCAGTTCAACTGCTGAAGAGAGCTTCGTTGTTGGCAGTGGCGTACAAACATTTATCAAGAAAGATTCACGCGTTAAAGCACCAGCCTTAAGTGGAATGACTCTCACCGGCGTTAACTACACCCGCGAACCAGGAAAAGTAGCCGTCGTTAATGTCTGGGCATCATGGTGTTCACCGTGTCGCGCAGAAGCTCCAGCCCTTGTTGCTCTCTCTGAGAAGTACCCAGATGTTCAATTTATCGGAATTTTGACCCGAGATAATTTGGTCAATGCAGAAGCCTTTGTCCGCACCCGAAATATCACCTATCCAACGCTGATAGATGATGCGCTTCTGATTGGCTTTAAGGATTCACTACCGGCAAATGCGATTCCATCTACAATCGTTATCGATCGCGATGGATATGTTGCAGCGCGTGTATCGGGTGTTGTCACCATTGGTTCATTGAGCGCTCTGATTGAACGGGTGCAACAGTCATGATTGAGTTTGTAGTAAATAACCTCTTCGATGGCTTCATTCTTCTTGCTCTGCCTCTTTCAATTCTGGCAGGACTTATCTCCTTTGCATCTCCTTGCGTTCTGCCATTAGTTCCTGGATACCTTTCCTATGCAGCCGGATACTCGCAAGCTCGAGGTCGAGTCCTGCTCGGATCTACTCTCTTTGTCGCAGGCTTCTCTGCCCTCTTTATCTCCTACGGAGTTCTCTTCGGTGGGTTAGGCGCACGTATTGCCGTCCACGAAGAGATCATCACGCGCGTACTGGGAGTATTCACAATTGCACTCGGTCTGATCTTTGCGGGTGCATTTCCCATGATGCCGACACTGCGCCCGAAGATTTCTACAACTGGCGGATTAATTGGTGCTCCGGTTCTCGGTTTTCTCTTTGGTATCGGCTGGACACCATGCATTGGGCCAGCCCTTGCAACAGTTCAAACACTGGCATTTAGCGAGTCAAGTGCATTGAGAGGCGCGATCTTGTCTCTGGGTTATTGCATTGGTCTAGGTCTGCCATTTATCGCAACCGGATTATTCTTTGATAAATCTGAGAAGTTACGTAAGTTTCTAACGCGCAATGGTCGAGTAATTTCAATAACCGGCGGAGTACTGATGATCGTTATTGGTCTACTTCAAGTAACTGGTATCTGGAACTCTCTGATGATCGATCTGCGATCTGTGATTAGCGAATTTGCACCGGTGATCTAATGAGTACAAATAATCAGGTAGATATTCCAGAAATTGGTGCCCGCGGTCTAGCCCGTTTTGCGTGGCGACAGTTGACCAGCATGCGCACAGCGCTCATTCTCTTGATGATGTTGGGAGTGGCAGCAATACCTGGCTCTTTATTGCCACAACGCAATCAAAACCCAATGGCAGTTCGTGAGTATTATGCCGAAAACCCATCGCTTGCTCGCTGGATTGATAGAGCAAGTGGATTTGATGTCTATGCATCCTCTTGGTTTAGCGCCATCTATATCTTGCTCTTCATCTCACTCATTGGCTGCGTATTGCCCCGCACCTTCGAACACTTTAAGGCGATGCGCGCACTGCCTCCGCTGACACCTAAGAACCTTGAGAAACTAGAAGCACACAGTTCATTTGCAGGCGATGGCCAGGATCTAGACCGCGCCGAAAAGTGGTTTCGTAAGAATCGCTTCCGTATTCGGATTCAAGATGGATCAATCTCGGCTGAGAAGGGTTATCTGCGCGAGAGCGGTAACCTGCTATTTCACCTCTCACTAATTCTCATTCTGATCGGCGTCAGCTTTGGCTCACTCTTTGGAATGAGAGGAAGTGCCATCATCACCACAGGTGAGCGCTTCATTAACTTGGCGACAAGTTATGACTCAGTAACTTTTGGCAAGCTCACCGATGAAACCTCACTCAATACATTCTCGGTAAGGCTCAATAAATTTGTCGGAACATATGATCCTGCCACCAACATTCCATTGGATTACTCAGCATTTGTTACAACTATTGATGAAGATGGCAATGAACGCGAGCAATTGATCCAGGTCAACAGCCCCCTAACCTTTGGCACATCACGGGTCTATCTCCAAGCCAATGGCTATTCGCCATTTGTCACAGTTAGAGATGAAATTGGAAATGTAACTTTCCAAGGCGCAGTCCCATTCTTGCCGCAGGATTCAAATCTTCGCTCAATCGGTTCGATTAAGGTCCCTGAAGCAAATCCACAACTTGGTTTTGTCTCATCTTTTGTACCGACATATGAACGCGATCCAGAGCAAGGCGCAATCTCTGTCTACCCATTGCTTCTTGAACCAAAGTTACTTTTTGCAATATGGGAAGGTGACCTAGGTCTCGATACTGGAATTCCTCAATCAATCTACAAGATTGATACCAGCACGATGAAGCGGATTGCCTTGGCTTCATTGGAGCCAGGAGAAAGTTTCGCATTTAAGGGCGGCAGCATTACCTTTGAAAAAGTTGAGCCATGGATCAATCTGCAGATCGTTAGTGATCCCGGCAAGAGCTATTCACTAATCGGCGGTATTCTTGCGCTACTTGGCTTACTTGCTTCTCTCTTTGGACGCAGAAGACGTATCTGGATCAAGGTAAGTGAAAATGGTTTAGTACAGGTTGCAGGACTAGCTAAGACAAGTTCGCCAGCGCTAGAAGAAGAGATGGTTCACTTTGTAAGTGCCGTTAAAGGAGAGAAGTAATGCAGACAACATGGGCCTATATCTCCAATAACTTTATCTATAGCGCAATGGCAGTTTTCGCGCTCTCCCTTGTGGCGCATGCAATTGAGACAGCTTGGGCAGTTAAGGCTCCGGCTGAGGGCTCTGCTAACAGCACCATGGATTACTCAAAGGCGGAAAAGGCAGCACGCATCGCAACAGCGCTAATGACCCTTGGTTTTATCCTGCTTCTCGTTGCAGTAGTTGCGCGTGGATTGGCTAATGGACATGTTCCTTGGGGAAATATGTATGAGTTCTCAATCACCGGGGCTCTCGCATTTACAGGGGCCTACCTAATCGCACTTCGTAAATACGATCTTCGTTGGCTTGGGCTGTTTATTTCACTCGGAGTTCTCTTAACTCTCGGAACTGCGATCACCTTGCTCTATCGCGATAGCGCACCACTTGTTCCGGCGCTTAAATCAACATGGCTGATCATCCATGTGATCGCTGCGATTATCTCTGGCGGAGTCTTCTTACTTTCAAATGTAATCGCTGGCGCATATCTCTATCTCGATTCAAAGGAACGCGGAGCAGGTCGTCCTGCATGGGCAACACGTCTTCCAGCTCTTGAAGTACTCGATCAACTTTCATATCGTTTAGTCGCATTTGTATTTCCACTATGGACTTTCTCTGTCATCGCTGGTGCGATTTGGGCAGAGAGTGCTTGGGGACGTTACTGGGGTTGGGATCCAAAAGAGACCTGGGCCTTTATTACCTGGGTTGCATATGCGGCATACCTACACGCGCGCGTAACAGTTGGTTGGAAGGGACGACGAGCTGCTTGGCTCTGTCTCTTTGCAGGATCGACATTCTTATTTAACTATGTGTATGTCAACGTATGGGGAACAGGTAAGCACACCTACTCTGGGCTTTAAGAAGTTTTAGAGCTTACGTAAGAAATCTGGGTCATCATCTGGCGGCAAGATACGTCGCTTAGGACCCTTTTTAAATCCGCCACCATTTCCGCGATTGCGACCGGCGACTAAGTATGCAATTGCGCCAAGTGCCTGTGTGAAGAGAATGATGAGAAGCCATCCCCATTTAGGAAGTCGCTTGATCTGCGTGTCATCTTTCATGGCGCAATCAATAAATGCATAGAGCGGTAGCGCAGCAAGTACGATAAAGAGAAGAACTCTGAGCATGGGCTAATCCTAGCCGTTAAAGAATAAGTGCGAGAGATAGGGCAAAACTAAAGAGCATCTGCAACTTGCCGGTCGCCGCTAGCAGGGGGATCAGAGCTGCACCTTCAACGCCCGACCAGAGCGCTTTGAGAATCGAAAGAGTGAGCGGAAGGGTTGCCAAGGTCAAAGCAACCCAAGGCGTGCCAAAACCTGCGGTAAGTAAGTAAGGAAGAGTTACCAGCGCCGTGTAGAACACTCGTGAGCGCTTGTCGCCTAAGCGAACTGCAAGCGTGCGCTTTCCAACAACTTCATCTTTAGCGCGATCACGAATGTTATTGATTACCAGGATGGCACAGGCAAGGAAGCCAACAATGACTCCTGCAAGGATCGATTCTCCGGTGATGCGATCTGTCTGCACATAGAAGGTGCCGATCGTTGCCACAAGACCGAAGAAGATAAAGACAAAAAGTTCACCAAGGCCCATATATCCATAAGGGTTCTTACCGCCGGTGTAACCCCAGGCAGCTGCGATCGATAGCGCACCGACAGCAATAAGCCACCATGAAGAAGAGATCGCCAGAGCAAGGCCGGCGATTGCAGCAACGCCAAATGAGATAAATGCAGCGCTCTTTACTTGAGTAGGAGTTGCCAATCCGCTTGCTGTGATGCGAAGTGGTCCGATGCGATCGTTATCTGTTCCACGAATTCCATCGGAGTAATCATTTGCGTAATTAACGCCAATTTGTAGCGCCAGGCTCACAGCCAGGGCAAGTAACGCTGCAATTGTGTTCGACTCTTTATCGGCAAGAGAAGTAGCTACAACAACAGGTGCGATAGCAGCCGGCAGTGTGCGCGGACGGGCACCGGCAATCCATGTTGATGCGTTAGCCATTGTGGATCTCCTCTGCCTGCTTGATTATCTGCGCGCGGTCGATCTTACCGATTCCGATCGTTGGTAATTGATCGAATGTAAGCAACTGCTTGGCTTTAGCAAAGCCGCCGATTCTCATCTCTAATTCATTATTTATCTGATCAAGTGCTGGGTGGTCCGCACCAGCAACTGCGATGACAAGTCGTTGACCCCACTGTGCATCTTCGACTGCAACTGAGCACCAGTGATGTGATGCAAATGCTTGAGAGAGAATCTCATCTACCTGAACCAGCGATACCTTCTCGCCACCTGTTACATAGACATCATCTGCGCGCCCAAGAACTCTTAAAGTTCCATCGCCTGCAATCTCTCCACGATCTGGAGTTGTAAACCATTGACCGTCAAAGATTTGGCTCCACAGTTCATTATTGCCAATATATCCAGAGGCTAAGACTGCACCGGAAATTTCAATCAGCCCAGCGTCCGTTAGCCGTAGATCAACACCCTTAAGCGGAGTTCCCTCATAGATACATCCACCAGATGTCTCACTCATTCCATATGTACGAACGATTGAGATGCCAGCATCGCGTGCTTGTGACAGAAGAGTCTCATCAAGCTTTGCACCACCGACAAGAACAGATTGTGCAGACTTGAGATGGGCCAACAATTGGTCATCACCATTGAGCGCGCGATAGATCTGAGTTGGAACTACAGCAGAGAAATCTGTTGTTGGAAATTTATCTGTGTTTCGAAGATCTACAGGTGTTGTTCCGAGCTCAAGTGAGCGAATCAAGACATTGACGCCTGCGATGTGATGGATTGGTAGAAGCAGCGCCCATGTCTGTCCAGGGCGGGCATGAAGAAATTCAAGGGATGCTTTCGTAGATGCTAAAAGCGCAGCGGCTGTGAGAGCGACAGATTTCTTCGCCCCACTTGACCCTGTCGTTGCGACGATGAGGCAGATTTGCGCATCGACCTCGGTGATCTCTACATCTGTGAAATTCAGGGCTGGCCCTTGGTGGGCTAGAGCCTTAGCCAAGAGATTCATCACATCAGTGATCGCCAATGCGGGATCAACTGCAATCACAGAGCGTGAGCGGTTACTTGGGTTGGCCGAGATATCCATAGCCCGCGTAGGCTATCGCCTGCAAGTAAGAGTGGAGGAATCGTGAGCAAGCCAATTAAGCGTGAATTCGGGGATCGCACCATCCCAGCATGGGTAACCGGCAAGGGTGGAGCAGATTTTGTCGATGTGAAATATCAGGTCGGAGATGGAATCGCCAAGATCACCATCAATCGCCCCGACGTTCGTAACGCCTTCCGCCCGCAGACAATTATCGAGCTACAACAAGCGTTCTCACTCGCGCGCGATAACTCAGATGTCGGCGTCATTATCTTGACCGGAGAAGGCAGCGAAGCATTCTGCTCAGGTGGAGATATCAGCGTGCGCGGAGATGATGGATATCTCGGCGATGACGAATTGGCACAGCATGGCGTTGGTCGCCTCAATGTTTTAGATCTACAGATTCAAATTCGCCGCACGCCAAAGCCAGTGATCGCAATGGTTGCAGGTTGGGCAATCGGCGGTGGACATGTTCTCCACGTTGTATGCGATTTAACGATTGCTGCAGAGAACGCCAAGTTCGGTCAGACAGGCCCGATGGTCGGTTCATTCGATGGTGGATATGGATCAGGACTTCTTGCAGCAAGCGTTGGTCAGAAGAAGGCTCGCGAGATTTGGTTTATGACCCGTCAATACGATGCGCAAGAAGCGCTCGCAATGGGACTGGTCAATACAGTTGTTCCAGTCGATCAACTTGAGGCAGAGACAGTCTCATGGTGTCGTGAAATGCTACGTAACTCTCCAATGGCACTTCGCCTACTTAAATCAAGTATGAATGCAGCAGATGATGGACTTGCTGGCGTCCAACAACTTGCAGGCGATGCCACATTGCTCTTCTACTTAAGCGAAGAAGGACAAGAAGGTCGCGATGCTTATAAAGAACGTCGCGCACCAGATTTTGGGAAATTCCCAAAGCGTCCGTAAAACTTATGCTCAATGAACTCCTTGCAACTCTTCGCGTAGTTTGCCTTCCCACGCGCACCAATTTTCGTGGTGTGACAACGCGCGAAGTAGCCCTGATTCAGGGCCCGCAAGGCTGGGGGGAGTTCTCTCCATTTTTGGAATATGACGATGACGAATGCCGTCCATGGCTTGCCAGCGCTATAGAGGCAGCCACTATTGCTCGCCCTGCTCGATACCGAGATGCAGTTGCGGTAAATGGCACTATTCCAGAGCTCAACGATAAGAAAGAACTCGAAGAGCTGATGCAGAGTTATTCGGGGGTAGAGACGCTCAAAGTAAAAGTTGGAAAGAATCTCAGTGAAGATATTGCGCGAATTGCTCGAGTTAAATCGATCGCACCAAAGGCGGCGATCCGCATCGATGTCAATGGTCTCTGGACAGTAGATGAAGCACTTACTCACCTCTATGCATATTATGAAAATATTGGGACTTTTCAATACGTTGAGCAGCCTTGCGCAACCATCGAAGAGCTACGTGAACTCAAAAGCAAGATAAGAATTCCATTGCGCATCGCAGCAGATGAAGTCATTCGTAAAGCAGCAGATCCATTTAAAGTAGACCTCACTGACGCAGCAGATGTTCTGATGCTCAAAGTTCAACCACTTGGTGGCATCAAGCGATCACTAGAGATTGCCGCACACCATGGCTTACCTGTTGTTGTCTCCAGTGCCTTAGAGAGCGCCATCGGAATCGAATACGGGCTGGAGCTGGCAGCAAGTATCAAAGAGCTCACCTTTGATTGCGGGCTTGCTACAGGCTCACTTCTATCGTCAGATGTTGCAAAACATAAAGTTATCGACGGCAAAATTCCTTTAGGTCAGATATCGCCACAGTTAGACGGACTCGATGTGTCACTAGATCGCTTTGAATGGTGGAAGAATCGCATCATGAGAGTCGGAGCGTTGTTGTAATGAGTGAAGCAACGACCCTCGCCCGCGTTATTGTCAGGCAGATTATTGAATCTGGAATCACCGATGCTGTTCTCTCGCCAGGATCTCGCAATTCACCGTTATCAATTGCTTTTTATCAGGCCGAAAAACGAGCTCTGATAAAACTCCATGTAAAAATTGACGAACGTGGGGCTGGCTTTTTCGCACTAGGACTAGCAAAGGCAAGTGGTCTCCCTGTTCCAGTTATCTGCACAAGTGGAACAGCAGTTGCCAACTATCACCCAGCCGTTCTTGAAGCATCACATACCAACGCCCCTCTATTGCTCTTGACTGCAGATCGCCCAGCACGACTACGCCGAACAGGTGCGAACCAGACCACTGAGCAGGCACGTATCTTCGGAAAAGCTGTCCGCTACTTTGCAGATATCTCAGGTGCTGCCTATCCGATGGAGCTTCCCTTTAATTCATTACAAAGTGGCCCAGTCCATCTCAACATTCAATTTGATGAACCGCTTATCGGCGAAATAGATGAAACGTGGCTCGATAAGATCACGATCAACGCTCCGAGAGTATTTGATCGAAAGAGTCCTGGAACTTTCCACACCAAATCAACACGTGGACTTCTGATTGTGGGCCATGACCGCGCGGGGCTTAGCCAAGGCAGTGTTAATGATTTTGCGGCCGAACTAGGGTGGCCCGTAATTGCCGAGGATCCGCTTTCCTTTAAGGATGCCATCCCACACGCAAGCGCCTTTTTGACTTCAACAAAAATTCGTAGCGAAATCAAACCAGATACCGTGGTTCTGATTGGACGCACAACTCTTTCACGTAGCGTAAATGCTCTGATCGCTGGTGCACGAAAGACAATCGTGATTGATCCACGTATGGCAACTGTCGATCAAGATCGACGGGCTGATCAGAAGTTTCTCGCCCTACCAAAGGTTGAAGTACCTGCAGCAGATCCTGATTGGTTTGCAACATGGAAAAAGTTGGGTGAACGAGCTACAAAAGTTGTCGCCGAACTTAATACTTGGTCAGAAGAAGTCTGCGCACGCGAGATTGCTCGCTGTCTGCCAACAGGAGCAAAGCTCTTTGTCGCATCTTCTCGCCCAATCCGCGATATTGAAGGCTTTGCCGCACCTCGTGATGGCCTAGAGGTATTTGCAAATAGAGGTCTTGCCGGCATCGATGGAAATATCTCAACGGCTCTAGGAATTGCAAGTTCAGCAGAGCAGACCTACGCAGTTCTTGGTGATCTAGCTTTCTTACATGATGTTAGTGCACTCACTCATGTCGGTAGTGTGCAACTGCGCATCTTTGTAATCGATAACGATGGGGGAGGGATCTTCTCAACACTTCCACAGGCAGGTATTGATGGCTTTGAGAAAATCTTCGGAACTCCACATGGTCGCGATATCGCTGCCATTGCATCTGCCTTTGGGGTGGCAACATCGACGGTAACAAATAGCGCTGATCTAGCTAAGAAAGTTGCTCAACCCATCAATGGATGTGAAGTCGTAGTTGTAAAGGTGCCTTCACGCCAAGAAAATAGTGAGTACTTAAAAGCTATCTATTCGAAGATGGAATCACTTTAAGGCCGAGCGCATCGGCGTAAATTTTGCATTGCTCTCATTGAGCTCTTTCTCTGGATTTGAGCCAGAGACAATTCCGCAGCCAGCGAAAATTCTGATTGATGTGCCATCGACTTTGCCGCAGCGAAGAGCAATACCGAGCTCGCCATCGCCATGTGCATCTATCCACCCAACAGGACCTGCATAACGACCACGACTCATTCCTTCAATAGATGAAATCAATTGCGCTGCTAGATGTGTTGGAGTTCCACAGACTGCAGCAGATGGATGCAGGCGTGAAAGTAGCGAGAAGGCATCGACATCGATCTTTGATTCAATGAGTGCGCCGGTGACATCTGTGGCCAGGTGCATCACATTTGCAAGGTGTAGAACAAATGGAGATTCAGGAACGTTTGTTGATGTACAGAAAGGTTCGAGCGCATCTGCGACCGAGCGCACGGCGTATTCATGTTCTTCTAAATCTTTAGATGAACGGGCAAGGGATGCGCCAAGTGCGAGATCTTTCTCATCATCGCCAGTTTTGCTTATAGTTCCGGCCAATACTCGTGATGTCACCATTCCACGAGAGAGTCGCAAAAGTAGCTCTGGGGTAGCTCCAATGAGGTTATCTACTGCAAAGATCCAGGTAGATGGGTACTGCTCACTTAAATTATTGAGAATAGGGCGAATGTCAATCTCTTTATCGGTGACGGCAACGAGATCGCGCGCTAAGACAACTTTTTCGAGTTCACCGATTTCAATCTCACCGATTGCTGTTGCAACGCGAGACATCCACTCATTGGGAGTTAACGATCCATCGCCCCATGAAAACTCTGCTGGAGTAAGTGCTGGGGCCTTCTTTGGTAGATAAGGTTGCGCCTTATCGCCAATCCACGTCATCCAAGAAACACCTGCGCGCGTTCCCACAACAATTTCTGGAATCACCAAGACAGATTCTTCATCTTCATCAAATGAGAAAGATGTAAAGAGAATTGGACCTGTGCCACTTACATTAAGTGTGTTGACGACATTAAAAGTTGCTAATTGTTCTTCCCACCATTGGCGCGCATCTCTAAAGCGATGAGGACCGCGCACTGTCGTCTTTGCGTATTGGCCCCAACCGACAAGCCCTTGTCCGCCGCGGACCCATGACAAGCCGCCATGATCTGGAAGAAGATCCAGAAGAGGCAGATGCGATGACACCTTTGAGGTTGTCACTGGGATCAGGGAAGACACTGCGCTCACTACTTTCTAAAGGCTTGAGAAGAAATTCGAAGTTGTGGTTAAGCCTACCTTCAGCGAGAATAAGGGCATGTCGAGAGCGAATATGGATAAGAATCCGCAGGAAGTTGCTGCGATGTTCGATGGAGTCGCTCGTCGCTATGACATCGTC
>JACCDI010248873.1_pt1 | contig 20553 bp, 21 predicted proteins | sample 7442791 | NCBI WGS metagenome assembly JACCDI01 (sample SAMN15323434, study PRJNA562643) | freshwater metagenome | isolation source: river surface water | place: USA:Blue River Watershed | collected 2017-08-15
AGCCATACTATGCTCTCGTGCGTCTACAGCTGTGTAGTCTTTTAATTGCAGACTAATTGGTACATATCCATTTCCACCTGCAGCTCGGTCGGCACTACTGTATCCACCGCTAATTGGACTTTTAATAAATACAATGGCAAAGTCAGCTTTAGTTGGATCATCGGTAACGTTATAATATTTTTTAACAATTTCTAAATTAACTGGATAATCGGATTTTTCAGGAGAAGGTTGTCCAAAAAAATCAAGACCAGCCGGCGTGATTCTTTTAGGAATATATACTGTTTTACTTTTTGCAATTGGCAGCGTTTTATTTTTATTTTTTATAAGCACAATTGATTTTAATTGCGCATCATAACCTGCTTTCATGAACTCAGATTTACCCACAATTGAATTGGATTCAATAGGATCTAAATAGGCATTTTCAAATAAGCCAACTCTGAAAATATTTAATAATAAACGAATAGCTGATTGCTCAAAACGAACACGCATATTTGCTTCGCCAAATTCTTTAACACCCATTTGATAAGCTTCTAATACAGGCTTTGCATCATTGTTTCCACCAAACTGATCCACTCCTGCCATGAGTACTTTGTAATGTCTTTCAGCTACAGATAATTTTTCAACACCCCATGATTTACCCCAAAATACATTTGGCTTTTCGCCCTCATTCGCAGTGATTAACCAATCGGTACATACAACGCCGTTATAATCATATTTGTTTCTTAATAAATCAGTGATAATATATTTACTAAAACCATTTCCCACATTTTCACCGTTCTTTTTATCTTGATTAAATGATATTGTATAATATGGCATAACAGCAGCTGCCTTTTTAGTACTTCCCTTTAATTTAAATGCACCTTCTGTAAAGGTTTTTAAATGCATTTGAAAATTATTACCAGGATACACTGCAAATTTTCCATAAGCAAAATGTCCATCACGTCCTGCTTCCTCAGGACCGCCTCCAGGCCAATGTTTTACCATGGCATTCACACTAAGATTACCCCAACCATTATAACTATCAATTGCTTTAGGCGAAGTTTGAAAACCGTCAACATAAGCTCTTGCCATATCAGTTGCCAGTTTTGGATCTTCCCCAAATGTGCCAATGAAACGATTCCATCTTGGCTCTGTGGCTAAATCAATTTGAGGTGAAAGTGCTGTGGTAATACCTAATGCACGATATTCCTTTGAAGCAATTGCACCAAATTTTAAAGTGATGCTCGGATCAAAGGTTGCAGCTAAACCCAATTCTTCAGGCCATTGTGAAATGGTGCCACCACTACCAGCATTATACTCTGCTTCCTTATTAGCACCATTACGTGGGTCAGAACTATTATTTGCTGGTATACCTAATCCGATAGATTCAACTAATTTTTGAATATTGTTATTCCAATGAGCAGCAACCGTTGGATTTTCAACTGAAGTTACTAATACATGTCTAAGATTATCTTTCTTTAAAAATTCAATTTGTTGATCTGTTAAATCCGATGGCAAAGCCCCACTTTCGGTAAACTTTTTCCCATTATATGTAGCCCTAAATCTACCCATAGCAGGCATCGGAACAGTTTGGTGTCCACTATAAAGCATGAGTCCTGCAATTTGCTCCACTGACATTCTACTTGCTAAATCCTCGGCGCGCTCATTTACATTTAATCGCCAGTCCTCATAAATATCTACAACACCATTTTTATTTAAGTCCTTAAAAGGCAAGCCGTCTTTCACTAAAATTTTTACCCCCGAGGTTGCTGAATAACCAAGTGTGATTTGATCGTTTACTTTAATTTTTTTAATTCCGTTTGTTAAAGTAACCTCTTCCCATTTTTGTTGTGCATTTAAAACAAAGGGAATAAACATAAGGAGTGTGCAATACCTTTTCATAAATCAATCATTTAAGGTATAAATATAAATAATTATTGTGTCATGGTAACGCAATAAGTCATATTAAAGTAATAAATAATTTAAATATTACTCGTTTTAAAAATTTGCCCTTTTTAAAATTCATATTGAGTCATTAAAAATGATAAAAACTGATGTCACGGAAATAAACCAGGAACTACAAATAAAATATTATTTTTATACTCAATTAATCATACAGGAGGTTTAACTCCAATGCCTTTAAACGGGCCAAAAATGAACGCTTGTGATATAAGTAAAATTAGCGCATGGGTCAACAGAGGCGCCTTAAATAATTAATGAATAAAATTAAAGGTTATGAAAAAAATAAGCATTGTACTTTCTATTTTGGTCTTTGGAGCCTCGTTTCAGTTAAGTGCCCAAAAAGTTTATGCAACTAAAACAGGGCAAATTTTTTTTAACGCTACAGGTAGCATTGTAAAAATTGCTGCGGTAAATAATCAAGTAGACTCAAAATTTGTTGACGCTACTGGTCAAATAATTTTTGGGGTGCTTGTTAAAGGATTTAAATTTGAAAATCAATTAATGGAAGACCACTTTAATGAAAACTATATGGAGTCCACACAATTTCCTAAAGCCGATTTTAAAGGGTATATTAAAAATATTAAAGACGTAGATTTGTCAAAGGATGGCAAGTACCCAATTTCAATTGAAGGGAGCTTAACCATACATGGTGTACCTCAAAAAGTAAGTACAGCAGGCACATTGGAAGTCGCTCAAGGAAAGCCTACGATTATTGGTGAGTTTAGTATTAAAATAAAAGATTACGGAATTAAAGGGTTGTATATTGGTGATAAAATCGCAAATGAAGCGAAAATAAAAGTGAACTGTAAATACCAAAACTAATAAATATGCAAATCAAGCAGATTGTTATTTTCATTACTATTTTTTTTGTAAGCGTTCAATTAAAGGCTCAGACTGTTGATTTGTTTGCTGAAGAAAATAATAAAAAAGTTACAGATATTGTAACCAGTACTTTTAAATCAACTAGAATCGTGAATGGTCAATCCATTGAAAATGTAGGTGCTGGTGTTTTGGACTTTAGAATTTCTCACCGATTTGGAGCAATCAGTCAAGGTGGATACGATTTATTTGGATTAGACCAAGCTACCATGCGTATTGGATTGGATTATGGTATTATTCCTAGATTAACAGTTGGAGTAGGACGAAGCACTTTTGAAAAGCAATATGACGCATTTTTGAAATTTAAAATTTTGCAACAACAAACAGGTGAAAAAACAATACCTGTTGGCATCAGTTATGTTGGAAGTTCGATATTAAAAACAATTAAAAACGCGAGTACCACTTATAGCCCATACATTACTGACCGATTATCATTTGCGCATCAAATTTTAATTGCTAGTAAATTAAATGACTATTTGTCAATTCAATTTTCACCAACATTAGTGCATTACAATTTAGTGGACAGTACACAAATATCAAACGACTTTAAATCACTTGGTATTTCATCAAGAATCAGAGTAAGCAAACGCGTAAATATTACATCGGAATATTATATTAGGTTCGATAAATTAGCAGGGTATTATAATCCTTTATCCATAGGGGTAGATATTGAAACGGGAGGCCACGTGTTTCAATTACATGTAAGTAATTCAAAAGGCATGACTGAAAGAACATTTATCAATGAAACCACCGGCAGTTGGATGGATGGTGATTTATGTTTTGGTTTTAATATTGTCCGTGCATTTAGTATTAAAAAGCCAAAAGAATTAAAAGGTATTAAATGGTAATTCACAATTTAATATGAAAAAAATAATACTCATTCTTGTTATCATATTTGCAATCGCTGCAAGTGTTTACTATTATACTTTTGTGTATTCAAACACCCATCATAGAAATGCACAAGCTGAAACTTCAATAGTTATATCAGCCGATTCATTGGTTGCTGCTTATCAAACTAATGAACAAAAAGCAAATACAATATATTTAAACAAAGCCTTGGAGGTAACTGGTCCTATTTTATCAATTGATAAAGATCAAGCAAATCACATTACGATTTTAATGGGCAAGGCCGATGCATTTTCGAATGTATCTATTACCCTATTAAGTATCGAGCCCATTACTCAAAAAGTAGGAGCAATAATTACAGTCAAGGGTGTATGTACAGGAAATTTATCAGACGTCATCATAAATGAAGGCGTTATAAAATAAGGCAATCAAAACTTTATATGATGCGTTTATAAAATATTTATAAACTCTTTTCCATATAAACTACCCCTTCGTTCGGATTATGATAGTAGGCATCAATTGTATAAAAGCCATTGTTACTATATAATTTAATGGCAGGTATCATTGTGTCAAGCGTATCCAATCGCATTAGCTTATAGCCATTTAATTTGGCGCGCGTACAAAGTATATTCATGATTTCTTGGCCAACGCCATTGCGTCTATAATCCGATTTTATATACATTCGTTTTAACTCACAAACATCCTCACCATTTTTTCGATAAGCTGCACAAGCTATTGAAAGTTCATTATCATAAACAAGCAAAAGGCAGCCCGTTGGACTGCCATACATGCTATTAATGATATTTAATTCCTCGTCAAAATTTTGAAATGCCAAACTAATATTTAATGAGTTTGCATACTCCTGAAACAAATTAATTGCGTCATTGAATTGATCAGCTGTATTTGGAGTAATGTATTTCAATATATTAACTTAATAAAACTAAAGCAATGGATGCAACAATACCAACAACCGTTAATATAACACCACGGCTAAACAGTTTTGTGCCAGGCTTAAACATCCAAAATGCTGAAACACACATAAAAAATAAAGCAACTGCAAATACAATTGTGAAGTAGTGCACAATATTTTTACTGTTTGCTTTATGCAAATCGGTAAATGGCTTTATCCAACCATATAATTCACTTGTGGTGTACTTTACTTCGCCAGTTTGAGGATTGTAAATTCCTTCTTTAAAATAAACAATGCCGCCTTCCGTTTTAGTTATTCTTAATTCCTTTATTTTAATTGCCTTCCCTAAATCTACAGCGTCTAAATTTTTATCAATCACTTTTTCATTTTTTACATCATGCTTTAAAAATGAAGTATCGCGATAGGTTTGTACAATACCACTTAATGAATAAATGACTACTAAGCCAACAATGAAAAAACCAATATTGTTGTGCAAGTCGCGCATTGTTTTGCGCATTTTTGAACCTGAAGCTTCCATAAAAATTATTTTGTTTACCGATTTAGACCGTAAGTTATTCAAAAGGTTTATCGGTTATTTATGAAAATAGAAAATATTTTGCAAATGTTAAATGATATTAAAAAATTGAAACATCATAAAAATGATATAAATCATTGTAAAATACTATTTTCAACTAAATGAACTACCCTTTGCATTTAATGGAACTAGAAAATGGATTGTGCCTTTACATTCCATTACCAGAAATGGTTAAACCAACCTATGAAAAATTAAAGTTGGCAGATGCAAAAACTCCATTCCCATTTTGGGCGAAGCTTTGGGCTTCATCCATTGCACTAACAAAATTTTTAATCGAGCAACCAAATTGGATAGCTGATAAAATAGTTTTTGAAATGGGAGCTGGCATAGGACAGCCTTCCTTTACTATTGCTAACAAAGCTAAAGAAGTGATCATAAGCGATCATAATAATGATGCTGTAGCACTTATTCAAAAAAATATTTCGCATTTGGGTTTAAGGAATACAAAGGCACTGCAAATAGATTGGAATAAATTTGAGTCGAATGATTTTGATTATGCTATACAAGCTGATGTTATTTTATTGAGCGATGTAAATTATGCTCCTGATGAATTTGAACCACTACAAAAAATGATAGCAAATTTTATATCCAATGGAGCTGTAATTATAATTGCTACACCTCAACGTATTATGGGTGCCTCTTTTATAAAAAGTTTACAGACACTTATTAAACACAGTCATACTGAATCCATGATAGAGCAGGATTTGACAGTACCTATAAATATTTATATTTTATATAAATAATATTTTCCGGAATTGATTCTAAAGGATAGCTTACAAAAGAATATTGCTAAATGAATTACAGGCTATTTTAAGGTCTTTGCTATTTCTTTGTACGCGCTAGGTAGCACTAATTTAAAACGTTCATAGGAAGCCTCCGAAATGTTTTTATGATCAAAGGGAACGTATTGAACATAATCCTTTTTTTCACCTGCTACTCTGCCATATTTATAGCCATATGTAAACCAACCATCGGGCTGTAATTGAGTTTCAGCTAAAGCAGTATTGGGTGTCGTAATAAAAAAGCGATTAGGTTGAACGCTGGCATTATTTGTTAATTTCAAATTACGCATAGCCAAATAAGCCTCTTTTGCTGTTTCAACCGATGGGTCGATGAGTTCAACATATTTCGATAAAAAATTGCGATAACGATATTGATTATCTTTTTTATAATCATATAACTCATTTAATACTTTAGCAATTGTATCACGCATATACGGATAATGCGTACAACCTAATATCAAAGTATTCATTGGTGTTTTAATATTCTCTTTCAACATTTTTTCTAACAAAGTCACTAAGTGATAGCGAACATAATTAGCAGGATCATTTAATTGCAAATCCAAACAACTTCCTTTATCATCAAACTCACATAATAATTTATTACTTGACTTATCAAATTTATAAGCTGATAATAAGGTGGTGTCAATAATATAAATTGGATTTTTCATGGAAGGGCCTTTGTATTCTTTTCTTGCTTGCTTTAAAGTATCTACAAAATAACTCCAATCGCGATCAATACTTTCAGCAAGTCCAGCCCCTCCTTGACTTACGACCGATAAAACAGGCAACCCTTTTTCCTTAGCCATTGCTTGCAATGTTCTAGGGTAACCTTCGGAAGCTACCGTGCCTGCAGTTGCAAATACCCCAATCGTGCCAGCTCCTGCTTTTGCTTGATAAGCCAATGCTGCTTTAGCACCTGCATCAATTACACCAATTACAGGAACATTGATATTGTCATGTTTAAACTTTTGTTTAATATCATTTAAAGCATAAGCTGTTGCAGTATTACAGGCAAGTACAATCATTTTTGCTGATTGTTTATTTTGATTTGCTTGCAATAAAAATTGCATGTTTTTAATAATATGCTCTTTTAATAAATCTGTTTTTTTCTCTGCTGCATAATTTCCATAAGGCATATTGGCTTGATCAGCCAAGTATTCAAAAAACTCACTATTAAAATCGGGTTTCCCGTCAGCACCTGGCAAACCTGTAGTATTATTATAGGCATCTAATTGCAGCATGGCTTCTAAAACCGTTAAACCACCTGTGCCAGAATCAAAAACACCAATGGGTAAGTTATTAGCATTGGATTTTGCCAATTGAGCATTTGAAATTGCAAAAAATGTAATTGAAACAAAAAAGGCAATTATTTTAAATTTCATAGACGACAATTATTATGCTAATATATTTATTTTTCCTGAGTTAGCTGTTAGTAGTGTGTTATAAATGGACGTTTATCCATTTCAAAAGCCGTTTATACTTTATTCAACTCAATAAATTAGTAAACTATTGATTTTTACTAATTTTACAATGTCTCAATCGCACCAACTTAATAAACAAAATGAAGCAAGAAATATTAGAAAATTTAAATTCACCAGCTGAGTTAGAAAAATTATACCGATCAAATAAAATTGAGTTCGGGCATGCTTTTAAGCATATTTATGAAACACATGAAACGACTCCTGTTTTAACATTCTGGAATTCAAGACTAAATTATAATGATAACCGAACTAGTCTGTATTCAAAAAAAGAATTTGGATTAACAATTATATTAATAATATTAGCGGGACTGATTGCAAATATTGTAAATATAAAAGGGGTCAATCAAGAATTGTTTTTATCTAGAAATATAAGTTTTATTATTATTCCATTTGTTTCTGCCTTTTTTTTATGGAAGCAAAATGCAAAAATAAATGTCAAAATAATCCTAGCGGTTTTTTTTGGAATTTCTGCATTGTATATAAATCTTTTACCTAATGCAGCCGATAGTAGTTCTATTAATTTAGTATATATTCATTTACCCATTTTTTTATGGTGTGTTCTTGGTTATGCATATATGAATGATGCTTATGCAAACAATGAAAAGCGAATTAATTTTTTAAAATATAATGGCGACTTATTGGTTATTAGTGTTATTCTTTTTTTAGCAGGTATGTTATTTACGGTATTAACCATTGGGCTTTTTGAGTTAATTGGAATGAATATAGCTAAGTTCTATTTTGAGTATGTTGGAATTTGGGGAATTGGTGCAATTCCTATTTTAGGGACCTACTTAATTAATACCAATCCTCAAATCATAAATAAAGTAACCCCTATTATTGCTAAAATATTTACACCCTTAGCTTTTATTAATCTTACAATATATTTAGCGGTTTTAATAAGTAAAGGTAAATACCCGCACCAGGACAGAAATTTATTATTAATATACAATGCATTGCTTATAGGTGTGTTGGCACTCATATTTTTCTCGGTTGCAGAAATTGAAAAAAATAAAAAAGGTTATTTTAATACTGTAATATTATTGGGGCTTTCGGTTTTAACCATCATCATTAATGGTATTGCCCTTTCTGCAATTAGCTATCGACTATTTGAATATGGAATTACACCAAACAGAATTGCAGTATTAGGCGGGAATATTTTAATATTTGTAAACTTATTGATTGTTACTATTCAATTATTAAAAGCAATTAAAAACAACAGTTCCTTAACTGAAGTGCAAAATAGTATTGCAAAATATTTACCTGTATATGCAGTATGGGTTGGGCTAGTTGCCTTTTTGTTGCCGTTGATTTTTGGTTACAAATAAATCGAATCATCAAACTTTATGCTTTAGCAAATTTATGTGATCCGTCACAGTTAGGCATTCGTTTGGAAAGTCCACAAGTACAATCATGAAAACCTTTACCACATAAAATTTTTGGGGCATACTTTTCGATTCTATGAATGATGGTTTGGGCATTTTTAGTGCCTGAAAAGTAAATTAAATAAGCCCTTTGACGTCCTGGCGTTAAAGCTTTAAATGCTTTTTTAAATTTAGCGTCTTTTTTGAAAATATTTTCCAATTCAACAGGCAATGGGAGTTCTGAAGGTTTTGACTTGATTAACTTAACCCCATTGACTTCAAGTTCGATGGCTTCTTTAATAAATGATTGGATAAGCTTTATGTGCTTATTAATGTTGGCAACAGAACCAAATTTCATCCACCTACCCGACTGTGTATGTTCACCAGGAATAATTAAAATGCCATTAGGATCACTTAAGGATGCCCCATTAAAAAAACTCAAAGCACAATGTTCCTTTAGGGTTGTTAATATAATTACATTTTTGCCATTATAGGTGTAACAAGGTACAGACCATTTAAAATTCTCTTCAAGTTCGGTAGTTAAAAGTATTTCTCTTAATGCCTGAGCCTCCTGTTTCCATTTTTTTAAACCATTAATATAAGTATCAACCTTTGCATTCATATTGTTAAATTAAATAAAACTTATAATGCTAAATTACTTCAACTTCATATTAATAGGATCCCAGCTAATAATTTTTTTACTAAAATAGCTTTCATTACATGCTAAAGCCGGAGCTGCTGCTCTAAATCCAAATGCAGCGTCTTCCACCACAGGCTTACCTGTTCGGATTGCATCAAAAAAGTTAGTAAAATGATCTAAGTGATCATCATAACCTGCTGGTGCTTTATATAAAACATCTTCTTTTGTTTTTCTTTTCCTTTGAGCAGCCGTCCATTTATCATTATACTCCTTGGTCATTTCATCTTGCATACTTTTTGAAAAAGTGAAAACAGAGTCATAGCCACCAAAGCCCGGAGCTTCTGGCATATAACTATGCTTAACAGTAATGTCATTTCCTTTTACATCCATCACACCCTCAGAACCAATGAGTCTAATTACTTCCTGACCACCTGTTCCACTTATGAAGTTCACTTGTAAAGTCATTTGAAAAGCAGGGTGGTCAATATTTTTTCCGTATTGCATTACACCTGACATGACATCAGGCATGTTTCGGCCGTCATTCCAATGGCTAAACTGACCTGTACTATAAATAGTTTCAGGTCCTTTTGAATTAGTAATAAAGTGAGTGCCACTTAATAAATGTATAAATAAATCACCTGCAACACCTGTGCCCACTTCTTTATAGGCACGCCACCAAAAAAACTTTTTAGCATCAAATTCCATTTTACCTGTTACTTCAATAAATTTGTCCCAGTCGGTCGTTGCTGCACTTGCATCCTTTGGAATAGTATACTCCCAAGCGCCAATGGAACTTTGACGATCATATACCGCATTCACCATATTTAAACTACCAATTTCTCCGGCAGCTAATAATTCCTTGGCCTTAGCTAATCCAATACTGCTTACTCTTTGTGATCCTACTTGAAAAACCTTGCCATACTTTTTAGCAGCGTCTATTACTGAGTATCCTTCACTAATTTTATACACCATTGGCTTTTCGCAATAAACATGTTTACCCTTTGCTAAAGCATCAATCGTAATTTTTGCATGCCAACAATCGGTTGTAGCAATTATAACAGCATCAATATCCGCCTTGTCTAAAATATCCTTGTAGTTTCTTGTTGTAAATAAATCCTTCCCATACATTTCCTTCGCATTATCCAAACGACCTGTATATAAATCACAAATGCCTGCTAATTCAACGCCAGGTACTTTTAATGCAGTACTTAAATCAAAGTGTCCTTGTACACCAAAGCCTATTACGCCAAGTCTAATTTTTTCACCTGCTGAAATTCTTTTTTCATACAATAAAATTCGTTCTTCTGCTTTTTGTTTCGCAGCCAACGAACTTAATGGAGAGGCAACACTGGCGATACTTGTAGCACCAATAAGTTGTAAAAAATTTCGGCGAGAGGAAGCATTTTCGTTTTTCATATGAAATTAGATTTTTGAGGATTGGTTAGAATTGTTAGGAAGCTATTTTATTTGTAGATAGTATTAAAAAGTAGATTGTATTATTCAATTAATCCATGAGTTCATAGCGTACATATGCAAACTGTTTTCCATCAGGACTCCATGAAGGAACATTAATAGTGCCTTGTCCACCATAAAACGGTTCCGTTAAATTAATTAGCTTTTTAGTATTTAAATCAAGCAAACGCAATTGCACCTGTCTTCCAAAAGGATGTGTTTGTTTTTGATCCTCCATGTAAGTTATAATGGTTGCTACTTTATTATTAGGTGCAATATGAGCAAACCAATTAGGATGTGCGTCGAAAGTCATTTGCTCAGGACTTGAACCATCGGGACGCATTCTCCAAATTTGCATCATGCCAGTTCGGTAGGAATTGAAGTAAATAAATTTTCCGTCAGAACTATATTCAGGACCGTCATCTAATCCCTGGGTAGCAGTTAACCTAATTTCTTCACCACCATTCACATTCATTTTATAAACATCATAATTGCCATTGCGATTCGCACAATACACCATATCCTTCCCGTCCGGTGAAACCCCATGCCAATAGGAAGTGGAACTAGGTGTGATTTGAGTTGGCTCGCCTCCCTCTGCGGCTACCTTATAAATAAAGGAGGTATGTTCCTTTATTTCAGGTTTTGCACTTGAAATAAAAAGTGTTTTTCCGTCAAATGAATAACCATGATCATTATTCGCATCCTGCACTTTGCCAGTATTAAGTTCGCCCAGCTTATCGCCCATAGTGCTAATTTTTTCAAGTCTGCCTTCACAATTAATTAATAAAAACTTTCCATTAGGTGACCAATTAGGTGCTTCAAAATGACGCATTTCCCTAAGTATTAAACTAGATTTCCTTGTAGCTAAATCATAAATGTATAGGGAGCTTATTACTTTTTTCCCTTCAGGCACTTGTGCTGTGCCGATAAATGCAAGAGCAAGAATAAATAAAGAAGAAAGAATTTTTTTCATAATGCTTTAAGAATAAAAATTATTTATACAAAACCGTCTTACCTGTTTTAGCGGATAACTTTGCTGCTTCTAAAATTTTCACCACCATCATATTGTTTTCGAAAGAGTATAATCCAAAGGGTTGAATTTTTTCAATGCCTCTTAAGTAAGCTTGTAAATAAGAGAATGGATCAGTGTAAACATTTATCTGCTTGTTGGTTACATTTTTTTCATATTCTGGCAATGACTCCTTATTTCTTAATCGCATTTTATTAGCGTCCACTGTAATAATATAAGCACTGTCGCCATATATTTCCATGTCCTTTCTACTAAAAGTCCAATTCCATGAAGCCTGCAATACAGCTTGTGATTTTGCATAATTAATAATAATAGTTGCATCATCGTCCACTTTCGGATAAAGTCCTGGTTTATAATTTCTGGTAATAGCAGTAACTGAAATTGGTTTTTCACCATGCATTAAATAAGTCATAAGGTTTGCACCATAACAACCAAAGTCAACAATTGCTCCACCTCCGTTTTGAACCGGATCGGTCAACCAATCATAAAACTCGTCACTCACCCCAATTTCTTTTGGCCCTTGATGCCCGTGATGAAATACTACTTTTTTAATTTGACCAACATAGTTGCTGTCACTTATTAATCTAAACGCTTCAAAAGTGCTAGGATACCAAGAGGTTTCAAAATTGGTAAGCAGTGGAACATTGTATTTTTTTACAATTGAATCAATTTTTAAGGCATCGGATAAGGTGGATGCTAATGGCTTTTCAACCATTATTGGAATATGTAAAGGAGCTGCAGTTTGAACCACCATTAAATGTTCATGGATAGAACCAAATGCAACAACAGCTTCAGGCTTTGTAACTTCTAAAGCTTTTTTTAAATCAGTGTAAAATAAACTAGCAGGCAAATTGAATTTTCTTGCATTTTTTTCTGCAATTAATTTATTGGGTTCATAAATGCCAACAATTTCAATCACACTGTCTTTGGGGCGATTTAATATCCATGAAACATGTCCATGACTGGTGCCGGCCACAACTACTTTTACGGGCGCTAATTTACTTTGCGCAAAAACATTAACGGCTAAAAATAAAATAGATGAAAGCAAATAAACTTTTATGTTTGAAAATTTCATGAATTTATTTTTTAGCGATACTGTAATAAATAAAATATTAAATCCCTTGCTTAAAGGGTTGGGAGTTTGTAGCCATTGTTATACTGCTTCATATAATACTCAGCTTGGATGGCGTCGTCAGTGAATTTTTTATTGTTTTCATTCCAGCTAATTTTTTTGCCAGATCGAAAAGCAATGTTTCCCATTTGCGCAACCGTTGCAATATGAGCGCCTTCTTCAATCGAGCAATTAAGCGAGTCAGGTTTATTGTTTCGTATTGCTGCAATAAAATTTTCCCAATGTAATTCAACACCATTGTCCTGCACTTTTTCCAAAGGCTTAACTACTTTATTTTTCGCTTGTCTTTCCTCAATCACTTCCCATCCTTGACGGTCTAAAATTAAAGTTCCATTATTACCTATAAATGCAATGCCATGGTTTCGATCATAAGAACCATTGTCAATACCCATTGCCGAATCCCACACTAAATTAAATTTATCGAATTCGTATAAGGCAGTTAAGGTGTCAGGGGTTTCTTCAGCTAGTTCAGGGTATGCAAATTTTCCGCCTAAGGCACTTACCGAAATAGGGTTATCGGCTTTCATACCTTTAACAGCATAATCCAATAAATGTACTCCCCAGTCGGTCATTAAGCCACCTGCATAATCCCAAAACCATCTAAAATGAAAATGAAAACGACTAGCATTAAAAGTTCTTAATGGAGCCGGCCCTAACCATTTTTTATAATCAATATAATCAGGAGGAATACTGTCAGCAACTACTGGCTGAGGACGCATCCAGCCTTGGTAACACCAAACCTTTGTTGTTCTGATATTTCCAAGTTGACCTGAGTGAACAAAATCCAAAGCGTCTTGAAAATGTTTTTCGCTTCTTTGCCATTGTCCCACCTGTACAATACGATTGTATCTATTTTTTGCTTTTACCATAGCATCGCATTCACCAATGGAGTTCCCCGCTGGCTTTTCAACATACACGTGCTTACCTGCTGAACAAGCATTAATCATTTGTAAGGCATGCCAGTGGTCGGGTGTGCCAACAATCACCACATCAATGTCTTTACGATCTAATATTTTTTGGTAATCATTATAAGTATCTACATTTTTTACAGCAGGCTGTAATAATAGCAACTCTTGTTTTCGTTTGTTTAAAACTGAAGCGTCAATGTCACAAAGGGCAACAACTTCAACGTTTTTTACTTTCAAAGCCGCCGTTGTATTGGACCAACCCATTCCGTTTACACCGATAGTGGCTACACGAATCGTATCGGTACTAAAAATATTACTTTTGGCAAAACTAGGCTTGGCAATCATAGCGGCCGACGCTAATGACATTTGTTTAATAAAATCTCTACGTTGTTTCATATGACAAGTTTTAGGCATTTTAAATATAACAAATAATTTGAAAAGAAAATCGCAAAAAAGTATGGATGGCTTTAGGTATACAATTAATATTATTATATTTATTACGCAAAACAAATATCCTATGAACAATAATATATTTACCCAAGCGCAAATTGATCAATACAATAAGGACGGCTATATTATTGTAAAGAATTTTTTCAGCAAGGATGAAGTTGCTAAAATGTATGGCATAGCGGTACAAGACGACGCCATGGCGAAAAATGCATTGGACCTAAATGATCAATCAGGTAAAAAGACAAAGCTATCTTTATGGTTCACCCCTGGCAACGACATATTTGGATATTTATCAAGAAGTGAGCGCATTATAAATAGAGTGGCGCAAGTCATGGACAGCAATGCACCGGTTTGTCATTTTCATTCTAAATTAATGCAAAAGGAACCCAAGGTGGGAGGTGCATGGGAATGGCACCAGGATTATGGATATTGGTATAAAAATCAATTCATGTTTCCTGATCAACTAGTGAGTGTAATGGTGGCACTTACGCCAGCTAATAAACAAAATGGTTGTATTCAAGTAATAAAAGGGTCGCATAAATTAGGTAGGGTGAATCACGGTTTTGCAGGTGAGCAAGTGGGGGCGGATATGACCATGGTTGAAAATGCTTTAAAAACAATGGAGCTTGTTTATGTGGAAATTGAAGCGGGCGATGCTTTGTTTTTTCATAGTAATATATTGCACCGTTCAGAAGCAAATTTATCAGATCATCCAAGGTGGTCAATTATATCCTGCTATAGTGCACAAAGTAATTTAGCCTATAATGAAACTTCCACCTCCTGGAGAGAGCCCATACAAGTAGTACCTGACGAGGCGATCATGAATTGGGAATATGAAAGTTTAGGCAATGCCGATTTTTTAAAAAAAGAAAATGATCCCGCGTTGAAAGAAACGGGTTGGGAAAAATAATTAAATTAAATTAGCTAGTTACTTCAATAATTTCTCATAGGCACGACGAGGGAAGCCGCTTACAAATATTTCGCCGCAATAAGTATAATTTAAATTATCCATTATTTTAAGCATAGGTATATTATCAAAATTAGTATCCACTTTTATACTAAATATATTTTTTGACAAGGCTAATTTTTCAATCATTAGAAACAATTGAGTAGCAATTCCTTTTCCTTTTAAAGTAGGCGCTGTCGCCACTCTATGCACAACCACATATGGCTGATTTGACATCCATGCTCCATTGATAACTTCATAAGTAGGCTCATCACCAAAAACAATTGCGGCATAAGCAATGATCATATTATTTTCCTCTATTACATAACCATAACCTTGCTGTATATCGTTTGCAACTGTACCCTCATTGGGATAACCATTTTGCCATTGTGTACTTCCATCCATTTTTCTTTGTAAAATGGCAGCTTGTAAAATTTCCCAAATGGTTGTAGCGTCAGCTAAAGTGGCTAATCTTAAAATCATATTGTGCCAATCATTTAATGTAGATTGTTTTAATCATGCTCAATTTAATAATATCTAAGTAATATTTATACAATAAATTAAATAACTTTAAACTATACTCAATAATATAACATGAATAAATATAAGGCGATACCCACTATTTTATTTGTTGTATATTTAATTTTACTTATCAATATTTTAGTATTAAAATTATTGCCGGTAGTGACTGTTGGACAAATGATATTTAATTTCGGCGGAACACAGGAAGGACCCTCTAACTTAATTCCTTTTAAAACAATCATACCCTACTTATCAGGGAAAAATGGGTTTTTAATTCCCATGATTAATATTGTTGGCAATATTGCAGCCCTAGTGCCAGCAGGATTTTTAATTCCTTTCATTTACCTCAAAATGAATGGGAGGAAAACACTTTTTCTTGCTTTATTACTTGGACTAAGTATTGAAACAATTCAACTGATATTGAATATTGGCATATTTGATATTGACGATGTTATATTAAATGCCTTAGGCGTTATGATTGGTTTTTGGAAATTTAATTTATATCAAGGATTTCCAAAATCTATTCAACGAATCATTAATTTAATTGCCCTATTAATTTTTAGTGGTATACTCATTTTGATAATTCTTGTGGCTAACAAAATAGTTGCCTTCCCTTTTGGGTTAGCATCCAATGATTCGATACAAAAAATGATGCCGCCTATAAATAATAATTCTTCCGATCCTAATTGTTGTGATTTATGTAATGGAACCCTGGGAACTGGTCAAGTGATCGCGATTGGCGAAAATTCATTTTCAATTAAACGAAGAGATGGTGCTATTCAAATTATTAAATTAACAAAAGGCACTGTTATTAAGAATTCAAAAGGAGTTATGGGTTTTAATGATATTAAAATTGAAGACCATGTCACTTTAATTATAGATGAAACTGAAACTGCTTCCCTTGTATTGATTTGTGGTATTGCTAAGTAAATAAAAATAACATTTAAACTATTTTATAATCTAATCAATTAAATGAATTAATTTAACATCCACATAAACACATAACACTCATTATGAAAAAAATTATTTTTCTTTTCACGGTATTACTAACTATAACCATCACCAATTATGCCCAGAATAAAGTAGTGCAAATTTATGAAGGTGCAGTACCTGGTACCGAAAATTGGAATTGGGAGGAAGGAATACAAGAAGGTAGTAGCTGGAGAACTCAGGTTGTTTATAATGTTGCAAAACCAAGTTTAACCATATTTGCTCCTGATCCCGCAATGGCTAATGGAACTTCAGTTATCATATGTCCTGGTGGCGGATTCGTTGCACTTTCTATGGGAAATGAAGGATATGATGTAGCAAAATGGCTTGTAAAAAAAGGCATTACCTGTTTTGTATTAAAATATCGATTAGCGCATATTAATACAACCGATGCGGTGAAATATTTTAATGATGCTATTCATAATCGCGATGAAGAAAAATTAAAAAACCAACAGAGCGCTATTCCATATAGTATTGCTGACGGCAAGGCTGCTATCAAATATGTAAGAGCACATGCTGCTGATTATAATATCAATCCTGACAAAATTGGTATCCTTGGATTTTCAGCAGGTGGAACTGTAGCGGCATCGACAGCATTTAATTATACGCCAGCAAATAAACCCAATTTTGTTGCACCTATATACGCCTACTTCCCAAAAGAGATGCAAGGAAAAGTAGAAAACGATGCGCCAGCTTTATTTATAGCGGTAGCAGCAAATGACCCTTTAAATTTACAACCACATAGTGTTGATTTATTTTCGACATGGAATAATTCAAAAAAAGATGCTGAATTACATGTTTTTAACCAAGGTGGTCATGGATTTGGAATGCGTGTTCAACAAACAACAAGCGATACTTGGATAGAGCGTTTCGCTGAGTGGATGATAGCGCAAAAATTATTAAAAAAATAATTCACGCATACTTTATTTTTTTATAAATAAAAAGCCCCCTCTCAATTTCTTAAGACGGGGCTTTAAAATATTTTGCATATTTAATTTGACATTAATTATCTAGGAATAAGTCCAAGTTGTTGCATAAACTCTAAATTATCCATAAAGTCTTGCTCTTCTGTAATTTTACCATCTTTCATTTTAGCAATGGTAACACCAAAAACATCAACATCTTTACCTGTTGCAGGTATTCCAAAAAAAGTGCCAGTATGCTTTCCTTTAAATTCCCAATGTTTTACTAATTTGTCGCCATCAGCAAACATTTCTTTTACTATAAATTTTCTATCAGAAAAACCTGTTACATAATTTTCATAGTAAGCTTTAGCATTAGCTTTTCCTTTAACTTCAGGAACTGCATGAATTACGGCATCATCAACATAGGCAGAATCTAAAATATTAACACGACCTTCATTGATAGCTACTTCCCATACACGAGCATAATACTCAACATTTTTTTTGCTTAACTCAGCATTTTTGTCGTTTTCAGATTGGCATGATGTTAGTACAGAAACCACGCAAACTAATAGTAATAATTTTTTCAATTTTTATACGTTTAAAATTAAATAGCCCATTATTGGACTATTTGAAGTTAATTAAAATTGGGTAAACTAAATTATTTAACAACCACCTTTACCAGGAACACGCTTATAAATTAATTTGCCATTGCGCTCAATATTATCACCTGCAACTATAGGAAAAGCATATTTTGGAGCATGTGAAACGTTATGGCTTCTAATGATAATTTTATCGTTTACTTTTAACTTATGTAGTTGCTCAAATTCATTTTTTGACTCCACTCCAAAAGAAAGTATATAGTCTTCGCCTTTAATTTTTACCATTACTCCAAAACCCAATCTTGAGCCCTGAGGAAGTGAGAGCGAGGTTACCACGCCTTCCATATTGCTAAAGCTTCTAATTTCTTTAATGATTTTAGCTTCACCTGCATACACTTTTTTTCCTGCTGGGGATGCTTCCCATTTTTTGAAAAATATACCTTCGGGTGTTGCTTCCCATTTTCTCTTAGCTGCTTTAGCTGGATTTTCACTTTTAATTTCACTATTTGCTAAAACCGCTCCACTCACTAAAACGAGTGGTAATATAAATGCATAAATGATTTTGTTCATGCCACAAGTTAATGAACTTTATTGAACTGAATAATACCCAAAAGGTTAAAAACGCGCATTACTTGATATGTTAGGTCAAATTCAAACCATTTTTTTGCAAAATTGGCATCGGTTTTTTTATGATGATGGTTGTTTTGAAACAACTCGCCTAATAAAAAAATACCCCAAGGACCCGTATTCTTACTTTGATCAGTGCTTTCAAAATTTCGATAACCATATTTATGACCACACCAGTTTACAATCGCACCTTGAATCGGGCCCATTAAAAAATGAATAGGCAAAAGTAGAAACCACCAAATACTTGGAGCAAAAAAACAATAAATCAAAATATAAAAAATAGCGAATGCTAATCTCGTTAACATATGGTGTCCAAACTTGTCTAGCTTTTCCCAAACCGGCAAATAGTCCTTTGTGAATTCTTTTTCTGGCATTTTATCATTAGCTAAAAATGCTCTGTAAATAACCACCGTGCTTTTCATCATCTCATAAACATCTTTAAAAAAATGTGGAGAATGAGGATCCTTTTCTGTGTCACTATAAGCATGATGCATTCTATGCATTACACCATAAGCCCTTGGGACCAAATAGGAAGAGCCTTGAAAAAACCAGGTACTGATATAAAAAACACGTTCCCAATTTTTACTTGTTTCGTACATTTTGTGAGAAGCAAATCGATGTAAAAAAAAGGTGTGAAAAAACAAAGACATAAACCAATGAAGCAAGAAAAAGGATATAATGAATACCATATTAAGTTATTTGGTATTGAAGATATTATATTTATTATAATATATATAATCTTGTTTAAACAATAAGTAGGTTACTTATGATTAAATAGACAGGAATAAGACGAAGGATACTGACTTCCCAATTATTTTAACATTATTTACTTTTTTAATTAATTTAGCTTGATATAAACGGGAATATCTTTTTATGAAAAAAATAACGCTAATTATAATAGTATTCTCTTTTATGTTAAATTCATATGGACAAGGCAGGATGTTTCCGGCGCAAAATAATCCTTTAAATGCTATTCCGCCTCCCGCTTCATCTAATATTGTTTTAAGCCAAATAGTTTATACACAGAGTTCAATTTATGGGACAAACTTAGCAGCTACAAATAGCGGGATGACAAATGGAATTTTTGCAGAGACTAAACAAACAGGAACAAATAATGGAAGTGAATGGGTAATGATGGATTTAGGGTCAGTTAAAAATGTAACGTCCGTTGTAGTTGGCTGTGATTTTTCAAATACTTTAGAAGGTGGTTGGGGTAAAAGTTGGACAGAAAATAGAAATGTTCAGTATTCAAGCGATAATACGAACTGGACTGTAGCTTTTAATACCGGAACTTTCACGCAAGGTCTTAAAACCTTTAATCAAAGTTTTTCGGCTAGGTATATAAGAATTTTTCACAATGGTTATCTTAGTATTACAGAATTCTATGCAATAGGAAATTAGTTACTCGATTTAACAAGTATATATTCATTTCTTTTTACCCATTTATCTGTCCCCTCAAATTTTACATCCTTAACAATAGAATAGGTATTGGAGACTAACTGATAGGTATGTCTCAGTATTGCTTTTTTATTTTCATTGCCATCTTTTCCGTCTACT
>JACCDI011040028.1_pt1 | contig 20538 bp, 13 predicted proteins | sample 7442791 | NCBI WGS metagenome assembly JACCDI01 (sample SAMN15323434, study PRJNA562643) | freshwater metagenome | isolation source: river surface water | place: USA:Blue River Watershed | collected 2017-08-15
ATGATGTACCAAATAATTCTTCAGTTTGTGATATTATCGAAGTTGGTGGTTTATTAGGATACGCAGACCAAGGTATATTAACGGAAAATGAAGAAAACTTATTAACAGAAGACAATAATATTATAGTTTATTAAACTATTTATCTAAATGGCAAGTAAAAAAATAACACAATTATCAAGCGGGTCACTCTCTTTTTTACCCCTAAGCGGTTCAACTGCGGTGGTTTATTCGGGTACAACATTTCAACAATCATTAAGTAATTTGAGACAAATTTTGGTGGACAGTGGTTCTCACTTTTTCACCGGTAGTCAAACAATTAAAGGTGATTTAACAATAAGTGGTTCTTTAACCGCACAACAATATATTTTGAGTTCATCTATAACCAATATTGTATTAGAATCAATTAGTGGTTCTTCAGTTTTTGGTAATGATTTAAACGATATACATAATTTAACTGGAAGTGTAAGAATAACCGGTTCTTTAGGTGTTTCAGGTTCGGCAAGATTACAAAATCTGTTTATTGGTAGTGGTTCATTTCATTCTGATAATCCTGAGATAATGGGGGTACATAATTCAGGAAGTTTTAATATTACCCATTTTCAAGGTGACAATAACGTATATGCACAAGTAAACATTGTAAACAAGAATTCAGGTAATAACGCAAGTACTGATTTGGTTTTAACTGCAGATAATGGTACTGAAAACGTACATTATGTTGATTTGGGTATCAATTCATCTACATATACGGGAGGATTAGTTGGATATGCAAATGACTCGTATTTGTTAAATGTAGGTAAGGATATGTACATTGGTACAGTTGGTGGTACAAATCATCCCTCTAAATTGAAGTTATTCGCTAATAATAATTGGGAAAATTCACAAATAACTATACACACGGGTAGTCAAATTACATTTAACACAGGTAGTTTTACTACTGGATATACATACGAATTTAGTGGTAGTGTTAAACTTCAAAACAATTTAAAAACTGATGGATTTACAATATTATCAAATGTAACATCAAGTTTTGTAAATGATGCAGCTGCGGCAGCCGCGGGTGTACCACTGCAAGGTTTATATAGAAGTGGTAGTTTTGTAATGATTAGATTAACATAATATTTAAAATATATGGAATTTTTTATAAGACAAGGGGCGTCTGACCCAATATTAAAAATGAGAATGATTGACGACGGTAAAAACGATAAATCATCATTTAATGATTTATTGGAAACCGCAGATATTACATTTGAAATGTATGATGTTAAAACTGAAACGCCATATATTCTAAATGAAACTTGTAATATCACAACGAGAACAAAAAATTACAATCAAACAACTGACGAATATTATATTACATATAGGTTTACTGAAACACAAACTTCTGAGATTGGAAAATATGAGGGTAAAGTTATTATACAGTTTAACGACACTGACGGAAACCCAACAAACAAATTGATTTTACCAGTCAAAGAAAAATTATTTATCAACATTTTTTAATACGGTCTTTTTTTCTTATAATTAAATGTAAACAAGGCAAACTGTGGGTTACCACAAGCTAATACGTCACATTTAAAAATTATAAGATGAAAGAAGTTATCTCTCAGGAAGTTATCGAAAACTTTCTTAATGGGGGCGACGATGAAAAATACATCGTAGGTGTCGAGTACGATTACCCCACAAATTCAATCACAAAAATTATTCAAGACCCAATAAAGGGTAAAATTGTAAAATCAGATTCATTTACTCCATTTTTATGGGTTGGTGATTTATCTGGTTTGAATTTCTACAACAATTCCAAATCATTACAAAAACAAATGATGGGAAAATATGGTATCCTAATTGAAAAATTAGAAACCGGTGGAAACAAAAGACTTGAAAATGGTCAAAAGTTTTTAGTTAAGAGTATAAAAAGTTATACTGATTTAATCAATTTTTTTAAAACGGGTGGTTTAGACCCGTGGGGAGAAGAAGTTAGAAAATATTTTACCATCCTGTCCCCCGTAGAACAGTATCTTGTCCAAACAAGAAAAAGGTTATTTAAAGGTATCGATGATTATAGTGATGTTTATCGATTTGTATTCGATATTGAGACCACGGGTTTAGACCCCGAAACTTGTAAAATCATTTTGATTGGAGTTAAGGACAATCGTGGTTTACAAGAAACAATTTCCGCATTTGGTGAAGATGGTGAGAAAAAATGTATAGAGAAATTCCTACAATACATTAAAGACTTAAAACCAACAATTGTTGCCGGTTACAACTCCGCTTTCTTTGACTGGCCATTTATTTTAAAAAGAGCCGAAATACTTGGGGTTGATGTAAATGAATTAACATCGGTATTCACATCAACAGGGATTAAAGAAAAGAAAGGTGTGTTGAAATTGGCAAACGAAATTGAGGACTACACTCAACATGTAATTTGGGGATTTAATATTATTGATATTGCACACTCGGTTCGTAGAGCTCAAGCAATTAACTCTGAAATTAAATCTTGGGGATTGAAATATATTACCAAGTATTTGGAAAAAGAAAAACCCAATCGTATATACGTTGATGGTGGTAAAATTTCACAAATCTATTTAAGTAGCGAAAGTTATTACGTTAATCCAAAAACAGGTGGATATAAACAAATAGGTGAGCCAGGTACCGAAGGTTTATTAGAAAAATATCCGGGTAAGTTTGAAATATGGCCGGGAAGAAAAATTGTTGAACAATATCTTGACGATGACTTGTATGAGACAATGGTCGTAGACGATTCATTCTCTCAATCAACATTTTTACTTTCTAAATTGGTACCAACAACATATGAGAGAATTGCAACAATGGGTACGGCGACATTGTGGAAGATTATCATGTTAGCATGGTCATATGAGAATAATTTGGCAATACCTGCAAAAGATGAAAAACGACCATTTACAGGGGGTTTGTCTCGTCTATTGAATGTAGGTTACGCAAAGAACATTGTGAAGTTTGACTACTCGTCACTCTATCCATCAATACAGTTGGTGTATGATGTATTCCCTGATTGTGATATTATGGGTGTTCAAAAATCTATGTTGAAATATTTTCGTAACATTCGTATTAAGTATAAACATCTTGCGGGTGAATTAAAGGACAGTGACCCTGTTGCATCTGAAATGTATGACCGTAAACAATTACCAATTAAGATTTTCATTAACGCATATTTTGGTTCATTGTCCGCACCTCATGTATTTCCTTGGGGTGAGATGGACTCAGGTGAAACTATTACATGTATCGGTCGTCAATGTTTACGTATGATGATTATGTTCTTTATGAATAAGGGTTATAAACCTCTTGTAATGGATACGGATGGTGTAAACTTTGAAGCACCTGAAAGTGCTAAAGATACTGTTTATATTGGTAAGGGGTTGAATGAATTAGTTGTTAAAGATAAAGAATACCACGGTATTGAAGCGGATACGGCAGAATTCAACGACATATTCATGAGGAATGAAATGGGATTGGATATTGATTATACCGCACCCGCTTGTATTAATGTTTCTCGTAAGAATTACATCATTAAGTTAATAAAAAAGGGTAAAGAAAAAATTAAGTTAACAGGTAACACAATCAAATCTAAAAAACTACAAACATATGTTGTTGAATTTTTAGATGAGGGATTAAAACATCTATTAAATGGTGATGGACATTCTTTTGTGGAATTATATTATGATTACGTAGAAAAAATATTCAATAAAGAAATACCATTATCAAAAATTGCAAATAAGGCTCGTGTTAAACAATCGGTAAATGAATATAAAAAACATATTCAAAAAACAACCAAAGCGGGTTCTTTGATGTCTCGTCAAGCACATATGGAATTAATTATTCAGAATGATTATCCTGCGGGTTTAGGTGATACAATTTATTACATTAATAATGGTAGTAAAAAGTCTTCGGGTGATGTTCAAAAGATTACAAAACCAACAAAGAAACAACAAGAAGAATTCATGGCAAAGAACGGATATTCGATGCCAGATGGATATATTGAAATTAATTGTTACATGATTGATGAAAAAGAAATCACAAACAACCCCGACTTAAAAGGTGATTACAATGTTCCACGTTATTTAAATAATTTTAATAAACGTATCGAACCTTTATTAGTTGCATTTAATCCATCGATTCGTGAAGATATTTTAATTGAGGACCCTAAGGATAGACAATATTTTACAAAAGCACAATGTGAACTCGTTAATGGACATCCATTGAAAGAGAGTGGTCAGGATAAATTTGATGAAGTTATGACCTTGTCCGATAGTGAAGTTGTGTTTTGGAACAAAGTAGGTCGTGACCCGTTCTTTATGTATGTAGAGGATAGTTTAAAATTAGCAGACCAATATTGGGTAGACCACAATAGAAAAGTATTATTATCCCAAGCTCAGAGCACAATAAGTAATGAGGATGAAATCATTGGGGATAATGAAAATGATTATACATTACACGCGGTTGTCTCTTAGACAATTGTGATAGGAGCCGGCATCGGTCTATATTTAAGAGATTTGTTAAGATTCTCCGCTTCGTTACCTTTTCTTTCAAGAAGTTTATCGGGGCGGAGTCTTTCTAATCTTAACATTAATTCTTCAACAAGTTTTGACCTTTCGTCTTTACCTTCAGTAAGTAAAGAACTATAGTCTAACTTTATAGAACTGTCAGGTACTTGTAAATCACCTGAGAATTTACCCCAAATACGACCTAATCCTTCTTTAGAATAACCAATAAGATATTTTCTAACCCAGTTTTGTGCTGGTTTATTTAACGCCTCCCATGTTAATGTCTCAACCTCAACATCAGAAGGTAATTTAACTATATCTTTATTTTTATCTAAACAAGTATCTCTATCCGTAGTATCATAATACCAATACCAAACTTGGAAGTTATTGTTTTTAATTGACCCAAAATCAAATTTACCACCGGGGACATTATAGAGATGTACCAATTTTTTACCTTCAGGACCCGCAGTAATTTTATATGTCAATTCACCACCGATAATACGGTTTTTCATGTTTCTATCCTGCATTCTAAGTAAAAGGTCAAATGCTGGTAACATAAAATATGAACCTGAACTACCTACCTGAGCAAAACCACCGACACCACCAAACCCAACACCACCAAGTCCACCAAATCCACCCAAGAATGGGTCAACAATAGAGTCTGTTAAAGTTGCACGTGTGAACCATAAAAGTTCATTTATTTCACGACCGGCAGGAATTTCATATACTTGTACACCTTTTTCTAAAGTAATATAGTCTTTCTTTAATTCGGAATTTCCCCCCGCCTGTAAACCAACTATTTTAGAATATGAATGGGTATATTGGGTTTCATAATCTAAACTTCTTGTGGTAAACGCTCTTGTTAAAGATTGTGTATCCAAGTCTAAACCGGCTAAAGCGGACCATTGTGATTCAATTAACCAATCACTCACATATTGTTCATATTCCGAAAGGGAAAGTTCCAAAAAGGTATCCATTTGTTCTTCGGTAAGTTCAATACCACGAACAGGCATACCTAAAAGGTGAAATACCTGTGTATATAATTTTTCTCTTTCTGCTGGAGTTATAATAGTTGACATATTTTTTGGTATATTTCAATAAATAGTTTATATTTGAGAATATGTACTATACAAAATGCAAGTCTTTAATGAACAATTATAGATTTAAAACAATCTATAAAGAAAGATGTAACTCTGTGATGAAGTCAAAAGGGTTAGAATTAAATCATTGGATTAGGCATAGTAATGGGTTATATGGACTCGTAGATAAATTTGGTCGTTGGTGTTGGAGAAATACAATTAATACACATCCATATTGTTTTCTTTATTTATATAATTTTTTAATAGAATTGGGGCATGATGATATTGATTTCGAAGATGAAACAAAATGGGAACAGGGTGTTAATTTATTTTGGGATTTGATTGAGACAAATTGGGAACTATTTTTTACCGATAATATTGAAACGAAATATTATCACAAATTAATGTTAAGAACAAATAAATCTTGGTCGGTGGGACAAATAACCACAATTGCGTTTTTATTTGTTTATAGAGAAATATTTGATGGTTATGAATTTAAAAAACTCGAATATTCGTTTGATAGAGGTGACATAAATGACTTTATAGGTATTGATGTTACAATAGTTACAAAAGATGATTTAATTATTACTGTACAAATTAAAAATGGTAGATTTGTAGAAAGAAGTTCATCTTACTCTATTATAAGTTCTGTTAACGATTTGAAGAGTAAGGCGAATCATTATTGTTTTGTTGATATTCAAGAAAACGAAACAAGAATTGTGGTTTTTAAGAATGATATTGAAAAAATAGAGAGATATGGTGAAACTTATCTTTTTTCTAAAGAATTATTAGTTAATAAAGAAATAAATAGAAATATGCAAATACCTCAAACTTTAAATGACATTTTAATTTTCTGCGCGAAAAATGACATTGTTTTTGATTTGAAAAACAACAATGGGGAAGAAAATAAAATGGAATGGGTTACTGAACCAGAAAAAATGGTAATAATAACGATTGGTGATTTTAAAGACGAAAATTTAAGTAATTACTTGTCTAATCAATTTACAGAATTACAAAAGTTGTTTAATTAAATCTCTACTGAAGGATTCAGAATATTCTCCATCTCCCATTACTTGGTCGATAACTCCTTTCTTCTTTTGTAAAATATTATAGATAATTTTTTCGATAGTGTTCTCAAATATTGGATAATAAACAAGAACACTATTTTTTTGTCCATACCTATATGCTCTATCCTCACCCTGAGAGTGGTCCGCTGGTACAAAAGATAAATCATTCATAATAACAACCTCAGCCGCGGTTAAAGTTATACCAACACCTGCAGCTTTAATATTACCAATAAACACCTTTATTTTATCATCATTTTGAAATCTGTCGACATTTTCTTGTCGTTTATCTTTGTGCATACGTCCGTCTAAAGTTACCGAGTTCTTTTTATATTTCTCATGTAACATATCTAATGTCATTGTAAAATTTGTCAATACAATTACTTTCTTACCTTGTTCCAAACATTTATCGATAATTTCACAAGTATATGGAATCTTTTCATAAGATATTAGTTGACGAATTTTCATTAAACGATTTAATGTAACTGTAATTGTTTCGTCATTTTTCTTGTCATTACTAATACGAGTAAAGTCTTCCAATTCCTCATCATACATTTTACTATTAAGTTCAACAAATACGGGAGTCACAATTTTTTCGGGTAAATCAAGAATGTCTGTCTTCATTCTACGAAGAACATACGATTTAGTTCTTTCACGAAGTTCATCTAAATTAGACGCCCCACTTGTGTTCCAAACTTTTCTATTACCAACCCTGAATTGATAACCCGCACAGTATCTACGAACATAAGATTGCCAATTTAATGTTAATGGTGAATCTACAATTTTCAATAAATTAAAATAGTTGATGGGTCTCGATGTCATTGGTGTACCTGTTAATAACCAAACCTTTGGTATTTTTTCAAGTACGTCATTTAACAAACGAGTTCTTTGTGCAGTATTGTTGGATATGTAATGTGCCTCGTCTACGATTGCCAAGTCAAAACCGGCATTAACCAATAATTTATAATCATCACTATCTTCTGAATTATCGGTTGAGTGGTAATTTTTGATGATATCATAGTTAATAATGTAAAAGTCAAAAGTTGAACCCCATTTACGGCCTTCCACAATAAGTACTTTTCTATCTGAATAATTTTTAATTTCTCTTTGCCAGTTAATTTTCAAAGACGCCGGACAAACTATCAGAATTTTACTGGCATTACTTTCTAGGGCACCAATAACCGCTGATGTCGTTTTACCAAGACCCATGTCATCGGCTAAAATAAACTTATCATTTGCTAATAATTTTTCAATCGCGATTTTTTGATGGTCCATTGGTGGACGAGTGTTGTATTTTGAATAATCAATCACTCTGTTTAATTTTTTTTCCTCCTGAATAATTGCCGCTTTAGGAACCCACATTGCAGATAGTTGTTCCTTTTCTAAAACTTTACCCCATATATGATATGCCTTATCCGATTCACACAATAATTTTTCACACCAAATTTGTTCGGGTGGTTTCGGTAATAATCTATCTTCTTGAATCTTTTCACCAAAAGTTGAAACTATTTTAATATACTTTCTTGCAACCTTTGGTGTTGTTTCATGATATTTTTGAACATATTCAGATTGTGGTCTTGTTAATTTAAAATTTTTAACATCCACAAATTTTCTTTTCCATTCTAATAATTGATTATTAGAACCCTCATATGTTGATAGAATATTTCTCGCCTCTATTTCGGGAATCTTAGTTTCCATATTAAAATATAAATAATTAGAACGTAACATTAAACTATTTATTAAGATATGGACAATAAGTTACCAATTTCTAGACTATCAAAATTTATCTCACAAGACGATTTTGACCTACATCAAAAAATAGGTCAAGAATATCTTCATGGTGATTTAAACATGAAACTTGTTCTTTATAGGGTAGATTCTTCTAAGACAGATATCGATAATGTATACGCTGAGGTTGGTATTGACGAAACAAAGTTTTTCCCACCCGTGGAATTTAACGCCTTAGTTAAAATAGAAGAACCGAAGAATTCATCATATAATAATGGTATTTTAAGATATCTTGAGCCGGGTAATATGACATTATCTGTTTATATAAGACATTTAGAAGAACTTAAAATAGATATAAAATACGGTGATTACATTGGATATCCTGAATCTGAAACAAGAACAAGGTATTACCAAGTAACAAATGACGGTAAAGTTACCTCAGATAATAAACATAATATGTTTGGGTATAAACCGTACTACAGAAGTATAATGTGTTCACCAGTTCAAGATAATCAATTCAGAGGAGTATAATATGGGAATACCTAAAAGAAAAACCAACATATCGGTTTATACAAATAGAGAGTTAACGGAAAGAAGACAAGAGTTATTAGAAAAAATAACAAAATCCGACACATTTTTACCCGATTCAATATTACATGATGATTTGGATAGAGGATTTTTGGATTATGCAAAGAAAACTTTTAAGGTTGTATCAGAAGGTAATCAAATTCCCGTTATTGATAAGATAATGACAATACAGAGATGGGGAGAATTTTCAAACAATTGGGAATTTGTGGATGAGGATAATAATATTAAAGTACCCTTTGTTTCAATTGTAAGGAGACCCGATGTACAGCCAGGAACAAATCCTTCAGTACAAAGAACAATACCTGATAGACATCAATTTTTTTATCATTCAGTACCAACATGGAACGGAACACAAATGGGTGCGGATGTATATAAAATACCTCAACCCGTACCTGTTGATATTACATATGAAGTACATGTCGTATGTAATAAGTTTAGAGATATTAATAAGTTTAATAAAATAGTTTTACAACATTTTTCATCAAGACAGTCGTATACTGAGGTTAAAGGTCATTATATTCCATTGGTTTTAGATAGAATTGAGGACAGTACTCCAATGGAAAATATGGACGGACGTAGATTCTATTCACAAAAATATACTTTCACAATGTTAGGATTTTTAATTGATAGTGAAGAATTTGAAGTAAAGCCGGCTGTAAGTCGTTTCTTTTTGATGAATGAATTTGCAAAAGAAGGTGCTGGTAGGAAAAAATATGTTAGTAAAGTAATAGATTTAACCATAGCTTCCTTTACAGGTGATGGTTTATTAACCGCATTTAGTGTTGGTGAGAGTATCGGTACTTTGTTTAGTGTAACAATAAATGGTCTACTACAACAAAGGGATGTTGATTATTACCACGTGGCCTATACATCTAGAATAACTTTTGTATCCCCACCACTTGAGGGAAGTAGTATTGTTATTACGTATTATAAAGGTAGAAATAGTGTTATTATTGACAATTATGGTTCGTTAATTCAGGTAACAACAGAATATTTTACATATAACGGTACATCTTTAACATTTACAACCACAAACTCAATAAACAGTGTTGTAACATTAGATATTAATGGTCTTGTTGAAGAAGAAGGTAGTGGATTTGATATTTCAGGAATGCAAACAATCACTTTATTGGGGACACCTGTTATAGGTTCAACAATTGGTGTTACCTATTTATACTAATTATTCTCCGTACAAATCCTTCTTTTTTGGTTTACATAAATCTTCTATGAATTTCTCCAAAACTTTATAAATTTTAAGTCCGTTTTTTTCACAATGTTGTTTCAACATTTCGTGATGCTTTTCACTAATTTTTACATTTTTATTTTTGGATTCCATATTGAAGGATAATTAAAGATAGAAAAAGATAATTTACTATCTTTTTTGAAAAAAGTACGGAAATCTTTGCTAAAAACAAAGATATTTATAGAATAACTAATAAAAATATTTTAACAAACAACAATCAATGGCAAATTCAAACAGAGTATTCGTTTCTCCGGGTGTGTATACATCAGAGAAGGATTTAACATTTGTAGCTCAAAGCGTCGGAGTAACAACATTGGGTATCGTTGGTGAAACTCTAAAGGGTCCAGCTTTCGAACCAATTCTTGTTGGTAATTTTGACGAATTTAAAACATACTTTGGACCAACATCTCCTGAGAAGGACGGTTCTAATAATCCAAAATATGAATTGGCTTACGTGGCAAAATCCTATTTACAGGAATCGAATCAATTATTTGTAACCAGAATTCTTGGTTTAACAGGTTATAAACCATTTAAAACATTCGGTATTAAAACTTTAGGTACATCAGGATATACCGATGTTGTGGTAGTATCATTAAGGTCAAGAGGTTCATACAACACAAATCAACAATTGGTTTATGAAGTTACAGGAAACACAAGTTTTACATTATCAGATACAGGAGTAACGATAAACCCATTAGCGGAATTCACAATAAATGTGACAGGTGCAACGGGAGGTGCTAAATCTTTTACATGTTCTTTAAACCCAACATCTACAAAGTATATCTCTAAGGTGTTAGGTACAAGTCCTTTCGATAAAGATAAAAGTGATTACCCATTATATGTTCATGAAGTATATCCAAATTTCCTTGATTCCGCATATAGAATAGGAAATGTTACTGGTCTAAGTTTAACTCCAGTTTACAATCTTGAGGGAAATAGTCACTTAACTGGATGGGATACTGCGGCATCTCCAACAGTAGTTTCTGAAGTTCGTGGTGGACAAGTTTCAGATTTATTCCAAGTTATCACAATTTCAGATGGCGATGCTTCAAACACACAAGTAAAAATTACAATACAAAATATTAATTTAGATACTGCGGAGTTTGATATTATGGTACGTGATTTCGAAGATACGGATGAAAATCAAGTAGTACTTGAAAAATTCACAAGATGTTCTATGAATCCCGATTTACCAGGATATGTAGCTAGAAAAATTGGAACTTCTGATGGTGAATATGAACTACGTTCAAAGTATATCATGTTAAGTATGACTGATAATCACCCAACAGATGCGTTTCCTGCTGGATTTAAAGGATTTACATCTACAACATTATCAGGTTCAACAACTTTAGGTAGTTTAGTTTACAAAACAAAATATTTTGATGCTGGTAATTTAATTTATTCAGGTTCAACAGTTGCAGCGTATTCAGGTTTAACGTCTAGTGGTGATAAAGTAAAGAGAGTATCTTTAGGTTTATCAAGTCAAGAAGGATTTAAATATGACGCAGATTTATTCAAATTTAAAGGAACATCAAACAATGGAGTAACAAAAGGATTCCACTTGTCAACAAACGCATCATCAATTACAGGTACAACATACGAAACAACACCATACGATTTAGAGGGAACAAGTAAAGGTAAATTAGACAATATCAATTTCCGTAAGTTTACATTTGCTGTATGTGGTGGATTTGATGGATGGGACATTTATAGACAAACTAGAACATTTGGTGACCAATTTATCTTTGGTAAAGCAACGTATACATCAGGTAACACTACAAATGGTGGTGTATTTAGTACAAGTTCAGGTAATTCAGATTATTACGCATACTTAGATGGTATTAATACATTCGCAAACCCTGAGGCGGTAGACATCAACGTATTTGCAACACCTGGTATTAACTGGTACGACCACAGTTCTTTAACTAATCAAGCAATTGATATGGTTGAAAACGATAGAGCGGATTCATTATATATCATGTCAGCACCAAATGTTGATGACTCAGATACCGTATCAGGATATCTTGATGATTTAGCTATCGATTCTAACTACTCAGCAACTTACTGGCCTTGGATTCAAGTAAGAGATACAGATAATGCAACTCAACTTTACATTCCACCAACAGGTGAGGTATTGAAGAATATTGCCTTAACTGACAATGTATCTTATCCTTGGTTCGCGGTGGCGGGTTACTCAAGAGGTTTGGTAAACGCAATCAAAGCTAAGAAGAAATTAACATTAGACGAAAGAGACACTCTTTATAAGAATAGAATTAACCCAATTGCGACATTCTCTGATACAGGAACTATCATTTGGGGTAACAAAACTCTTCAAGTTAGAGAATCCGCACTTGACAGAATCAACGTAAGAAGATTACTATTAAGAGCAAGAAAGTTAATTTCGGCCGTTGCGGTAAGACTATTGTTCGAACAAAATGACGAACAAGTAAGACAAGAGTTCTTGAGATTGGTAAATCCGATTCTTGAGTCAATTAAAAAGGAAAGAGGTTTGTACGAATTTAAGGTTACCGTTTCTAACGACCCTGAAGATATTGATGCAAATACATTGAGAGGTAAGATTTATGTTAAACCTACTCGTTCTCTTGAATTCATTGATTTGGAATTCGTAATTACTCCAACAGGAGCATCATTTGAGAATATCTAATCTAAAAGGAGAATAAAATAAGAAGGGTCCTGTTTGGGACCCTTTTTTATATAAACACCTTTTATTGGTGGAATGTTCCACGTGGAACACCCAGAATTCTGGAACTAGTATATTCTAGTATTTATTGCAATAATAAAATAAACTAGAAAAAATTAATTAATACTGGAACTAGTTATACTGGGGTTTGTAAAAAACTACGAAAAATAATTTATAAATTCAAGTAGCGACCAATAATTAATTTATTTTTCTATTTAAGATATATTTATAAGAAGTAAAATAACTAAAAAAATTAATTAACACAAAATGGCAGATTTACTAATGAAAATGCCGGTTCCGTATGAACCAAAAAGACAGAATAGATTTATCGTTCGTTTCCCATCATCATTGGGGATTAACGAGTGGTTTGTTAGTTCAGCGGCTAGACCTAAGGCAAAAATCAAATCAACTGAAATTCCTTTCTTAAATACTTCAACATATGTGGCGGGTAGATTCGAATGGGAAGAGATAAGAGTAACATTTAGAGACCCAATTGGTCCTTCAGCATCACAAGCTTTAATGGAATGGTTCCGTTTACACGCAGAATCAGTAACAGGTCGTATGGGATACGCTGCAGGTTATAAAAAAGACATTGAATTAGAAATGTTAGACCCAACAGGAGTTGTAATTGAAAAATGGATTCTTCAAGGAACATTTATTACAGGTCTTGACTTCGGTGAATTAGATTACTCAAGAGATGATATTGCAAATATCGTATGTAACTTGAGAATGGACCGTTGTATACAAGTATACTAATTTTTTAATTTTATTTTTTTAATCCGGTAACCAAATTAGTAAATCTGTCTAATAGGTTACCGGATTTATTTTTATGAAAACTTTACTTTATTGTAGTTATAGTGTACACTTATACTATGGAAGAACTTAGAATTGACCCAAGAATTGCTTACGATGTTGTTGAATTACCAAGTAGAGGTATTCATTATCCAAACAATAAAAAATCATTAAGAGTAGCGTATCTAACGGCTGCAGACGAAAATATATTAGCCTCACCCAATTTAATTCAAACATCACAGATTGTTACTGAACTTTTAAAAAGAAAAATATTAGATAAAGACATCAATGTTGATGACATTGTTGATGAAGATAAAGAAGCTATTTTAATCTTTTTAAGAAACACTGCGTTTGGTTCAGAATATACGGTTACTCTTGTTGACCAAAAAACAAATCAAGAATTTGACGTAAAGGTTGATTTGAGTTCTTTAGATTTTAAACCATTCACATTGGAACCTGATATTAATGGGGAATATCCATATAGAATGGAAAAATCAAATATTAATATTACATTCAAATTTTTAAGTCAAAAACAAGAAAAAGAAATCGATGAATTAAATAAATCTTGGAATGGTATTGGAGTTGCTCCGATTATTACCAAAAGACTTGAAATGATGATAAAATCGATTGAAGGGAATAAAGACCCAATGAATATTAGGAATTTTATCGAAACTATGCCAATTAAAGATTCCCAAGATTTTAGAAAATATGTATCCGACAACAAACCCGGATTAGACTTAACACAAACAGCAAAAACCCCGTCAGGAGAAGAAATCCAATTTAGAATTGGGTTTGGGGTTGACTTTTTTCGCCCTTTCTACGGAATATAAGAAAAATCAATTATCAGAAATTCATTTTTTGGTTAAAGAAGGATATTCATACAACGATATCCTAACTATGCCTGTATACATAAGAAGGTACTATATTTCATACATTATAGAAATGAAAAATGGTGATTAATCTATTTATGTTATATGGCACAATACACTACAACGGATTTAGAGGCTGCAGCGTTAAAAGGAGACTGGCCGAGATTCCTAACAATTTATAAAGATTTAAATCCACCATTAGACCCAAATTCTGCTGGTGAACTTGCTAGAATTAATCAAAGAGCGGCGGAAGACTATCAATCATATTCATCAGGACTTAAAAGAGGAACACCCCCAACCCCAAAATCAAAGAGTTTATTTGAGGGGGCGGAAGCGGCGTTAAAGTCACAAGAATCGGGTGGATATTACAAAGAAATTAGTGAGAGTGTTACTTCTAGTAATGCTATGAGTTTGATTAGAGATGATTCTGGATTCTTAAGTCCGGATAAAATGGCTGAAAATATTTTACAAGCTGGATACGGTCAAATAACCGCTGAATATCAAAATCAGAAAAGATTATTAGAGGATATTAATAAGAGTACCGGTTTAACAGGACAATTATCAAGAGATTATAGAACTGAAATAGAGGCGGCGGGTCCAAGATTGGCGCAATTAGGTGTAACGTATGAAACATTAGCCGAAAGTGCAAAATCCCTACTTCAAAATACGGGTAGATTTAATATTGTAAATCAAGAGACATTTGAGAGGGCAGGGCTTGTGGGTCAGGCTTTTGTGGGTAATATGTCAAAATTAGTTGAAATGGTACCTGAATTTGAAAAAGTTGGAATCGGAACCAAGGGTACTATTGATTCAGTCGAAAGAGCGGGAAAAGGTTCATTGACATTAGGTTTAAATTCACAAAAAGTTGCTGAAGGTTTAAAAACAAATATAGGGTTGTTAAATCAATATGGTTTTCAAAAAGGTATCGATGGTTTAACAAGAATGGTTCAAAAATCAATCGAGTTCAAACTTAGTATGGAATCAGTCGCTCAAGTTGCGGAAGCGGTATTCACACCTGAAAAGGCGTTAGACGTTGCTGCGAATTTACAAGTATTAGGTGGTGCAATCGGAGATTTCAATGACCCGCTTAAGTTAATGTATATGGCAACTAACAATGTTGAAGGTTTACAGGATGCGATTATTAATGCAGCCAGTTCACTTGCAACATATAATCAAGAACAAGGTAGATTTGAAGTTACAGGTGTTAACTTGAGAAGAGTTAGAGAAATGGCTGCGGCATTAGGAATGGATTATAAAGAGTTATCAAAAACCGCAATTGCAACTCAAGAAAGATTATCAGCTAAAGAAATGTTAAGTGGTCTTGGTATTCAAGACGAGTATAAAGAATTCCTTACAAACTTATCACAAGTGAAAGATGGTAAGATGACCATCGATATTTCAGGTTCTAAGAAATTACAAGAAGCATTTAACGGATTACAAGAAGTTTCTGTTGATAGATTGACAGATACTCAAGCACAAACATTATTACAATATAGGGACGAGTTTAAGGAATTATCAACAAATCAAATTGTTAGAAATCAAGCATCTGACATTGAGAATATTAGAAGAGACCTTTCTTTTTTAGTAAAATCAGTTGCATTAACAGGTACAAGAGCGGTTAAAGAATTGGCCGACAAATTGGGAATTAATTTAAAAACTTATGCGGATGCAACACAAGAATTAGCACCAAAAGTCGCTGAAGGTGTTAATAGTGCAATAAAAGAAATCATAAGCCCCGTCCCCAACTATAGTCAAAAAGGTAAAGTAGATTCACCAACAGCAACATTAACTGAAGATAAAGCAAAACAAATTGCGGCAGAAGAGGCTAAAAAACAAATGGACGCTACGACCGCTCAATCAAACAAAAACGTAAATGTTACTGTAACTCACGATATTAAAGGTGGTGCAACATTGATGGACGGATGGAGAAGAGAGGTTGTCAAAGACCCAAGTATATTTAGTGATTTTTATACTTCAGAAAAAAATGAATATACATCACCAGATGTGGCGGTTAAAAGATAAACAAATCTATTTATAATATAAAAAGAACTAATGCCAAGTTATTTAGATTTTAATAGAACTAAAACATTTAGAGATTACATTTTGGGGAAAACTCTACAACCCCCAAATGGTCCAAGGTCTTTTACTAGTTCAAATTATGTACTACAAAATCTTAGCGACTTAGCTAACGTAAATCCGGGTGCGGTTGATACAAATAGAACTACTGATTTATCTGTTGCAAAAACAAATAATGTATTTAAACCAACTCAATATTTCATAAAAGAAAATTTGGTTAATCTACCAAGAAGAGCTAATTTAAATTTATACCCATACTTTACTGCAGAAAACCATAACTTAATCAGTATCTTTTCAAATGGTACATATAATACGGAATCCGAATTATTTAAGTTTGCATCTAACTATATTTCAAATGATAGAAATGGACCAATTCAGTCAAGAATTGCATCAAATATAGATAGAACAATAAATGGTAAAGCCAGAATATTAGACGCGTTAAATGGTAACACCGCAACTGCATTGAATATTGTTACAGGACGCGAACCATTAATTGAACCGAATAATAAAATAACAGTAGCAAAAACTCTTCTTGGTAAGGGTATTGATTTTTTACAAACAGTATCTGGCACACAATTACCATTTACTGAGATACCGGGGGATTATTTAAGTAATCCATCAAACCCCGTTAATTACAGACCCGAAGCAAAAACCGAAGCGGGTAAAATTTGGCAAGATGTTACAGGTGTATTAGGTTCATTAATTGGAGTACAAAGAAGACCAAAATTATCAAGAAAACCATCTGATTTATTAATTGAATATATGGGTGACGGGTCAAAAAATAGACTATATGATTCGTTAACATTCAATAGATATGCACCAAATTATACAACAAGTGCAAGGTCACAACAATCATCAAAAATATTTTCATTTGTTGATAAGTTAGGACAAGGGGTAAAAACATTATTAGGTGCGGAAGCACCAAGAGGTGTTGCATACATTGGTGACGATAGAGCGAATGATGTGAAATTTGCAATGGGAGATTTTAACGACAATCAAGTTAGAAGTAGTTACTATCTTTCATTGATGTTTGATGAAACATCCGCAAAACTTTTCCACAGAAGTAAAAACATTACCGAAGGTGGTTCAATAGGTGGTAATTTGACATGGTATAGTTCAAATTCAAGAAATAAATTAGGAGAAGGAAATATGGAGTATTCTACAAAAGAACAAACAACTTTTGAAGAAACTCTATCGACAAAATATTCATTTAGAGAAGATTCTATTTTAGGTAAAACACAGCAATTGTTGAATACAATGCCAGGAAATGGTTCTGAAATGCGTTCACACATTGCAAACGTTATTGACCAAACAAGTAGAGTTTTTAAAGATGGAGATACAATGATATCGAGAGGTTCTGCTGTAAAATATACAGATAAGTTTACAGGAACCGAAAGTGGTGTTGAATATTGTAGAGTATGGACAAAAGACCGTTCATACATGAATTATTCAGACACCATGAAAAAAACAAACATGTTAAGAAAGTTTGATGGTAGTGTAATGGGTGGTGGAAGTAGAGTATGGAATTTGAATTACGCACCAATGTCAAATGGTCGAAAATCGTTTGACGGCTCAACAAATATTTTTCAAAGCGGTAATAGTTTTGTTGCTAAAAAATATATGTTATCTATCGAAAACTTAGCATGGAAAACTTCAACAATACCCGGATTTACCGTACAAGATTTACCCGCATGTGAAAGAGGACCTAATGGTGGTAGAGTAATGTGGTTTCCACCATATGATTTAAAGGTTAGTGAGCAAAATCAAGCTAGATGGGAATCAAATAGTTTTTTAGGTAGACCCGAACCAATATATACGTATCAAAATACGGAAAGAACAGGACAATTAGGATTTAAAGTAGTTGTTGACCACCCAAGTATTTTAAACTTATTGGTTAGAGAACACTTTAAGGGTATGTCAGATGAAGAAGCTGACAATTATATTAATGCGTTTTTTGCTGGATGTGAAGATTTAGATTTTTATGATTTAATAAAAAAATATACAAATTTAGATGGTGACGATATTCAAAGAATACAAGATTATTTGAATGGTAGTAAAGATAGTACTACCATCCAAAAATACAAATATCAATTCGACGAAGTAGAACAACCAAAACCAAATACAGGAGAAAAACCAAATGGAGATAATACAACACCAGAACCGTTTGATGTTTCTTTCTTCTTCTATAATGATATCCCAACAGGAGATGTAAAAACAAGTAGTAAGTACACGTCAATATACAACGACTATATTACGATGACAACTTACAGTGCAAATACATACAATAAGTTGGTACAATTACTAGACCCCGCGTATAGTGGAAACACAAACTACGTTAAAGATGTTAAAACAATTTTTGGTGTAGAAAGAAGTACAATAAACGCATCAAACAGTGGAACAACTGTAGATAAACAAGTTGAAAGAGTAACTAAGGGGTTTACCAAGTTAACAGAAAATTTCAATAAGTATAATACAAACCTTACAAAATTAAAAACAGGAATTAGCGGTGGAACAATATCAAGTGCGGAATTTACAATCTTAGGTACGGCTTCTGAAGTTGCTAACGACGATTATAATTTAGAGTTAGGTGTTAGAAGAGCATATTCAATTGTTACCGATATTATTTCAAAAATTGAAAAAGATGGTAATAATTTTAGTATTGACCAAGGGTGGCCTACAGAAAGTGAAATAACTAAAAGAAAAGATGATGGATGGGTTGACAAATATACAATACCATTTGAAAAATTAGGATATCAAGGTAATAAAGGAACGTTAACACTAAATGTAAAAAGTCAAGGAGAGAATATTAGTAACTTAAAAGGAGTCGACCCTAATGGTAATTTAGATTGTAAAACCGTAATTAATACAACATTTGGGCTTAAAGTTTATGCACCTAATGCGTTTTATTGTAGACAAGTCGGTGTTAAATTTAAAGTTAGTACCGTGCCAACACAACCGGGTGAACAACAAACGATTAAAATACCAAAAATTACGACAGTTCCTGATGGTGCGCCAATACAAGTTGTAAGACCAAAGCCAACAATTGATATGATGAAAAGAATAATTATGAAAACTCTTTCAGAATGTCATTATTTTAAAAAATTGGAAGAAGATTCTCCATTAGCGTTTTCGTCATTGAAAGAAAAATTAAAATATTTTCATCCCGCATTTCACTCTACAACACCTGAAGGATTAAATGCAAGATTAACATTCTTACAACAATGTGTGAGACCTGGTAATACTATACCGATAAAAGGAGTTTCAGATGAAAATGATTTAAATGCAAGAAACACATCATTTGGTCCACCTCCGATTTGTGTATTGAGAGTCGGCGATTTTTACCATTCAAAAATTATCATTCGTGATGTTAATATTACATTCGAAGATGCCACATGGGATTTAAATCCCGAAGGTATTGGTGTACAACCAATGCTAGCAAATGTACAATTACAAATTTCATTTATCGGTGGTCAAGGATTAGAAAGACCGGTTGAAAGATTACAAAACGCTTTATCATCAAATTTCTATGCAAATACTGAAATATATGATGAAAGAGCACAATCAACCGCAACATTAATAAATGGAGAAGAAAAAGATAAATTCACAAAGGAGTTCTTAGAAGATTTACAGAAGAAACCTGAATACATATTAAATTCTGACGACACAAATAAACCAAAAGTTTCACAAGGTGACTATATCGGTGAACTAATACCAAGTAAAGATACGTTGGGAGATATTGCGTATCTTAATCTAATAGACTCTGTTTATAAAAATACCGAAGAATATTTTACAAAATATCAGTTAGCATATAACGATATTGTAAAAAAATATGGAACAAAAATTGGAGGTGTATTTTTATTACCGGCATATAGAACAACAACAGG
>JACCDI010911618.1_pt1 | contig 20532 bp, 7 predicted proteins | sample 7442791 | NCBI WGS metagenome assembly JACCDI01 (sample SAMN15323434, study PRJNA562643) | freshwater metagenome | isolation source: river surface water | place: USA:Blue River Watershed | collected 2017-08-15
ACAACCTTCTACCCTTGCTTCCTTCCGAACCTGGGGGAGTTCAAAGGGAGCTGGTCGTATAAGACTTACCCGTCGCAAATATAGAAGTTTTTTCGCTTCGCGCAAAAACTAGTTACTGGTTACTAGTTACTGGTTATTATAAGAGCTTTCTATTTGCATTAGTATATGATTCCAATCGGGGTTGCTTTCTACGAGTATGCCCTTGACTCCTACGGCATTGCCTGCGTCGATGTCGCGTTGTTTGTCGCCGATGAAATAACTTTTTGAAGCATCGATATTAAATCTTGCAATTGCTTTTTCTACTAGCAAACTTCCGGGTTTACGACATAAACATTTGCCATTGTAATCAGGATGGTGCGGACAATAATATATTTCTTCAAAATGAACATCAAACTTTTTCATTTCATTGATAAGGTATTCATGCATCTTATCAAGTTCTTGCTCATCATATAATTTCTTCGCTAATCCGCCTTGATTAGTGATCACCACCAATATAAATCCGCTTTCTTTCAAAATCTTCAATGACTCACCCAATTGTTGAATTAATGTAAAATCTTCGAAACGTTTGATATAATCGCCTATTTCTACGTTAATAATACCGTCGCGGTCAAGAAAGATTGCTTTATTCATATTCAAAATTACGATTTCAAAATATTATTTATCTTCGTGGATACAAAAAATGTCAGATAGCTTAGTAATCATACCTACTTATAATGAAAAAGAGAACATCGAGAAGATGATTCGCAAGGTTTTTTCATTAGATTTTCCTTTCCATCTATTAATCATTGATGATGGTTCTCCGGATGGTACCGCAGAGATAGTTAAGTCACTACAATCAGAGTTTCCGGGTCACCTTTATCTCGAACAAAGATCGGGTAAATTAGGATTAGGTACAGCATATATTCACGGATTTAAGTGGGCATTGCAAAAGAGCTATGATTATATTTTCGAAATGGATTGTGATTTTTCACATAACCCCGATGATTTAATACGATTAAGACAAGCCTGTGTTGAGGGCGCTGAACTATGCATTGGCTCAAGATATATATCTGGTATTAATGTAGTGAATTGGCCAATGAGCAGAGTGCTATTATCATTCTATGCTTCTAAATACGTTCAATTTATCACAGGTATGCCCGTGAATGATGCTACTGCTGGATTCAAATGTTATCGTAGAATCGTTTTAGAAACCATTAACTTAGATGCAATAAAATTTGTGGGTTATGCCTTTCAAATTGAAATGAAATTCACCGCATGGAAGTATGGTTTTAGATTAAAAGAAGTGCCTATCATATTTACAGATCGTAGTGAAGGTACTAGTAAGATGTCGAAGGGTATCGTGCAAGAAGCTATCTTCGGTGTATTACAAATGAAATTCAGTAGCTTTTTTAAAAAATATCATCGTAAATAATTTTAAAAGATGAATCCTATTCTCGACCCTAATGCAGATAATCTCGACAATACTGAAAAAGATATTGAGAAGGTATTGCGCCCTTCAGCCTTCGATGATTTTACAGGTCAACATAAAATAGTTGAGAACATTAAGATATTTGTTGAGGCTGCTAAACGTAGAAAAGAAGCCTTAGACCATGTGCTTCTACATGGCCCTCCGGGATTAGGTAAAACAACCTTATCTCATATTATTGCAAATGAATTGGGCGTTGGTATTAAAATCACTTCCGGACCTGTACTTGATAAGCCAGGAGATTTAGCAGGTTTACTAACTAATCTAGATGAAGGAGATATTTTATTCATAGATGAGATTCATAGATTAAGTCCGGTCGTCGAAGAATACCTCTACTCTGCCATGGAAGATTATAAAATCGACATCATGTTAGATGCGGGGCCAAATGCGCGTTCGGTGCAAATCGGACTAAACCCATTTACATTAATTGGAGCGACAACACGATCTGGATTATTGACTGCACCCTTACGTGCACGTTTCGGAATTAATGCAAGATTAGAATACTACGATTCAAAATTACTAACCACTATAGTTTTAAGATCATCTGAGATCTTAAAAACACCTATCACCGACGAAGGTGCCTATGAGATAGCAAGACGAAGCAGAGGCACACCTCGTATCGCGAATGCCTTACTCAGACGTACTAGAGATTTTGCCGAAATAAAAGGAAATGGTGAAATAAATACCGACATCGCTGAATACGCTTTGAATGCATTAAATGTTGATGAACACGGCCTAGATGAAATGGATAATAAAATATTAATTACCATTATTGAGAAATTTAAGGGAGGTCCGGTCGGACTTAAAACCATAGCCACTGCCGTAGGTGAAGACGAAGGAACTATTGAAGAAGTTTACGAACCATTCTTAATTCAAGAAGGCTTTATGATGCGCACACCGAGAGGACGTGAGGCGACGGAGTTGGCGTATAAGCATTTGAGAGATAAGATTGGGAATGTGAGGAAAAATAATACTTTGTTTTAGCTCTGTTAAAACTAGTATGCTAGTATGCTAATATGCTAGTGTTAGTTACTAGTTACTAATTACTAATTACTAGTTACTAGTTACAGAAATCATATAGATTTTACCGTTATTTATAGCACTTATAAGGGTCGATGGAATCGACCCTTACAGGTGCAGGTAATTTAATTGATGTTATACTTCAACCTAAAGTCTAAGAAATTCGCTACTTCTTTGTGTGCTTTGACCTCTATTCCTGCTGAAATTTTATTGTTGAATAAATATTGAATGCCGTGGCGGTGAAATACTAAGCCGTTGTATAAGCCTGGGTCGTAGATGTAGATACCTAAACGATGATACAATTCAATTTTACCTAAATCAAATTGTATACCTGCCATAGTACCTGCTCTATATCTTTGTTCAGTGGAACCTGTTTCTCTTCGATAACGTTCTTGTAATGCATCGTCTTTATAGAATTCAATAGCAGAATTGAATGAGATTAGTTGTGCAAGTTTTCTAACATAGCTAGCTTCAATACCATAAATTAAAAATCTTTTCTTCTCACCATTTTGAACGGTTCTGCTACTTGCGAATGCACTCAAATAAAATCTATTCGATTTATTTAATTCTATATTTTCAGATTTCTTAAAATTTCTTGCAATAGCAATTTTTTGTTGGCTTATACCAAACTGTACACTAGGGAAATTTAATCCGAGATTCGGATCTTTAATACCACCATTCGAGACATGATTAAAAGGTATGATAAAGAACAATGAAGTACGATCAGTAATAAAGTACTTCCATCCGGGGCCTAAAGAAACAAAGCCACTAACAGGTAAGCTGTATGCAAAGTTATTCGGATTCTCTACGGCATCATATGGACTATTCATGAATGCAAATCCGGCTGTGGCTCTAAATAAAAAATAATTATTCTTAGAAATTTTAAACTGTGGCTCTACGTAATAATTCAAATGAATGCCTTGTCCTAATACATTCGAATTACCATAATCATTAATACTTAATGTGACACCAGATTGCGGATAACAACTGCATATATCATAATTCTTCTGATTGATTTTTTGTTTATAAAAATCGAATTGTAATGCAATCGGATTGTTAGATTTTATAGCTGCAATTTTTGAATTATGAGCTAAGGTTGTACCATAATGTATAGAGGCAGCCCAACCTAAACTAGAAGTTTGTGCATGAGTGTTAAATTCGACTAAGATTAAAAGAATGCTTAATACTACCCTCATATTATAAACTTACAAAATCTTAGACTATTTTTGATATTATGACTCATCGCGAAATCAGTCAATTTATTAAACAAGAATCTATAGCATTAGGTTTTCTTTCATGTGGAATTAGTAGAGCTCGATTTTTAGAAGAGGAAGCATCTCGATTAGAAACATGGTTAAAATCAAACATGCATGGTGAGATGAGTTATATGGAGAACTACTTCGACAAGCGATTAGATCCACGTAAATTAGTTGAAGGATGTAAGAGTATCATAAGTTTAAGTTTTAATTACTACCCTGAAGAACAACAAAGAGGTGACAGCTATAAGATATCTAAATATGCATATGCAGAAGATTACCATGATGTAATAAAACGCAAATTGAATTTACTTATCAAAAAAATACAAGAGAAAATTGGTGAAGTAAATGCAAGGTCATTTGTAGATTCTGCACCGGTGATGGACAAGGTATGGGCGAAAGAAAGCGGATTAGGTTGGGTGGGTAAGCACAGTAATTTAATTAGTAAATCACAAGGAAGTTTTTTCTTTTTAGCTGAAATACTAATTGACATAGAATGTGAATACGATCAATCATTTCAAACAGATCATTGTGGCACCTGCACTAAATGCATTGATGCATGCCCTACAGATGCAATTGTATCACCCTATATTGTAGATGGCAGTAAGTGCATTTCATATTTCACCATAGAGTTGAAAAAGGAATTTGAATCGAATATGAAATTAGGTTTTGATGACTGGATATTCGGATGTGATGTATGTCAAGATGTATGTCCATGGAATCGTTTTTCGATACCGCATCAACATCAAGAGTTCATGATAAAAGAAGAAATCAAAAATTATACGAAAAAAGATTGGGAAGAGATTACTGAGGAGAAGTTTAAAGTAATTTTCAAAAACTCTCCTATTAAACGTAGTAAATATGATGGCTTCAGAAGGAATATTATTTATAACAAAAAAAGCTAGTCAAAATTGACTAGCTTTTTTTTTGTTATGATTTGCAATAAACGATTATTCGCTTATCAATACTTTACTTGTTAATGACTGTCCTTCGAAGGTTACTCTAGTATAATAAACCCCCGGAGTTACACCTTGCACATCAAGTGATACTTGTTGAACACCGCGACTTGCATCATTAATATTCATCGACTTAACAGTTTTACCTAGTACGTCGATTAATTCAATAGTAACATCACCGTTGTTTAGTAAGTTAAGATCAAAGTTGAATGCATCGTTAGTAGGGTTAGGCCATGGAGCGCTTAAAATCATATTTTCAGCAACTTGTTCAACACCAGAGAAACATCCAGCGAAATTAATTACAAACTTTTCTAATCTATCGTTTTGATAGTTGATGTCATCTTGTAAATCACTGATGTAAACAATTAATTTACGAACGTTTGTAGGGTGACAGTCAATACTATCTCTGAATACGAACGAAGCAACTGCTTGAGGAACGATTGAATCGATAAATGTTTCAGTTCTAATGTTAGCATCTTCAGGGTAACCACCTTCTAAGTAATAGTTTACACTAAAATCTTTAATTGTAACTGTACCTGAATTTTTGATTAAGATACTTATTGGTGTTTTACGGTCAACTTTAGCGGCAGCCGGACTTACGATTGATGAAACTTGTCCGTCTATGATACTCGAGATAGACGAGAAGAAAGTTGAGTTAGCAACGTTGTTTGACAAATCAATATCATCTGGTAAATAAGCTTCTACTCTCAAGTTATAAGTACCTGTAGCAGGTGGTTCGAAACGAGTAGTGAATTCGTATGTTAACACGTCAGAAGGTAACATAGGTTTGTAAGGTTCTTCAACCGGGATTACCTCATTAGCTATCTCAATATTATCAACATAGTATTTAACATTTAATCCAGATACCTTACTCAATCCTGGGTTCTTAACTGTAATAACTACTGGCACTTCAGCTGGGTAGACTTCTGGTGAAGGCAAAGGACTATCTATGCTAACAATTTCGACATCACCTCTGATTAAGAATTCATCGGCACCAATATCAGGGAACTCGGCATTACGAGGTTCACCATCGATGTCGGTATTAATTTCAGAAACAACTAATGCACCTGCGTCTAAGAATTGATTAGTCATGTGTAAGTTTGAATCAGTGAAGTAATCAGGGTCGACACTTACAGATTTCTCATCGGTTAATGAAGTCTCTCTATATTCTTCAAAGTTCAAATAATCAGTACCAGATACTCTAGCGAATAAAGTACCTTTTGTAAATAAATTATTATTATCAGAGGTATCTAAAGTTCCATTATAAATGGTCATACAGAAACCAACATTGTTATTATAAATTGAGTTGTTTAATAGTCTAACTTTATTAGTGTTATCATCAGCTTTTAAAGCTGCACCAAATACAGAGTTACCTGTATAGTTGATAGAGTTATAGTACATCTTCAATGGAGTAACTTTAACTAAGTTAACCCCTGCTCCGTCTGCACCTAATCTGAATTTGCCACCAATCATATTATTAGCAAATAACACACCGTTGATACCAACGTTATCATTTAAGTTAACACCAATAGTTGCTGCGTTATTTATTACGTTATTCGTAATTCTAGTGTCGGCTCTATTAAATTGAATACTAATACCAGTTGAGTTCGTTTGTGCTGGTCTCATTTTGATAGTATTTGCATTTATAGAAACAATATCATTATAAGAAGAAAATATACCTAATGATGCAGTCTTATAGATATAGTTACTATCTACATATATACCGCTTTCTCTTAAGAACTGAGACTTACCTCTAAGCAATACACCTACGTTACCACCATAAATTTTATTATTTACGATACTAATATTAGAGCCTGAGAATCCATCTACAGTTATTTGTGCAGAGTCGGTACTTGTGATACCGAATACGTTTGGTGAAGTTGAATTAGTATCCATCATCACAATACAATCTCTGATGATAATATCACTAGCTTGAGATGTAATTTGAATAGCTGCAGTACCTGCGATAGAGTTACTTGCATTTCTAAATGTTATGCCTTTGAAAGTGATAAATTTAGATCTATTTAAACGAACAATATTTCTTGTTGTATTTGAAGAAACACCAGTGCTGCTAATTGTTACATCTGCTGCATTACCAGATTCTGATCTGAATACAATTCTGTTTTCGCTAGAAGTGTTTTTCGGATTATTGATAGTGAATCTTTCGTTGTATGTGCCAGGTCTGATATTGAACGTAACAGGTCCTGTAACACCACATGATATTGCATTTACAGCGGAAGTAATATCTGGGTAATTCGGATTAGTTCCGCCGATTGTATAAGTACCTGAATTTAATCCAGTACAAATTAAATTATAAACTGTATCATTTTTTGTAACAGGGTCACCCACTACTCTATCAGTAGGTAAAACTCTTACATAAAACGGATATGTACTATTAGCTGTAGCATTAAATAAAGTAGTGAAAGAATATTCAAAGTTAGAATATGGAGTAGATAGTGAATTTGTTGAATTACTACCAAAAGTTAAACTCTCACCGCCTGCAGGAACCCAAGTAGTGCCATCACTAGAATATTGTAATTTAATAGTAGTACCATCTAAAGTAGTGCTACCTAAATTCATCATTCTTACTTTTATGGTATTTGGGTTAGTACTAAATACAAGAGGGTTGATAGCAAGTAAAGCTAAGTCCTTTGCATTTGGTATATATTCATCGGCACCAATATCAGTTTGAGTCGGATTTCTTAATTCACCGTCAAAATCTCTAGGTATTTTACTGAAGTAATTACCTTTACTTTCGATAGCGGGGTTAGTAGAGTGTAGATCAAAGTTTGAAACGAACAATGGATCAGTTTCTATACTGTTAATTTCAAATCCCTGCATTGCAGTTTTTAATTGCGTCAAATTAGATCTATCTGCAACCCAGAAAGCATACAGTCCGGCGTTCGGATCATTATCAGTATAATACAAATTATAGTCAGATGCTCTTAAAGAAGTTTGACTAGTTACGAAGAAAGCATAACCACCACCAGAGCAATAGAATATATTATTGAATAATGAAACGTTAGAACCAGATGCTAAGAAAAATGCTGCGGAGGTATTAGGACTTTCAACAGATACCCCATCGTATTTCACAGAGTTATTATACAAAGCAATTTTATTGACTTCGTTTAAATAAATACCAGCACCATTACCAGTAGATTTAAATCCGCCGCCAATCATATTGTTAGAAATCAAAAATTCAGTACCACCTTCAACTGAGGTTAAGTTAATACCTCTAAATCCGGCTCTTAAAATTCTATTCGCGTTAATTACGGCATCTGATTTTGATGCAACAATTCTTATACCTTCACTATTTACATTTGCTGCAGCTCTGAAATTAATTTTATTCTGGTTGATGTTAGAAACGTTTACATATGACGCATTAAATCCATATAAATTACATGAGTCAATTTGATTATTTATAACATTGATATTTGTTGAACGAATACTAGTATTTCTTCCATAGAACTGCACACCACTTGTACCATTTCTAAGTCTTGAATTAGAAATAGTGATACCTCTTGTAAATGCTCCACTATCAATTCTAGCTTTATCAGAAAGTACTATCGGGAATTTCTGTTCATTTACACCTGTTGATAAAGGCACAGTAATTATACAAGAGTCTATTGTTACAAAGTCTGAATTGTTAGTAATGTTAATACCTGATGCAAATTGAGTAGTTGATGCTGTATTGGTAATCGTCATATTCTTTAAAAACAAATAATCAGTACCATCAACTTGAATTGCAAAGTGGTTTACACTATTTTGGTTTGTTGCAGTATTTTGAATAATAACATCAGATGCATTTCCTGTAACAGATTTAAATGTTAAGGTATTTGTTGGTGACACCCCCTTCAATGCAGGTAATACAAATGGAGGATAAGTACCAGGATAAACATTAAATACAGTAGGTCCGCCTACCCCACACTCAAACGCAGCTATCGCTGCAGCGAAAGTCGGATAGTTTTTAGCACCTACCGGTCCACCGATAGTATAAGTACCATTCAAACCAACACATATAGACAACACAACTGAGTCATTCTTATTCCATGTATCATTCGGTATTGCTGGCGATACTTTTAGTGTTAATGTATATAAACCCGGATTAGGAATGTCCCATTTTTGAGCTAAGTTGAAAATTTGTTTTGAGTATGATTTACTTAATTGTGTTAATTGAAAAGTTTCCGGATTAGTATAGGCACCATTATTAACTTTATAACTTAAGTTAATGCTATTACCATTCAAACTAGCAAGTCCGTCGTTTTTTATTACAACAGGTAATGTATTTAATCCCTCTCTCGGCACAAAGTTCTTCTCTAATCCGAATGTCTGTAAATCAGTATTACTACGAATTACTTCATCGGCACCAAAGTCTGGCATTTCAGGATCTCTTGGATGATTTTCAAAGTCAAATTGTATGAAAGACAAAATTGCAGCTTTACCAATTAGAGCTTCATTGTCTAATCTTAAAGTTGTGGTTGAGGTAAATAAAGGATTTATATTTAAAGATTGAGCATCTTTACCTGTACCCGCTCTTAGAGCAGCGAGATTATTTCTATTCGTACCACCAATGTTCGCAAGAACAGAGCCACTACCTAAGAAATAAACATTATAGTTACAAGTATCTAAGGTATTTGCAGCACGCACGATTAAAGTTGGTGCACCACCTATAGCGTAAAATATATTATTCTTTAATGAAATTTTTTGAGCTGGTAAGTTTGTTGAATTTTCAACTACAAAACATGCATTATCAGGTGCTGAAGTACCACCCGGTGCTGCATATCTGATTGAATTATTAAAGAATTGTAAGTTTCTACAAAATTCAACGTGAACACCTCGCGAATAATTCTGTTTTGAATTACCTGTGATCATGTTATTGTAGATATAACCAGCTGCACCAGCATTTACATTCCACACGAAAATACCAAATGTGCCATAGTCTCTGATAATATTAGAGTGCCAGCTAAAGTTACCTGAAGCATTTCTAATACGCATACCAAACTGAGCCTCATTTGGATTGATTCTACAATTAATTTCATTATTAGCAATTAATGGAATATTATTAAAGTCAACATCAATACCACTGTAACAATTGAAGAATTTGTTACCAGAAATTTTATTTCCTCTTGCAGGTTGTGAAGTGCTTTTTCCTAATAAACGTATACCAAAAGATCCACCATAGATTTGATTGTTAGTGAAATTATTATAGTTGGCACAATTTTCTGCTAATGATGTATTATTAATGTCTGATGCTACAATTGGAATTGTATTACCATTGAATATAGTAAAATCTTCATCTACTTTAAGTATACATCTAGTGATGGTATTACTCTCTGAAGGTTTACGTGTATCACGGTTATAAGTTAAATGAATTACTGATGCAAAACTATTAGAAGTAGTGATGTTTCTTGTATTGATAATCGTTAAGTCAGACAAAGTGTAAAATGAACAACCTTCAAATCGTATAACTTGATTACTATATAATGTATTATCACCATCATCTTGAATAATTACATCTGATGCTTTACCAGTTTCAGACTTAAATATTACGAAGTTTTTTGCTGATGCTCCTACGAAAGGTTTTAAGGTTAAATTTTCGTTATATGTACCAGGGCGAATATTAAACGTTACCCTACCAATTACTTCTGAGTTTGTAGCCAATAAATCTGTTAAGGCTTTTTGAATAGTTTGATAGTTAGCATTGCTACCTCCAATGGTGTAAATACCACTAAAATATTTCTTTTGTGAAAACACTAAAGAAGATGTTATCAAAATAAGAAATAATGTACTGCTTAACTTTTTAATCACTTTGTTCATTTTTAAGGTTTATGTTTTATAAAATGCGATGTTCAAAAAATGAACATCGCATAATTTTAATTTTATTTTACAATTACAAATCTGCCGTTATAGCTTTGGTCACCTGCTTTTAGTACAAAGAAGTATGTTCCTTCTGCTAATGTCTCATTATTGGTTTCAATACTATGTTTACCTTTTGGTAAAGTACCTGCTTTTTCTAACTTAACTAATCGGCCAGATAAATCGTAAACATTAATTTCTACTTCAGCTTCTTTATCTAAATCAATGCCATAATATACTTTTGCATTTGTAGGATTCGGATAAACTGCAAATAATGTATTTTTTGCATTATTCTCAACACCTACTAATGTAGATACTGCTATACATAAGCTATCATTTTCTGGTATTACGTCGTCAATTAATTTAGTATATGCACAAATGTCAAAACTTACTGCCTTCTCTGGATCAATTTGATAAGTGAAGCTATAATCTCTAGCTTCTTTCTTATTTATCGCTTCAGAAATATTTTTAGTTTCAACAATTTGGTTATTTACTTTTAAAATTAATTGATAGTTACTTGTTCTTAAGTTACCATAGTTGGTGACTTTCACTTCAACATTTGTCAATGTACTCACTGGTAAACCATTTAGTGGAGACAAGTATGCCGACACACCTAAGTCAGAAGTATCAAGTGAGAATACTCCTATTCTTATAGTATCGTTGAAATTATTGAAGTCATTATTCACAAATTTGTTGTCTTGAGTTAACTTCTTAATTTCAGAATACGCAGACAATTTATGATATCCACCTTGACGTGTAGAGAACTTTTTAGGGAATAATATAAACGCAGTTGAGTCGAATTTCAAAGCAGGATTAAATACTTGAGTAACTGAATCAACTACTACTCCATCAAATGTGTATTTAAATTTAGTAGCTGTTAAGTCAGCTCCTTTATTTTTAACTTCGATAATAACTCTAGCTGAGTCTTGGAATGTAGCACTATCTATTGGTGTAACAAATCTTATTAGTGACATATCAAAACCTGGAATGTACTCATCGCAACCAATGTCTGGAGTACTAGGATTTCTAGCTTCACCATCAATATCTGTTACTACGTTATCAAATGGCTGAGCTCTACCATCTAATTCTACTTTGTTGATATGCAAGTCGAAGTTTGATCTAAATATAGGATCAAATGCACCTAATCCGCCTGGTGAATTACCTACGTTGAATGGTGAGTTACCTTGATCTTGTAAACCAAGAGTTGTTAAATCAGGGCAAACAGTACCTCTCCATTTAGCGATGTTTGTACCGCGTGTATAAAGCAAGTTTGATCCTGAACCATAAAACTCAGTTACGCCATTGTTCGGTTCGTCATCGAACTTCAATGCATAACCATTTCCATAGTTAGCGAATATGTTGTTATAAATCGCTAAACTATTTGAACGCATAATATAGAATGCAGAAGAGCTATCATTGTTACCATCAAATAATACTGAGTTGTTTAATATTTCAATAGTACCAGATGAGTTAACGCCTTTTGACGGGAATGCTCCAGTAGATTTAATAATCATTGCATGGTCTCTTCCGTAACCATCAGGGTCAAATCCACCTGCAATCATATTACTTGCGATAAGTCCTCTTGAAATAGTTCTACAACTATCCATTATGAAACCTGCGCTTTGTGCATTTCTTACAGTATTATTAGTAATTATAAAGTCTGTTAATGCACCATAAATATTGATACCAACACTACCCTTATTTCCACTTCTCATAGTAATATCATTATTGCTGATACTATCTATTTGTGAGTAGAAAACGTCAATAGCTGCTGTGTATTGATTTCTGAATTTTGATCCTATGATTTGGTTCGGACCTTTAGTGGCATTGTTTTTCAATCCTAAGAATCTTACACCAAAACCGCCACCTCTGAACTCACAATTTTCTATATTATTATTGTTGTTAGATGCAGGGTCTGTGAATGCAATTCTACCTGAACCTAAGACACCTACTAATGTATTTGCATCGACGGTAGAATCGAAATCAAAAATACAATTTGAAATTCGGTTATAGGCTGCTGAATCTGCTAAGTGAATACCAGATGCTCTCGCTTTAGCTGCACTCTTGAATGTTAAATTTTTAATAATGATGTGCTTAGTTCCTTGTAATTGCATTACATGGTGTTCTACTGCCTCATCAGTATTTTGGAATTGAATTGTAACATCTTTAGCATTACCTGATTTTGAAGTGAAAGTTACAGTTGTATCAAAATTGGTTTTGATATTAGGTATTGTTACTCTTTCAATGTAAGTACCGTTTGAAACTTTGAATACAATCGATGAATCAAATCCACATACTAATGCAGTTATTGCTTGTGCAAAATTACTAAAGTCTTCAGTACCATTCGTACCAATTGTGTAATCACCTTTCTTCAATCCGACACATAAATCTTTACAAATAACTTCGTATTTAGTAATCGTATCTCCAGCTAATCTACATTGAGTTGTAGGAACAATTCTAACACATAATGGAATTACTAAGAAGTTTGTTTTGTTGTATTTTGTAGAGAAAGTAAATTCTTGCTCATCGTAACGTGACTTCAAGTTTGTTAATTGAACATTCTGAGTACCGATCCATGTTTGACCAGAGTCTACTGAATATTCTAAGCAAATTGTTTTGTCACTAATATCTGCATTACCATCGTTTAACAATGTAACAGTGAAGTCATTTTGACCATATACTGCTCTTTCATTTTTAATGTTTAATATACTTACGTCTAACCATTGTTTTTCGTATTCAATTGAACCGATGTCGGTAACGCGCGGACTTCTTTTTCTGTTATAAAAATCTCGGTTAATACCTGGCACTACAATTCCTTTTTTATCAAATTGTAATGTATCAGGCGATAAGTTTAAATTAATTCCACTTACAAAACCAGGTTCTAAATCTAATGATGCATCATCTTGTGCTGTATTCAACTCCCATGTAGCAAAATCTTTTTGCGTGTTAGGTGGATAATAAGCAAACTTAGATTGGTAACCAGTGAAATAGTTATTGTGATTAAACTGTGAACGAGGGTCGTTTGAATCAAAATAAATTACAAATGGAATTTGAGCCGCACCTGGAACTGAGTCTACCATCACAATGTTATTTTTAACATGGATGTTAGTAGGTGAAATCTTTACAGTAGTAGGATTACCAGTTTCAGGATCAGGTAAAGTTATATTTTCACTTCTCATTGATAATGCAGAAACTAATCCGTTGTATCGAATTGAGTTATAATATAAACCAATGTTACTTGATCTCTTGATTAATACCGCAGCTGAAGTATCAGCTATTGATGACCCGAAATTATGAGTTATCCAGTTATTCGCTACAATTAATCGATTGTCATAATTCGCGTCTACACCAATAATTTTGATACCTACTTGTTTCGCATCAACAATTTTATTTGCGTTAATTAATCCCCCGGCACCACCAAAATTATATGAGATTGAAACGCATGAAGCTGCTGAATTTAAACGTGGTTCTAATAAATTAAATCCTATGCTTTTTACCGTATTGAATTTTGCAAAAACACCATATTGATAGAATTCAGAAATAACATTACTATCAACAATATTGCCTTCATCGAAATCAACTACTGATGATCCCATCAAAGCAACACCTGCGTAACCACCCGAAATTTGGTTTCTCACAATTCTATTATAAGAACCATTTTTTGCAAATGAGTTATTGTCATCAACATTCATTTTTGAAGTTGAGGTGAATACTATCGGATAAAATTCTTTATTAATAGAAGTTGTACTTACCTCAATTTTACAACCCTCTACAATATTTGAACTTGACTCTTTCGTAAAGTGAATACCTGAACCGAAATTCAATCCAGTGTTTTTGATGTTTAGATTTCTTAATCTAACAAACTGCGATCCATCGAATCGAATTGTATAATGTATTCTGTCTTTATCACCTGCTGGAACAGTTGGCTGTTGAATTACAACGGCAGTATTCAAATTCGTATTGTGAGGTTGTAATGTTACTAGTGGTGAATCTAAATTCACAAGATATCTAGGAATGTTAATTCTCTCAGCATAAGGTGTAGCTGAAGGCTCAACATTTAAATAAATATCATCACAAACACCACAATTTCCTTTGATGTAATCAAATGCAGATTGAATATTGCTAAAGTTCTTTAATGAGTCAACGTTTGAAGGGTATGGTGATTCATAACCTATATAATAATCCCCTTCGATACCCGTACACTCTTCTCTACATTTTTCATTGTTAGAAAATACAGTGTCGTTGACAGCCCATCCCGGACTAATCTTTATACATAAATTATATACTCCTCTTTCAGGTACTGAACATAGAGTTTTGAAACTGAATATTTGAGTATCACCTGTTTTCTTTAGAGTTAATCTTACAGTGTCGTAACCAGTAAATGAATAGCTACCTTCACCATCAGACATTGTATATTGTAATGGTACTCTTATACCATCTAATGAATACTTTCCTCTATTTCTTAATTTAACTACAATCTTATTTGGCTTTGTAAAACAAATTAATGGATTCATTACTGTATTTACATCTAAGTCGTAGTTAGGTACTGTGAATTCATCTGCTCCAATATCATTGATACCTTTTCTCGGATCACGATCAAAGTCAGTCGTAATATCTTGTCCGCCTGCTGCCTTACTCTCTATCGTCAAATCATAAGAGTGTAGGTCATAAGGTAATTGCTCAAATTTAATTGGTAATGCTAATGACTTTCTTTCTCTTGATGAATTGTTGTTGTCATTTTTAAATTCTGTCATTGCCACTAATGGACTCTGACTGGTTTGTCCGAAGATATAATTCTTCTTCGTTGCCATTAAATTTGAAATTCTCTGAATCAAAATCAACGGAGTTGATTTACTTTTTGATTCAGTATAGAATAAATTATTATCTGATGCACTTAAGCCTGTATTTGGCGAGCCTTGATTTCTTATTCTTGAGTAATACTCTAATGCAATGGCACCGTTAGTAGAATATAAAATATTATTGAATGCTTCTATTTTATCATTCGTACTGTTAACGATTAAACATCTAGCAACATTCTCTGAAACGGCAGTACCAGATGCTCTTGGAGCATCCATTAATATGGTATTGTGTAAAATTGAAACACCTACAGTTCCATTCATATTTATACCAGCAGTAGCAGTACTGAATGTTGTAAAGCCTCCACCAATCATATTGTTACTAACCACAAAAGATGATTTCTTTTGTCCAGGGAACTTTTTACTTAAACAAGATTGTAAGAATATACCAGTGAATGAGACATCATAAATTTTATTTCCTGATATGGTATTTTTATCATCACCATTTCTATCTCCTAAACCTTTTGCATAAATACCCCAAGCGGTACCATCCATACCTAATTTACCTGTGATTACATTATGTAATACTCGAGTATCAGCAAAATCTAAATAAACACCTGCTTTATGGAAACTTGTAATAATATTGTTTTCAATGAAGTTCTCTTTATCTCTTATCGCAGTGTCTTGTCCGAACATCGCTATACCATAATACCCTCCAAAGATTTTATTCTTTACGATTTTATTATAGTTACCATTCACACCATATGATAATGGAGCAACAGTGGTATTCATTAGCGTACCCAGTTTACTTGAAACAATTGGCACTAATGAAAGCGGATAAGGAGTGATTGTTGAATCGACTCTTATTATACAATTCGTAATTGTATTGTATTTAGAATTACCTGCAAATTGAATACATGAACCATTAGAGGTACTTCTATTTTCAATCGTAAGATCTCTTAATGTTATGTATTGTGCATTATTAAATAATACTGTTGCGTGATTCTCTGCTGTTCCATTGATATAGGTAAGCTTTGTTGAGAACACATTATTTTTTGATTTAAATGTAATCGTATTTATCGCTGATGAATTTCTGATTTTCCAGAGGTTAATCTGTTCATCGTAGATACCATCTGCGATTTCGAAGGTAGTCGGACCTGCAACACCGCATTTCAAGTAATCATAAATTTCTTGAAAACTAGTGAAGTTGGTTAAGCTTGGTGCTTGGTTAGGGTCGATTGAAAATATACCTTCTAAGCCCACACAAACATCAATGGTTAATGAATCGTTCATTGGTCTTAAGTCACCAATGTTACCACCGTATATATAAACTGTAAGTTTAAATTGTTGATAGGTAGTTCTAGTGATTCTTCTATTTATTGGAACCTGAAATGTTTGTGTTCTAAAGTATGTAGAAAGTTGTGTAGGTAAAATCTGAATTGCAGAATCAGGATCTAGCTGATCTACACCATTGATTTTATATAAAATAAATAATGGTTTGTTACCATTCGCATTACCTTGATATCTGATTGTGAAATTCCAAGGTGTTGGTGCATTATATCTGAATACATCTGGTGAAATACCAACAACTGCAAAGTCATCACCACCAGGTCCGAATTCATCGCAACCAATATCTGGCGGATTTACTTGGTCTCTCAACTCACCATCAAAATCAATTGGTGCTTCAGTTAAAGCTGCTGTATTACCTTTTTGATTGATATCATTCGAAAGTGTATGTAAATCTGTACTAGAGAAAAAGCTAGGATCTTTAGAAATAGAATTTAAGTCTTTTAAACTTATTTGTTGTAAATCTAACAATCCCAATCTTGCTGCTCCATTCCACCATGCAAAGCCTGTTGTGGGGTTGTTGGCAGGGTCGAAATTCTTTACCCATAAATCGTTATTATCTGAGATAATTACTGGGTTAGTTCCTGCAGATGATGCATTATAGTATGCATATCCCAAATTATTCTGTGCAAAGATATTATTGTAAACTCTTATATTTCCAATAGTTGGTGTGCCTATCACATAGAATGCCGCAGTATTATCAGCAATACCAATATTTACCGGTGCATCCATGAACACAGAGTTAAAATAAACGTTCACCCAACCACAGTTATTTAAAGATAAGCCTCTTGGTACATCATTCGCAGCGATTGCATTACTGAAGAATTCTCCAGCAATCATGTTGTTGTAAACGTTTACGAATCTGTTTGTCGACGGACCGGTACCTGTAACATTTGACATGTAAATACCATGTTGCCCTGCACCCGACACGTAGTTTCTAGTAATTTCAATATTCCCTGGTGCAGTAGTAGTAATATTCTGTAACCAATAACCTGTCGATTTTTTATCAGCTGATGATGGCCTAAATTGAACACTGTTTTTTCTTATTTTTGTGTTGTTACCATAGTTTACATATACACCATAATACACTACTTGAGATATTTTGTTATTCTCAATTACTACTGCTGTATCTCTTGGTGTTATACCTCCAGAAACTGCAATACCATAGTAACCACCTGAAATTTTACAATTACTAATTGTTGCAAACTTTGCTGCTGGATTAGTCGTTAATGTATATGTTGGAGCATTACCCATCGCTCCTAATAACACACCTGCAAATCCTCTGTTATTAGAAATTGAGTCAACTGTAATTTCACAATTGTCAACTGTATTTCTGTCTGCGGATGTTAACATCTGGATACCTATACCCGATACAATATTTCTGTTAACAACTCTGAATCCTTTTATAGTTACTCTATCGGCACCATTCAATCTAATTGTTGATTGCACAGCTGCCTCACTTACCATAATTACATCTCTATTTCCTGTTTGACTTTCGAAAACTATATTATGATTTCCACCAGAATAACTTAAATCACCACCCACTAATTCTATGTTTTCATTGTAAGTACCTGGTTTAACTTTTACTGTTACGTTACCACTTATACCATTGTAACGCATAGCATTTACTACATCATTAAGATTTCTATAATCTGATGGTGCAATACCTACTACTTTTGTTCCAGAAATTGCTGCACCAAAAGTTGCACGTAAAGTATCATTTGCAGTGCTATTATCATTTTGGTTATTTACTTCTTTAATAAAAATCTCTAAAGTTACACCCGGATTATCGGCGTATGTTCCAGCAATAACAATATTTGTTGTCGGAATTTGGTTTGTATTAGAAGAAGCAGGCATTGCACCTACCCATGTATAGTCTGTTACAGGTCCATTATTTACTCTCCAGCCTATCTTCAAAGAAGTTACAGGTACGTTACCAAAATTTCTAACTCTAACTGAGATAGCTTTATTTGTACCAGTATGTGGTGCTAATGGTGAGTTTAATTGCATTATACCTGCATCGAGATTACTTTGTGCATAGGTTTTAATTTGGCCTATGACTAATAAACTCGTGACTATTATTAAACTTCTAAATATTTTTTGCAAACCTTTCATATGTAGTATATGCTATAAATTATTTTACAATTTCAATTGTTCCTGTTTGTGTTCTTGCTCTCGACTCTAAAGTAAAGAAGTAAGTACCTGCTGCTTGTGATTCTTTAGGGTCCCACACAAATGCTGGGTCTACCGATTCAAATACTTTCTTACCCCATCTGTTGAAGATGCTAAACTTAAAGCCTGGGTCGCAGTATACTTTGTATTGATTGATGATACTATAGGTATCATTTTTACCATCACCATTTGGTGAGAACACATTCGGTATTTCATTCGTAACATCCGTATTCGGTATTACCTTAAAGGTTAAGGTTAAGGTATCTGCATTTGATTTACATGGGTAGTTACCTGTTACAAATTTAGCTGTATAAATATCATCTGATATTTGATCACAACCTACTGTCCATTTAAAGAATGCCTTGCCTATACCTGCTACTTCTGTTTGCTCAAATGTTGCTGAACTACTTGGTAAGCTGTACACATCTCCTACTGTGCTAATACGAATTGAATCACCCGGGTTCACACTCGCTGCGATTAATTCTAACTCATAGGTTTGTCCGGCTACTAATTCAATTAAACTATCTTTTTCTACGTTGAACACTGGATTTAAATCTGGGTTCGTAGTTACTTTCACTGTAAAGGTATAGCCTGCTGAATCTTGTGGATTACGGCATGCTTCATCCCACGCTGCTATCTTAATAGTATACGGTTCATCTCTAATCAATGAACAATCTAATACCCAACGTAAAACAGTTGATACGGTATCTTTACCTAAACCATTTGCTCTCACAATTTCTGGTCGAGGGTAACCTTGAGGTATCGTGCTATACACAGTATCTAAGGTGATGGTTTCACCCGTTAAAGTATCGTATGCTGATAGAGGTATTTCAAATACGGTAGTTGCTGGCAATTCATATGCTGGCAATAGATTAGCCATGGTAGCTGCCGTGAATTGAGGCACAAAGTTAGGGCGCTCTAATACGGTGATGTTAAACACTAAGGTATCACGCTCAGGGTTCACACATTCGTTATCACTTGCTATCACATACGCTACATAAGGAGTGCTTCGAATATCTAAGCAATCACTCTGCCAGCGTAACACTGTTCTTGCCGAGTCTTTACCTTCTACAGGTACTAACTCTGCTATGCTTTTCACCAAGGTAGCGTCTAAGATTTCAGAGCTTGCATCTATGGCGATGAACACTGAGTCGAAACGTATATTGGTATCTACTGCATATAAGTTGTATAAGAAATTATCACCACCATAAATCGAAGTATCTACCACATTGTATTTTACATTCGTTGGTGTTCTAAATTCTGGTGCTGAGTTAAACGGACCTGTTGCATACACTAGAATTTCTTCTGTAGTAGTAATGACAGGGCAACCTTCATCAGTAGCACGTAAGGTTAAACGATACGGCTCTAAACGAACGTTGGCACATACGGGCGACCATATGAAACTAATCTTCAAACTATCGTTAGAAGTAGTAGTATCGATGATTGGCATCGCTCCACCTGGTACAGCAGCAAAGTCTGCTAAGTCAGGGTATAAGGTTATTTGTTTGTATCTGTTATAAGCTAAGCTGTATATATCTCTGATTACAATGCTAAAGCTATCGGTAGTACCTTCTGCTACACTAAAGGTGCTAGGCAATGAGGCATCGAATACGGGCTTTAAGTTCGGTTGATCTTTGATATAAATCTCTATGCTAAATCGTGCC
>JACCDI010565834.1_pt1 | contig 20521 bp, 19 predicted proteins | sample 7442791 | NCBI WGS metagenome assembly JACCDI01 (sample SAMN15323434, study PRJNA562643) | freshwater metagenome | isolation source: river surface water | place: USA:Blue River Watershed | collected 2017-08-15
ATCGCTCTCTTTGCATATGGGATGAAGGATGTTTGTGAAAAATGTGATTTAGTAACAGGCCCTGGAAATATCTACGTTGCTGCTGCTAAACGTACGTTGCGCGGAATAATTGGAATTGATTCTGAAGCAGGTCCTACTGAAATTGCAATTCTGGCTGATGACACAGCAATCGCAGCGGATGTTGCCGCTGATCTCATCAGTCAAGCTGAGCACGACGTTATAGCTGCTGCAGTTCTTGTCACAGATTCAATTCGCCTTGCTGATGCAGTTAAATTAGAACTGGAGAAGAGAGTCAGTTCAACCAAACATTCTGATCGTGTGAGAACGGCTCTGAGCGGAGTTCAATCAGCAATCGCTTTGGTTGACTCAGTGGCGCAAGGGTTAGAAGTTGTGAATGCCTATGGCGCAGAGCACCTTGAAATTCAAACAGCAGATTCTGCGCGTGATGCGCTGCAAATTCGTAATGCTGGCGCAGTATTTATTGGGCGTTTTTCACCGGTATCGCTGGGGGATTACTCGGCAGGGTCGAACCACGTGCTTCCAACAGGTGGTTGCGCTTGCCATAGCAGTGGACTTTCAGTTCAAACTTTTTTACGAGGCTTACATTTTATTGAATACAATCAACAAGCTTTCACGGAAATTATTGACACAGTGGTGACTTTAGCGAATTCAGAAGATCTTCCGGCTCACGGTGAAGCCATGACAGTAAGACTGGAAAATCTATGAATCAATGGCCAACTTGGCTGCCATTGCGCCAAGATTTACGTGAACTATCGGCATACGGTGCTCCTCAAGTTCCTGCAACTGCGGTTTTAAATACCAATGAGAACCCTTATCCACTCACTTCGGAAATTTCTCAGGCAATCGCCGCAAAGGTTTTAGCAATTGCTGCAACGCTCAATCGCTATCCGGATCGAGATGTAAACGTTGTTCGTGCAAAGCTGGCTCAATTCATCAATAATTTATCACATACTGATTTCACTGAGAAAAATATCTGGGCTGCTAATGGCAGTAACGAAATTATCCAATCTCTCTTTATGGCCTTCGGCAGTGGGAGCGCTCTTGGATTTACACCGTCGTATTCCATGCACTCTCTTATCGCAAAAGTCACGGGTGTAACTTGGATTAATGGTTCTCGACGAGAAGATTTCACTTTAGATTCTGAAATGGCTCTACAACAAATACAACGCGAGAAACCAGCAATTACTTTCATTACAACTCCCAATAACCCAACTGGTTCGGCTGTGACAATCTCAGAGCTCGAAAAAATTGCCAGGGCAACACCTGGATTACTGATAATTGATGAGGCGTATGCTGAATTTTCTGAAGAAGTTTCCGCAGTCTCTCTCATTAAAAAATATCCGCATGTTGTGGTCATTCGCACAATGAGCAAGGCCTTTGCCTTTGCCGGGGTACGACTTGGCTACCTGGTGGCAGACACAGCAGTTATTGACGCTATGTATTTGGTCCGTTTGCCGTATCACTTGAGTTCCTTGACACAAGCAGCTGCAGAAGTTGCGCTTGATCATCAAGATCAACTCTTGGTCAACGTGGCTCAATTACGAGCGAATCGAGAATTAGTCGCAGAAAGTCTTCAGAATTTAGGCTTAACGGTGGTACCAAGCGCTGCCAATTTCCTCTTATTTACCGGATTTTCGCAGCCAGCTTCGCAGCTTTGGAAAGACTTGCTCGATAAGGGAGTTCTCATCAGAGATGTGGGATTATTGGGTTACTTGCGAGTGACAATTGGCAACGAGGCCGAGAATCAGAAATTTATCGAAGCACTATCGGCTTGCTTGGGAGAAAAATGAGCAGATCTGCCCGCGTTGAACGCACCACCAAAGAATCTAGTGTTCTTATAGAGCTTAATCTTGATGGCTCCGGAGATATTTCAGTCGAAACTGGTGTTCCATTTTTTGATCACATGATGAGTCAACTTGGCAAACACTCTGGATTTAATCTTGCGATTAAAACTAGCGGCGATGTTGATGTTGATTCTCACCACACGGTTGAAGATACCTCGCTTGCCTTCGGGCAAGCTCTTCGCGAAGCACTCGGGGATAAATCCGGAATCCGTCGTTTTGGTGATGCCATGGTCCCATTAGATGAGGTACTTGTGCAGGCCGCAGTTGATTTATCTGGTCGTCCTTATCTTGTTCATCGTCAACCTGAAATTGTTGAACTTATTGGAACCTTTGATACAACGCTTGGAAAGCATATTTGGGAATCCATCGTGGCTGAAGCACGTATTGCGCTACATATTCGAGTATTAGAGGGACGTAATGCGCACCACGTATTTGAAGCACAATTCAAGGCGGTAGCACGTGCCCTTCGCGATGCCGTTGCACTTGATAGTCGCGTTATAGGAATCCCTTCAACAAAGGGTTCACTCTAAATTTCGTGATTGCAATCCTGGATTATGGCTCGGGCAATCTTCGTTCGGCACAACGCGCATTTCAGAACTCTGGCCGTGATGTTGTAGTAACAAGTGATTATCAGGTCGCTCTCAACGCAGATGGCCTGGTGGTGCCAGGTGTTGGTGCATTTGCTGCCTGCATGCAAGGTTTGAAAAGTATTCGTGGCGATGAATTGATTAGAGAACGGTTTGCACTTAAGCGCCCCACTTTAGGAATTTGTGTTGGTATGCAAATTCTTTTTGCGCAGGGAGTTGAACATGGAAGTCAGCAAGGTGTTGGAATTTGGGGCGCCACTGTCGAAAAGTTAAACGCTCCAATTTTGCCGCATATGGGGTGGAACACAGTCAAAGTCGGAGCGGGGTCAAATCTCTTTAAAGATATTGAAGAGCAATCCTTTTATTTTGTTCACTCATTCGCCGTGAAGAAATCTGTCGGTAAGGTTCCAACGCTTTCACATCACAATGAGGATTTTTTAGCAGCTGTTGAAGATGGCTATGTATCTGCAACACAATTTCACCCTGAAAAATCAGGTGAAGCTGGGTTGCAGTTAATAAGGAATTGGGTGGCTACGTTATGAGTTATCTGGAGTTATTGCCTGCTGTTGATGTGAAAGATGGCCGAGCAGTCAGATTGGTACAAGGCGAACTCTCTGCAGAGACTGCTTATGGGAACCCTCTTGAAGTTGCGCTGGAATTTCAAAGCGCAGGAGCCGAATGGTTACACCTGGTAGATCTTGATGCAGCCTTTGGACGTGGTGAAAATAGCAAGCTCCTTGCAGAAGTTGTCGGCAAACTTGATATCAAGGTCGAACTTTCGGGTGGTATTCGTGACGATGAATCGCTACAACGAGCACTTGCTACCGGATGTCGGCGAGTAAACCTTGGTACTGCAGCTCTTGAAAATCCAGAATGGACTGCAAAAGTAATTTCCGAGCATGGCGATCGTATTGCCGTTGGCTTGGATGTGCGTGGACACGTTCTTGCCGCACGCGGCTGGACAAAAGAAGGCGGAGATCTTTTTGAAACCATTGAAAGGCTTGAAAGAGATGGATGCCAACGTTACGTGGTCACAGATGTAACAAAAGATGGAACCCTTAAAGGTCCCAATTTACAATTACTCAAAGAAGTTTGTAACGCAACAAAGAAGCCGGTCGTAGCCTCAGGAGGTATTTCTTCTCTTGACGATATCGCAGCGCTTATCTCTTTGAACGAAATTGGCGTTGAAGGAGCAATTGTTGGTAAAGCCCTATATGCCGGTGCCTTCACCTTGCAAGAAGCTCTGGAGTTAACCAAAAAATGACTCTCTCGCATCGCATTATTCCGTGTCTGGATGTCACAGATGGTCGCGTCGTAAAAGGTATTAATTTCACTGATTTGCGCGATGCAGGAGATCCAGTTGAAATGGCAGATCTCTATTCACGTGAAGGTGCAGATGAACTTACTTTTCTCGATATTTCAGCTAGTGCGCTAGGTCATGAAACCACTCTTGAGGTTGTTCGAAAAACAGCTGAACAAGTCTTTATTCCACTTACTGTTGGTGGTGGAATCCGCTCTGTTTCTGATGTCGATAAATTACTCAGAGCAGGTGCAGATAAAATTTCGATTAATACTGCCGCTATCGCCCGACCAGAACTTATTGCAGAAATTGCAGATCGTTTTGGTTCACAAGTTTTAGTTCTCTCTGTAGATGCGCGTCGCGCTCGAACTGAATCTGGATTTGAAGTAACAACGCATGGTGGTCGACAGAGCGCAGGAATTGATGCACTTACATGGGTAGAACAAGCGTGTGCACTTGGTGTGGGTGAAATTCTTTTGAACTCTATGGATGCGGATGGAACTCGCGCTGGCTATGACATCGGAATGATTTCTGCAGTTCGTGCGGTCTCCAAAGTGCCACTCATTGCAAGCGGGGGAGCTGGTTCGCTGGAGGATTTTGCAGCGGCTCTACAAGCAGGTGCTGATGCACTCTTGGCTGCAAGTGTCTTTCACTTTGGAATTCATCGCATCCCTGATGTGAAGAAGTACCTAGATTCACATGGCTATTCAGTTCGCAACGCTAAGGCTTCGTAAGGCAGAATACGCATTATGAGCAACCAACTTCCCGCATCAGTCTTGGCGCAGCTCAAAGATCCCAACTCCTTAATCCCGGCAATTGCGCAGGATGCGAAATCTGGTGAAGTCTTAATGCTGGCCTACATGAACGCAGAATCATTGGCGATCACACTGAATACAGGGCGAGCCACGTACTGGTCACGAAGTCGTAATGAAATCTGGGAAAAAGGCGCAACGTCAGGCAATTTTCAGTTGGTTCATGCAATCTCTTTGGATTGTGATGGAGACGCTCTTTTGCTCAAAGTAGAACAAACAGGATCTGCCTGCCACACCGGCGATCGCAGTTGTTTTCACAGATCTATCGGTAAGCCATGAAACTAGAAGATTTTCGTGAATATGCGAAATACAACAACGTCATACCGGTCTATCGAAAATTGTTGGCAGATGGTGAAACCCCTCTCAACGTCTACAAAAAATTAGCCAAAAATCTTCCTGGAACCTTTCTCCTTGAATCTGCAGAGCATGGGGGAGTTTGGTCGCGTTATTCATTTATAGGAGTACATAGTCAAACCACGCTCACCGAAAAGAACGGCGCAGCTCAGTGGATCGGCAAGCCACCGGCAGGAGTCCCCGTCAACATGCCGCCGCTAGATGCGCTACGAAAATCAGTAGCTCACTTGAAGTCACCAAAGATTCCAGGTCTACCAACGCTCACTGGAGGGTTAGTTGGTTACATGGGATACGACATCGTGCGAAGTTTGGAGAGATTGCCTGAGCTTTCCGAAAAAGATCTTCTAATTCCAGAAATCGCTTTTATGTTAACCAGCGACCTAGCTGTTGTGGATCACTCGGAAGGAACAATTATCCTGATTGCCAACGCCATCAATTGGGATGGTTCGGATGAAAGAGTTGATCAATCCTACGAAGATGCGACTTCTCGACTTGATCGCATGCAGGCGCAATTACAAGAACCGCTCACGGGAGATGTCTCAATCATTCCGGAAAAGCGAACACCAAAGTTTTCACGAAATATGAGTGAAGATGAATTCAAAGCAAAAGTAGAGATTGCCAAAGAGGAAATTCGCGCGGGAGAGGCATTTCAGATTGTGCTGTCCCAGAGATTTTCTATGCCTTGCAGCGCAGATGCTCTCGATGTCTACCGCATGTTGCGGCTCAATAATCCAAGTCCATATATGTACTTATTTAGATTTGAAGATGGTTTAGAAATTGTTGGCTCTAGCCCGGAAGCCTTAGTCAAAGTCACGGGGAATGAAGTCATGGTTCATCCAATCGCCGGAACGCGTCGTCGCTCTGCAACGCTGGAAGAAGATATTCGCTTGGGCGAAGAGTTGCTTGCGGATCCTAAAGAACGTGCAGAGCACCTGATGTTGGTTGATCTGGGTCGAAATGATTTAGGGCGTGTATGTTCGCCAGGATCTGTGGAAGTTATCGATTTCATGCATATTGAACGCTACTCACATGTGATGCATATTGTGTCGACAGTTGTCGGCCAACTAGATCCTGCATCAGCTCCTATCGATGCACTGTTTTCTGTTTGCCCAGCTGGAACATTATCGGGAGCACCCAAGCCACGTGCAATGGAAATCATCGAATCACTCGAACCCACACGGCGCGGACTTTACGGTGGCGCTATTGGCTACTTTGATTTCACCGGCAATATCGATGCGTGTATAGCGATTAGAACCGCACTGATTCATAAAGGCATAGCTCATGTACAAGCAGGAGCTGGGCTAGTAGCAGATTCAGATCCAGCATCAGAGAATGAAGAGACTCTCAATAAGGCAGCAGCAGTTTTAGGCGCAATTACGGCAGCTCACGAATTGAATAAACCATGAAATTGGCGATCTCACTCTTTTTAGTTGCTGTGCTTGCAATTTCAATCAGCAGAAGAATTAGATTATCTGCTCGCTATGAAAGAAAACCCCGTGAACTCGATGCATGGAACTCCCTTGATAAAGGAATAGACCCAACCGAGGAAAACAAGTGAGCGTCCTAGATTCAATCATTGAAGGCGTGAGGGAAGATCTAGCCCAACGCCGAGGCTCACTTGCCGCCCTTCATGCACAACTAGAAGTCCAACAACCTCCAATAGATGCTCATACATTTCTATCAAAAGATGAGGTGAATGTGATAGCGGAGGTAAAACGTTCTTCTCCATCAAAAGGCAATCTGGCTCCGATTAGTGATCCTGGTGCACTTGCGCAGCAGTACCAAGAAGCTGGAGCTGCGGCAGTTAGCGTGTTAACTGAACAGAGAAGATTTGGTGGTTCACTTGCTGACCTTGATGTGGTTCGTTCTCGCATTGAAATCCCACTACTTCGCAAAGATTTTATGGTCGATGAATATCAATTTCTTGAAGCGCGAGCGCATGGAGCAGATATCGTTTTGCTGATTGTGGCAGCGCTCTCCAAAAGCCAGTTGAAAGATTTTTTTGATCTAGCAACAGAGCTTGGTATGGCATCACTTATTGAGGTACATACACATTCCGAATTAGAAAGCGCCATGAACATTTCACCTAGAATTGTTGGAGTAAATTCTCGGAATCTCAAGACTCTCGATGTTGATCCTCAAGTTTTTCAAGAACTCATCCCTGAAATTCCAGCGGATTTAATTCGCGTTGCCGAATCTGGAATTGCTACGAGGCAGGATGTGATTCAAGCGCAGCGTGCGGGAGCCAACGCAATTCTGGTTGGGGAGTCCCTCGTAAAATCTGGTGATCCAATTTCTGCAATGCGCGAACTGCTTGGTCGTGGGTAGGCTAGTGGTATGACTACTCTTGATGAAGTCGCCGGCCATTTTGGACAATATGGCGGTCGGTTTGTCCCCGAAGCGCTCATCCAAGCGCTTGAAGAGTTGGATGCTGCTCGAATCAAAGCGCAGACAGATCCCACATTTATCTCAGAGTTAGCAGAGTTACATCGTACTTACACGGGTCGACCAAGCATCATTACTGAAGCAAAGCGTTTTGCTGAGCATGCCGGTGGAGCTCGCATTCTGCTCAAACGTGAGGACCTCAATCACACAGGAAGCCACAAAATAAATAATGTACTTGGTCAAGCTCTCCTTACGAAACGTATGGGCAAGAAACGAATCATCGCTGAAACCGGTGCTGGACAACATGGAGTTGCATCCGCAACCGCAGCCGCGCTTATGGGGCTGGAATGCGTTGTCTATATGGGAGAAGAAGATACGAAGAGACAGGCTCTCAATGTTGCACGTATGAAGCTACTGGGAGCCGAAGTAGTGCCAGTGACATCAGGCTCAAGAACTTTGAAAGATGCTATTAACGAAGCTATGCGCGACTGGGTTACCAATGTAGAAACTACACACTACCTTCTTGGCACAGTTGCAGGACCTCATCCATTTCCATCAATGGTGCGCGACTTCCATAAAATTATTGGCGAAGAATCTCGTCAACAAGTTCTAGATCTGACAGGAAAACTACCAACGGCGGTTCTTGCATGCGTGGGTGGCGGTTCCAATGCGATAGGAATCTTTCACCGATTTATCTCTGATCCTGAAGTTCGTTTGATTGGTCTTGAAGCAGCAGGCGATGGAGTTGAGACTGGTCGCCATGCCGCAACTATCACCGGAGGTTCTCCTGGCGTTCTTCACGGGAACCGAACGTATGTTCTTCAAGACGAGAATGGCCAAACCATCGAATCACATTCCATCTCAGCAGGTTTAGATTATCCAGGAGTTGGTCCAGAGCATGCTTACCTGCACGATATTGGTCGTGCTGAATACCGTGCAATCACAGATGCGCAAGCAATGCACGCTTTTGCGCTCTTATCAAAGACAGAAGGCATCATTCCTGCAATTGAAACTGCCCACGCGCTAGCAGGCGCCTTGCAAATTGGAAATGAGCTTGGACCTGATGCAATTTTGCTCATCAATCTTTCTGGACGCGGTGATAAGGATGTTCAAACCGCTGCCCAATATTTTGGAATTCCTCTCTAAATGTCGACACCGCTTGATGATTTATTTGTAAAAGTTCGCGCTGAAAATAGAGCTGCTCTCATTGCATACATTCCAGCTGGATTTCCCTCTATTTCGGGCTGCGCCAAAGTAATACAGGCATTTATCGAAGGTGGCGTCGATGCGATAGAGATTGGTTTCCCTTACAGCGATCCTGTAATGGATGGACCAACTATCCAAGCAGCAGCAGATCAGTCACTCTCACAAGGCACAAAAGCATCTGATGTATTTAGCGCTCTCAAAATCGCAACCGATGCAGGGGTGCCAGCAGTTGTGATGACATATTGGAATCCAATCGAAAAATATGGAGTAGAAAAATTTGCGCAATCGATTGCAGCCAATGGAGGCTCTGGTGTAATTACTCCAGATTTAACAATTGAAGAATCTGCTGAATGGAAATCAGCAGTGGAAAAGAATTCCATCAACCCAATCTACGTTGTAGCCCCAAGTACATCTGCGAACCGTTTGCCGCAGGTAACTTCACGTTGTGGTGGATTTGTCTATGCAGCAAGTCTCATGGGGGTAACCGGAACACGTACAGGTATTTCAAGTGGTGCCCCTGATTTAGTTGCACGCATCAAAGAAACAACCAATCTGCCAATTGCCATTGGGCTCGGCGTCTCAACTCGCGAGCAGGCCAAGAGCGTTGCAGGATATGCCGATGGAGTCATTGTGGGATCAGCCTTTATTAAGGTGCTGCAAGAAGCCGCGACTGAAGAAGAAGGGTTGAAATCTGTGAAAGAGTTAGCCCAACAACTTTCATTGGGAGTGCGAGAAGGTCGATGACAAAGTTTCACCCTTGGTTTGGACTTGTGGCCCGTCTGATTTTGGGCGGAACTTTGATTGCTGCGGGCTATTTAAAGTTTGATGAACTTGATAAGTCTCAGATGGCTGTTCGCGCTTACGAACTTCTACCAATTCCACTAGCTAATTTCTTAGGCGTGGTTCTTCCTTTCTTCGAACTGGCAGTTGGCATCCTGCTAGTCATCGGCGCGGGTGTTCGTATCAGCGCAGCGCTAAGCGCACTTTTGATGCTCGCATTTATGATCGGAATCTCTCAGGCATGGGCACGTGGACTTTCTATCGATTGCGGATGTTTTGGTGGAGGCGGCCAAGTTGCACCTGGTGAGGCGGACTACCTCACTCCATTGCTGCGTGATACCGGACTAGCCATCTTGGCGATTTACCTAACTTTCTTCCCACACAGTAAATTTGGACTTGATAAGAAACCACATACTGCGACTCAATTAGGAGAAAGCGCTCATGGCTAAAGTACAACCAGGAAAAGATAACTTCACGCGCAATTTGGTCATTGCGGTAGTGGTCGGTGTTCTTCTTATTATGTTGGTACCTACTCTGTTATCGCGTCAGACAGATTCATCTGCCAGCGTTCCAGCTAGTGTTTCTGCAGACCGTGGATACGGAATCGTATTCAACGAAGGTCTGACTGGCGTTCCTGTCATTGATGTATATGAGGATTTTCAATGCCCAGTCTGTGCGCAATTTGAACAAGTAAATGGGCAATATCTTGAGTCGCTCATTTCAGAAAAGAAAGCAACTGTTGTTTACCACACCCTCTCATTCTTAGGACCTGAATCTGTACTTGCCGCTAATGCTGCAGCTTGTTCGGCTGATGAGGGAGAATTCCTTGATTTCCACCGACTCTTAATGATCAACCAGCCAGCAGAAAATTCAGGTGCTTGGTCAAATGGAGTTCTTGCCAGAATCGGTCAGACTGCTGGAATCAAGAGCCAGAAATTTAGTGAATGCATTAACGATGGCACATATCTTGATTGGGTCAGAAATGTTGCAGCAGAAGGTTCGAAGGCAAATGTGAATTCAACTCCAACCGTCTTTATTAACGGTAAGGAAATTGATCGCAACGGTGGCGCCTATTTTGATGCCGCCAAGTTCAAAGCAGCTGTAGAGCGCGGATAAGTAGAGTGCAAGCCTTCCCAACGCCGAGTACCTCGGCAGTTGAGATAGGTCCTTTCACGATTCATTTTTACGCGCTCTGCATCATTGCCGGAATCGCAGTAGCGATTTGGCTAGGCAATAGACGATTTGTTGCCGCTTTTCCAGTGGCGCAGCACGTTGTTTCAGATGTAGCAGTTATCGCTGTTCCATGTGGAGTCATTGGTGGACGCGCGTATCACGTTCTTACAACTCCTGAACTTTATTTTGGTAGCTCAGGAAGATTAATTGATGTCTTCAAAATTTGGAAAGGTGGACTTGGCATTTGGGGAGCGATAAGCCTCGGCGCGTTGGGAGCGCTTCTCGCATATCGCCATATTGGTCGCAAAATCGAATTACCAAGTTTTCGCTACTTTGCAGATGCTTTAGCCCCAGGGCTGCTACTGGCACAATCAATCGGCCGCTTTGGAAATTGGTTTAATGGCGAACTTTTCGGCAGACCACTTGATACTTGGTGGGCTCTGCAGATTCCGCAGAACTTGCGCCCAATAGGCTATGAAAATTTTCCAACTTTCCATCCAACATTTTTATATGAATCAATCGCCACCGCAGCCCTTGCTCTCTTGTTGATTTTTTTGCGCAAGACTCTTCCAGCTGGGTCAATCTTTGCTCTCTATGTTGCCGGCTATTCGTTGGCACGCTTCTTTATCGAAGGGCTGCGCATTGATCAGGCATATACATGGGCAGGTCTTCGTCTCAATCAATATGTAGCGCTAGTAATTTTTTCACTTGCCTGCGTTGCATTGCTCAAACTAAAGCGCGCGCAGAGGTAGGCTGGTTACGTGGCACTGGAAGAGGTATATCAGCGCAATCTTCACCACCGAACACATCGAGCGGGCTGGTTGCGTGCAGCTGTGCTTGGCGCAAATGACGGGCTTGTCTCTACTGCAAGCTTGATGATTGGCGTCGCAACAGCGCGGGCAGGGGAGCAGGGATTTCTTGTCACAGCTGGAGCTGCCGGAATAGCAGCAGGTGCAATGTCGATGGCTGTTGGCGAATATGTTTCTGTGAGATCTCAGAACGACATTGAAGAATCTGATCGCCAATTAGAAATTGAACATTTAGCAATCGATCCTGAAGGGGAGTTCGAAGAGTTAGTTCATATCTATATGCAACGTGGACTCTCACGAGAACTTGCGACACAGGTTGCCGATGCCATGCATCAGAAAGATGCCCTCGAAGCTCATCTCCGAGATGAGTTAGGCCAACATCCACATACCAAAGCTCGCCCACTTCAAGCAGCTGTTGCCTCTGCGCTGAGTTTTACCGCTGGCGGCCTCGTGCCATTTGCGGGTGCGTTTGCGCCATCATTTGGGAAGGCGGCCTGGAGCATTGTCGTCTTCACCCTCATCGGCTTGGTCATTACCGGAGTAGTGAGCGCAAAAACTGCAGGATCGCGCCTGCTCAAACCGACCTTGCGCGTAATTGCCGGCGGTTGCCTCGGTATGGTGATTACAGCCGGAATCGGTCAAGTACTTCACATAAGTGGCATCTAAACCTCGCAGGTTGCTACTCTTTTACTACTGATTCCAACGGGAAACTTCCCCAAGGAGCACGGGCCAAAGTTGTCCCTTTTGTTTCACTAAAAAAAGGACAACGGGATATGGCGCTCTCTACTAACTACCCCGCACGACAGGGTCTTTATGATCCTGCCAATGAGCATGATGCGTGCGGAGTTGCCATGGTTGCCACCCTCAACAAAGTGGCAACACATGAGATCGTAGAAAAAGCCCTCACTGCACTTCGTAATTTGGAGCACCGCGGCGCATCGGGTGCGGAACCAGATAGTGGAGATGGCGCAGGAATTCTCATTCGTGTTCCTGATGCCTTCTATCGGGCGGTAACGGATTTTGCCCTACCTGCTGAAGGTTCATATGCGACAGGAATTGCTTTTATCGCTCAAGGCGCAGATGTCCGTAAAGAAATTTCCGCGCTCGCTGCAGAAGAAGGGCTGACTGTCTTAGGTTGGCGCGAGCTTCCCATAAATTCATCGTCCCTTGGCAAGACTGCGCTTTCGGTGATGCCAAAGTTTGAGCAACTTTTTATCTCTGGCTTACATGGCGAATCAGGAATTGCTCTTGACCGCCTTGCCTTTGCGCTGCGCAAGAGAGCAGAGCACTCTCTCGATTTGTACTTCCCATCGTTGTCATCGCAAACAATTGTCTACAAAGGAATGTTGACAACTGGTCAGCTAGAAGAATTTTTCCCAGATTTGAGCGACGAGCGAGTCATTTCTCCACTCGCACTTGTACATTCTCGTTTCTCAACGAACACCTTCCCATCATGGCCACTTGCTCACCCATATCGCTTTATTGCACATAACGGAGAAATTAATACCGTAAAAGGCAATCGAAATTGGATGCGCGCTCGCGAGTCCCTGCTTGAGAGCAACTTGATTCCTGGCGATCTCAAGCGCCTTTTCCCAATCGTTGAAATGTCAGGGTCAGATTCAGCATCTTTCGATGAAGTTCTCGAACTTCTCTATCTAGGTGGACGATCACTTCCGCACGCTGTTTTGATGATGATTCCTGAAGCTTGGGAAAATCATGCAACGATGTCTCAAAAGCGTCGTGATTTCTACGCCTTTCATGCTTCGTTGATGGAACCTTGGGATGGTCCTGCCTGTGTAACTTTTACAGATGGCCATCAAGTAGGAGCAGTTCTTGATCGTAACGGACTTCGCCCATCACGATTCTGGGTAACAGAAGATGGACTTGTTGTGCTCGCATCTGAAGTTGGTGTTTTAGATTTCTCAGCGGAAAAAATTGTTCGTAAAGGACGCTTGCAACCCGGCAAGATGTTCCTCGTTGATATTGAAGCTGGCCGCATCATTGAAGACGATGAAATTAAGGACTCTTTGGCAGATGCAGCGCCTTATGGTCAGTGGCTCAAAAATGGAATGATCAAACTTTCTGATCTGCCATCTCGCGAACATATTGTGTATCCACACAAATCTGTTATCCGCCGCCAGAAAGCATTTGGTTACACTGAAGAAGAAATAAAAATCATCGTCACCCCGATGGCAAAGAATGGGGGAGAAGCCCTTGGTTCAATGGGTACCGATACTCCAATCGCAGCTCTCTCTGAAAAGCCACGACTTCTCTTTGATTACTTCACTCAGCTATTCGCGCAGGTGACCAATCCGCCGCTGGATGCAATTCGTGAAGAGTTGGTAACAAGTCTTGGTGGATCTATCGGACCTGAATCAAATCTGCTAGATCCTGGCCCTGAATCATGCAAGCAGATTTCACTTGCCTTCCCAGTAATTGATAATGATGAACTTGCCAAAATTATTCACGTCAATGCTGATGATGATTACCCAGGTCTTGAGGCATACGTAGTTCGCGGACTCTTTCCGGTAACAGGTGATGGCAACACTTTGCGTACGCGCCTTGAAGAGATCAAGCGCGAAGTTTCAGAAGCAATCGCGCAAGGTGCGCGCATAATTGTCTTGTCAGATCGTGATGGCGATGCTGAAGATTGCCCAATCCCATCACTTCTTCTTACCGCAGCAGTGCACCACCACCTAATTCGTGAAAAGACTCGTACCAAAGTTGGGTTGGTAGTTGAAGCAGGAGATGTCCGCGAAGTTCACCACGTTGCACTTCTGATCGGATACGGCGCGGCGGCAGTTAATCCATATCTTGTGATGGAAACAGCCGAAGATCTCGTTAATCAAGGTGTCATCACTGGAATCACCCCTGAAAAGGCTGTTCGCAACGTCATCAAGAGCCTCGGTAAAGGCGTGCTCAAAGTGATGTCGAAGATGGGTATTTCCACGATCGCTTCATACACCGGAGCACAGGTATTTGAAGCTATTGGCTTAGCGCAAGAAGTTGTTGATGAATTTTTCGTTGGAACAACTTCACGTCTTGGCGGAGTAGATCTGGATGTTATCGCCGAGGAAACAATTAAGCGCCATCATTTTGCTTACCCAGTGGGTGGAGAAATCCCAGGCGCCAAGCGCTTAGCTGTTGGTGGCGAATATCAGTGGCGACGCGATGGCGAACCACACCTGTTCAACCCTGAGACTGTCTTCGCTTTGCAACACTCAACTCGTAACAAACGTTATGACATTTTCAAGCGCTACACGACAAAGGTTAATGATCAAAGTAAAACTCTTATGACTTTACGCGGGCTATTTCAATTTAAAGAGGGCGAAAGAACCCCTATTTCAATTGATGAAGTAGAACCAATCTCAGAGATTGTGAAGCGTTTTTCAACTGGTGCTATGTCTTATGGTTCGGTATCGCAGGAAGTACATGAAACTCTTGCAATTGCCATGAATCGCCTTGGCGCCAAATCAAACACTGGCGAAGGTGGCGAAGACCCTGCGCGCTTTATTCCACTTCCTAATGGTGATTCCAAGAAATCTGCCATCAAGCAGGTGGCTTCTGGGCGCTTCGGAGTCACAAGTAACTACTTAATTAATGCAACTGATATCCAAATCAAAATCGCACAGGGTGCAAAACCTGGCGAAGGTGGACAGTTGCCTGGCAATAAGGTTTATCCATGGGTTGCTAAGGCGCGTTACTCAACTCCTGGAGTTGGCCTCATTTCACCTCCTCCTCACCACGACATCTATTCAATTGAAGATTTGGCACAACTCATTCACGATTTGAAGAATGCCAATAAAGAAGCGCGTGTTCACGTCAAGTTAGTTGCTGAGGTAGGAGTCGGAACTGTTGCAGCTGGTGTTTCCAAGGCCCATGCCGATGTAGTTCTCATCTCAGGACATGATGGTGGCACCGGTGCATCACCGCTGACATCCCTCAAACATGCCGGTGCTCCATGGGAACTTGGTCTTGCTGAAACTCAGCAGACCCTCTTGCTCAATGGATTACGCGATCGCATTGTGGTGCAAGCCGATGGACAGTTAAAGACTGGTCGTGACGTGGTTATTGCAGCACTGCTCGGAGCTGAGGAATATGGTTTTGCAACCGCACCGCTTGTTGTATCCGGCTGCATCATGATGCGTGTCTGCCATCTTGATACCTGTCCAGTTGGCGTTGCCACTCAGAATCCTGAACTTCGTAAGAAGTTCACTGGAAAACCAGAATTCGTAGAAACCTTCTTTGAATATATCGCTGAAGAAGTTCGCGAAATTTTGGCTTCACTTGGCTTCCGTACATTGCAAGAAGCAATTGGCCATGTGGAATATCTTGATACAAGAGCTGCTATCGATCATTGGAAGGCAAGTGGCTTAGATCTTTCTCCTCTACTGGTTCGCCCTGATGTTGACTCACCTCTTCATCGCACGACTACTCAAGATCACGGTTTAGCTGCAGCTCTTGATAATACTTTGATTGAACTTGCGAAGGCTGCGCTCGACAAGAAAGAGCAAGTTCGAATTGATCTTCCTGTGCGAAATGTAAATCGCACTGTCGGAACAATGCTGGGCGCTGAAATTACCCGTCGCTATGGTGCAGAAGGGCTACCGCTAGGCACTATAGATGTCACATTGCATGGTTCGGCTGGGCAATCCTTAGGAGCTTTCATCCCTCAAGGTCTAACAGTTCGGCTTTACGGAGACTCTAATGACTACGTTGGCAAGGGAATTTCAGGTGGACGTGTCATCGTTCGCCCTGATGAAAAAGCGAAATTTGCCTCAGAAAATAATGTGATTGCAGGCAACGTAATTGGCTACGGCGCCACATCTGGTGAAATCCTCATTCGTGGATTGGTGGGAGAGCGTTTCTGCGTTCGAAACTCTGGTGCAACAGCCGTTGTAGAAGGTGTTGGTGACCACGCACTTGAATATATGACTGGTGGAACTGTTGTAATTCTCGGTCCAACTGGTCGCAATATCGCAGCAGGAATGTCTGGTGGAAGAGCTTTTGTTCTTGATCTCAATACTGACATTGTTAACACTGAGATGGTTGATGTCTTGGCAGTACCTAGCGATCAACGCGAAACGCTCCGCTCGATTGTTTCGACATTCCATGTGGAAACTGGTTCTGAGGTCGCAGCACAACTGTTAAAGAATTGGGATGCAGAGATTTCCCGTTTCTCTTTGATCATGCCACGTGATTATGCGCGAGTTCTAGCAGCAATCGAGAAAGCTAATCGTGAAGGTTTACCAGTAGATGAATATGTGATGGAGGTTGCAGCAAATGGCTGATCCAAAAGGATTTATGACCACTCCGCGTGAAACTCCTAAGCGCAGGCCAGTCGACGTGCGTATCAAAGATTGGAAAGAAGTTTACGAGCCACAATCCTTTGAACATCTACAGAAGCAAGCGGGACGATGCATGGATTGCGGTATCCCTTTCTGTCACTCGGGTTGCCCACTCGGTAATCTCATTCCAGAGTGGAATGACTTAATTTGGCGCGGCGATAAAGCAGAAGCAATCGATCGCCTCCACGCAACTAATAATTTTCCAGAATTTACTGGTCGCCTATGTCCAGCTCCTTGTGAAACAGCTTGTGTAGTAGGAATCAATCGTGATGCCGTAACTATTAAGCAGGTCGAACTTCGCACTATCGAAGAAGCATTTGATGCAAATAATGTGAAGCCACTTGCTCCAGATCGTTTAACCGGTAAAACTGTTGCGGTCATTGGTTCAGGTCCTGCTGGACTTGCTGCGGCACAACAATTAACTCGAGCCGGCCACACCGTTGCTGTCTACGATCGCGCTGAAAAAATTGGTGGTCTACTTCGTTATGGAATTCCAGAATTTAAAATGGAGAAGCACATTCTTGATCGACGCTTGGCGCAGATGGAACAAGAAGGCACTCGATTCCGTCCTGGCGTCAATGTAGGGGTAGAGCTCACTGGTTCAGATCTACGTGCGAAGTACGATGCAGTAGTTCTTGCCGTTGGTGCGACTCAATGGCGCGATCTGCCGATTCCAGGTCGGGAGAACAAGGGCATTTACCAAGCCATGGAGTTTTTACCTTGGGGAAATAAACAAGCTCTTGGCGAAGTCACAACTCCACCAATCAATGTGGCAGGTAAACATGTCATCATTTTGGGTGGGGGAGATACGGGAGCAGATTGCTTAGGTACATCTATCCGTCAAGGCGCTGCAAGTGTCACTCAACTTGAGATTATGCCGCGTCCTACCGATGAACGACCTTCATCACAACCATGGCCGACATATCCCATGATTTATCGCGTCTCAAGTGCACACGAGGAACTCGATAACCGAGTCTTCTCAGTGAGTACTCAAGAATTTATTGGGGACGGAAACGGAAATCTCAAGGCTCTCAAGATTGTTGAAACTAAGTTTGAGAATGGAAAATTCGAGCCAGTTCCGGGAACTGAAAAAGAACTTCCTGCTGACTTCGTATTTCTTGCTATGGGATTCACTGGTCCCGAAAAATCTGCACTTCTTGATCAACTGGAAGTTAAGTTGGATGAACGTGGAAATATTGCACGCGATGAAAATTTCCAGAGTAGTGAGGAAGGAATTTTTGTTGCAGGTGATGCGGGCCGTGGACAATCTCTAATCGTCTGGGCGATTGCTGAAGGTCGCGCAGCAGCTGCGGCGGTAGATCGCTATCTCACAGGAGAAACTGAACTCCCTTCACCTATTGAGCCAACAACACGACCATTAATGGTTTAGAACTCGTAAGTAGATACTTTCTATAGATAAGGTAGGCATATGCGCCGCGCGAAAATAGTTTGCACTTTAGGTCCTGCAGTTGAATCTCCAGAAAAGGTTCGCGAACTCATTGCTGCCGGTATGAATATGGCACGACTTAACCTCTCTCATGGATCTTACGAAGAGCACCAAGGTCGCCTGGATCGCGTACGTGCGGCGGCAAAAGAAGCGGGCAAAGCGGTCGCGGTTTTAGTTGACTTGCAAGGCCCGAAAATTCGTCTGGCTCGCTTTGAAAATGGCCCACACGAATTAGCTCGTGGCGATATTTTCACGATCACTACTGATGAAGTTCCAGGAACTAAAGAGAGAGTTGGCACTACCTACAAAGGACTTCCTGGCGATTGCAAAGCTGGCGATCGCATTTTGATCGATGATGGAAAAGTCACCGTCGAGGTCGTAGAAGTTAGAGGTAATGACGTCGTCACTAAATGTGTTGAGCCTGGTTTTGTTAGCAACAATAAAGGAATCAACCTTCCAGGAGTCGCAGTTTCGGTTCCGGCAATGTCGGAAAAAGATGAAGAAGACCTTCGCTGGGGGTTACGCGCGGGCGCAGATTTCATTGCGCTTTCATTTGTACGAAATGCAGCGGATATAAAAGATGTTCATGCAATTATGGATGAAGTAGGAATCCATGTTCCAGTCATCGCCAAGATTGAAAAGCCGCAGGCAGTAGCAAATCTTGTCGAAATCGTTGAAGCATTTGATGGCATCATGGTGGCGCGTGGCGATCTTGGAGTAGAACTTCCGATTGAAGATGTTCCAATGGTCCAGAAACGGTGTGTTGAACTTGCACGTGATGCTGCCAAACCTGTCATCGTGGCAACTCAAATGTTAGATTCGATGATTTCAAATTCCAGTCCGACCCGAGCAGAAGCAACAGATTGCGCCAACGCGGTGCTGGATGGCGCAGATGCGCTGATGCTTTCAGGCGAAACTTCTGTTGGTGAATTCGCAATTGAAGCCGTGAAGACAATGGCGCGCATCATTGAAAGAACTGAAGAACTTGGCCTGGAGCGAATTCGCCCCTTGATGAACTCACCTCGTACCAAAGGTGGAGCAATTACAAAGGCAGCCTCCGAAGTCGGAGCCATTGTCGGAGCTAAATTTCTCGTTACTTTTACCCAATCTGGCGACTCAGCGCGACGTATCAGCCGATTGCGCTCACCAATTCCAATTCTTGCAATTACGCCAGAAGAGGGGACTTATAACCGTCTTGCACTTTCATGGGGAGTTGAGCCACTCGTTACTCCAATGGTTAAGCACACGGATGAGATGGTTCTCCAAGCAGACAGAATGTTGTTGGAAGGTAAGCGCGCAGCTGAAGGTGAGCTGGTGATGATTGTTGCGGGATCGCCTCCTGGAATTCCGGGCTCAACCAATGCAATGCGCGTTCACAAAGTTGGCGACGCTGTTAATGGTGTCGTTGCCGCATATCGCTAGACGCCCCTGAAATTCCTTAAAAGTAGTACTTGCCTTAGGATTGGGATACGCCTCGGTACTCCAACGGTAGAGAGGGCAGTCTCAAACACTGCATAGTGTCGGTTCGAATCCGACTCGGGGCACATGAGCAATGACGCTTCAGCAAAGTCAGGAAATCTTCCTGTGCGTATTGTTGTTGCTGAAGATGAAGCGCTAATCCGTATGGACTTAGTTGAGATGTTGCAAGAAGCTGGCTATCAAGTTGTTGCTCAAGCTACAAATGGCGAAGAAGCGATTTCGTTAGTTACAGAACATCAACCGGATTTGGCAATTCTTGATGTCAAGATGCCCGTTCTCGATGGGATTTCAGCAGCTGAAAAAATTATTTCAATCGCCCCTGTCTTGATGTTGACTGCTTTTAGTCAACGTGAACTTGTAGAACGTGCGCGCGATGCTGGAGTTATGGCTTATGTAGTAAAACCATTCACAATTGGCGATTTGGTACCCGCTATTGAGATAGCCATCAGTCGCCATACCCAGATGAGATCGCTAGCGCAGGAAGTTGCAGATTTGCATGAGCGCCTTGAGACTCGAAAAATTATCGATAGGGCAAAGGGCATCTTGATGAAAGCTCTCAATCTCTCTGAGCCCGAGGCTTTTTCATGGATTCAAAGGGCTGCCATGGACAGGCGCTTGACCATGAAAGAGGTCGCCAACGCCGTTATTTCCCCCGAAGCTGCCCTCGATAAATAACCCTCACAATCCCAATTTTGGCTGGATTGGTTGAACAGTTTAGGCGGGATTTCGTAACCAAAAAGTAATCTCCCACGCGCATATTTAAGGCCCTCTATCTTGTCTCAATCACAGGTTGAGCATTACGCTTCACCCCTCCCTGTCCCGGGACACAAGCAAGAAAAAACAGGAAGGCAATACATGAATAAGAAGATCGTAAGCGGTCTTGCTATTGCTGCTGCAACAACTCTCGCTCTTGGCGTAGTTGTTACATCTCCAGCAAATGCAGCTGCTAAGAAATCTGTAACGCTCGCATTCCAGG
>JACCDI011706760.1_pt1 | contig 20515 bp, 15 predicted proteins | sample 7442791 | NCBI WGS metagenome assembly JACCDI01 (sample SAMN15323434, study PRJNA562643) | freshwater metagenome | isolation source: river surface water | place: USA:Blue River Watershed | collected 2017-08-15
GATCCAAAAAACCCCATTCCCCTTTGTAAAAGTGACTTCCTTTATTTGTCGGGTTCACATTTTTCATGAGATTGGAAAATTGTTTTCCATTCACCCACTCCAACCTTGCCACACTTTGATTGTCTGGATAATCATTAAAATCACCCATCAATATTATATTACAATCAGGATTCTGCTTCATTCGATTCGTCATCACCAAGGATAACTGTTCAGAAGCCAATTGTCTAGATGGAGCTGTTTTCTCCGTTCCTCCACTTCTACTCGGCCAATGGTTGACATAAAAAACAATTAACTCATTGTTCACTCTTCCCACTACTTCTAGTATATGCCTGGTCTTGTCATTCTCTGGCAGAACAATATTGTGTTTATTCACACTCACCAAATCCATCAAATCAGAACGATACAAAAGTCCAACATCAATCCCACGTTCGTCTTCTCCCTCCAAAAAGGCCACTTGGTAATGAACTTCACTTAGAAGGGTATTGGATACGAGATCATTTAAACAAGAAGCATGCTCTACTTCTATCAACCCTATCACCATGGGCCAATGGTTTCCGTTCTCTATTTTGACTCCTTCTACTACTTGAGCGATGTGATTCAATTTCTCCTGATATCGTTTTCCATTCCAATTTAATTTTCCATTTGGCGTAAAATCATCATCATTCTCTGGATCATTGATGGTATCAAAAAGATTCTCTACGTTATAGGACATGACATAGGCCTCAGAAATTTGACCATTGCTGGGCATACCTACCTTGATTCGCTTGGAGCGCGGAACAAAACAACCTGTGGCAAAAATCACCATCAAGATTAACCCGTAAAAAACCTTCAATTTCATGTTCATTAATTTCCGACAAATCTAATCCGATTGTTCGTGGTTGGCTATTTTTACCAGATGAAATTGTTGTTGCGTTTATTCCTATTTCTATTCTTGGGAAACTTATTTCATGGATGCGTCTCAACCAACCCTAACGCTCACAAAACAGTCTTCTATTACAATGAAAGCGCCAATGTTAAGTCCCTAGACCCTGCATTCTCAACGGATCTAGAAAGCATGTGGATCATCAATCAAATGTTTGATGGACTGGTCGGGTTGGACAGCAACTTAAGCCCCATACCACTGGTGGCGAAAAGTTGGGAGTTGACCAAAGATCAAAAAACCTATCGATTTCATTTGCGCAATGATGTTTGGTTTCATGCATTCAAAGGAACGCAGCGCAAGCTTACTGCCCATGATGTGGTTTTTAGTTTCGAGAGAATTTTAAATCCCAGTTTGGCTTCACCCGGAAAATGGATTTTTGATGCTTGTATTACAAAACAACCTTTTGTTGCCATCAACGACACCACCTTGGACATCCATTTGAAACAACCAAAGGGATCCTTTCTTCAATTGCTTTCTACCATTTTTGCCAATATCGTTATGCCTGAGGCCGTTCAGGACGAAACTCATTCTTTTCGGACGTATCCGATCGGATCTGGACCCTTCCTTTTCAAATTTTGGGAACAAGATGTCGCGATGGTACTGCACAAAAACCCTCAATACTGGATGATCGATGAAGAAGGCGAAAGCCTCCCATACCTAGATGCCGTAAAAATTGATTTCGTTAAAGATGTATATGCTGAATTTCAAGGATTAAAAAGTGGCAAATATGACTTCATGAGTGGATTGGATGCCAATTTCATTGATGAACTGCTCACCCCTGAAGGGCAATTATTGTCCAATCAAGGTGAACTAAAAATGTTTAAAATGCCATTTATAAAAACCGATTATATTGGATTTCTTTTGGACGAGCACCGTGGGGAAATCGCACAAGATAAGGACTTTCGAAAATTGATATATCTCACAACGCCCAGGAAAGAGATTTGTCAGCTTCGCAACAACCTCATTCTTCCCGCCAATCAGGGCTTTGTGCCTCCTACCCTTTTAAGCAAGTCGAATTCTCAAAAGGATTATAGCAACAAACTACTCGTTGATTCACTGCTCTTGGCTTTGCATCAAAGGTGGGGAAATCCACTTCCCAGCGTCCCATTGACCATCACCCCTGAGTACACTGATATTTTTGAAATGATGCAGAAGCATTGGTCAAAACTTGGAATCAACATTCAAATACAAGTCCTTCAGTCATCTACTTTTAAAGAGGCGGTAGCCAAAGGAAAAGTCACCATGTTTCGAAAAAATTGGTTGGCTGATTATGCTGATGCCGAAAACTTTCTACAGATTTTTCGTAAAGAATTATGGTCACCAGCTGGAGCCAATTACACCCACTATTTCAACCCACAGTTTGAAAGATTGTTTGACCAATCCTCTGCATTGACCAATCTTGAAGAGCGACGCCGATTGCAAAACGATATGGAAGAAATTGTCTTTCAAGATTACCCTGTTGTCCCATTGTATTACGACCAAGTGGTTCATTTTGTCAATAAACGAATAAAAAATTGGCGCATCAACGGTGTCAATCAAATCGATTTAACGAAAGTCAAGAAAGAAAACTTAAATTAGCCCGCATGTTAAAAATTGACACCCACACGCACATCATGCCGGCACAAATTCCCAATTGGTCCAAAGAATTTGGTTATGCAGGCTTCATTCATCTCGACCACCACCGTCAGGGATTTGCACGAATGATGCAAGGGGATAAATTTTTTCGAGAAATAGAATCCAATTGCTGGGACCCAACATTGCGGATTAAAGAGTATGCGCAATTTGATACGCAGGTTCAAGTAGTGTGTACCATTCCTGTTTTGTTTTCCTATTGGGCAAAGCCAGAAGACGGACTTAAAGTCAGTCAATTCTTGAATGACCACATTGCACAGATTTTTCAAGACCATCCTCAACATTATGTTGGTCTAGCGACCCTTCCCATGCAAGATGTGGATTTGGCCATCGAGGAATTGGAGCGATGCAAAAAATTGGGTTATCGCGGAATTCAAATAGGCTCCAACATCAACAATCTTAATTTAAGCGAACCTGTTTTTTTCCCTTTGTGGCAAAAGATAGAAGAGCTGGATATGTGCGTGATGGTTCATCCTTGGGAGATGATGGGTGAAACCAACATGAAAAAATATTGGTTGCCTTGGCTAGTGGGTATGCCCGCAGAAACGGCCCGTGCCATGGCCTCATTGATTTTTGCTGGAGTTATGGACATGTTCCCAAAAGTCAGGTGGCTATTTGCCCATGCCGGAGGTTCTTTTATTCCCACCATCGGTAGACTGGAACATGGGTTCAATTGTCGACCTGATTTGGTCGCCGTTGACAACCCCAACAACCCCAGAAATTACATTGGCAAATTTTGGGTAGACAGTGCAACCCACGACCCCGAATTGTTACACTACATTTTAAAAAAGCAGGGCAAAGAGAAGGTGGCCTTGGGAACAGATTACCCTTTTCCTTTGGGTGATTTGGAAATTGGTAAATTCATATTGGACATGGGATTGGACGCGGACACAATAGATTGGATGTACCATGGTTCGGCACTGGCTTGGTTGGGAATGAAAAAGAATGATTTTATTGGATAGGAATAGTCAATTCTGATTTGTTTCCTGCAAAATCTTCCAACTGAATCTTCAAAACATCGGCTTTCAATGCAGTTGTTTTTTTTGTATCCCAATACAACATGTTTGATTTCTCATCATAACGCAACATCACCCAAGTATTGTCCTTTGTTATGGCATTATAACGCTTTACTCCACTCAAATTATCCGTTACCAATAGACTACCCTTGTCTCGATCAATGAGCACCACTTTTGGTCCATCCGTATCTTCCAATAAAAAATACTGACCGGATTTATTTATGCCAATGCCATCGTGCTCTTTGCTCCACCCCAGCCATGACCCTTCTTCATTCAACTTAACCAAACCCATCTTCCCTTTGATACTATCTGGCATATCCCTCCAGAATTTAGACGTATTGCTCAGATAAAGCTTCTGTGCAAAAGCGGCCGGTGGTGTAATAGAAAACAACAGACTATCCACCTTGAACTGACCATCCTCCACCCTTCTTTTCATTCTATACTGCAAATTCAAAGGGGTATCCTCATAAAGCGCATTGGGAGGAATGGACAATGACCAATCCTCCGATTTTAGTAACCCTCCCTTTTCCCAAGAGACTGCATCGGCAGCAGATGATTTTACCTGCTCATCTTTTTTCTTTTTTATAAAGGCAAAAACACAAGTGGCATTTCCACTGAAATCGGTGGCCAAACAAGTAATGGCATGCACCATTGTATCCTTGATGTGCACCCAGCCATCTTTTTCCAAATAAATAAAAGGATACTGCGGCGCGTTGGGCAATTTGTAACAACGGTGAACGTTGGCTTTTTGTGATGACCACTCAGGATAAAACACATGGGCATTCACATCTTTGGTCTGATTAAAATCCAAGGAGTCCAATAGCAACTCAGAAATAATGTTGCCATCCAACAAGGTTATGATTTGTTTGATCCCGGTAGGATGGTTCACATCCAAAACAAAGTCCTTTACCTGAAGCGCGACTCCAAACGTGTCTGGCACTTCATACAAAGTATCCTCCCTACCAAATGACTCACCCGCAAAATGAAAATCTAAGCGTTGGGCATTGTCAAAAGATCCTTTGGGAATAAAACTCATGTACTCAATGAGTGGTCTTGAAATATCCGCAACTTGAAATCCAAAGAGAGAGGGGTCAATGGACTTTTCCGTCAGCTGATTCCTGATTTCGAAATGAAGGTGCGGCCCACCGCTCGATCCTGAGTTACCCGATTTACCTATTTCTCCACCACGAACAACATGAAATTGATTGGGTTCAAATGCGACATCCAACTCAAAAGACTGTTTCTCATATTGCAGACGATACACCTCATCGGCCAATGAATTTTTAAATTCAGACAGATGACAATAGACCGAAACCAAATGATATTGCGGATGGGTAATATAAATCGCATTCCCATATCCTTTGGCGGATACTTTTATTCTAGACACGTATCCATCAGCGATGGACATCACTTTCAAACCTTCTTTTTCTTGGGTTTGAATGTCCCAACCCGAGTGAAAATGATTGCTCCGCAATTCAGCAAAACTACCGGATAAAGAAATGGGGATTTCCAAGGGAGAGGATAAATCATTGGGAAACTTTTGGGCACAGATATAGCCTGAAAAACCCAAAAGAGCCGAAACCATCAATATACGGCACCAAACTAAATTCCTATTCATCGAGCCAATTTAGAAAAACTTGTTGAGAAATTGATGAACAGATTGAAAAAGGAGTAGGGAATTGAATTACATTTGGTGAGCGATAGAACATGTGAAAATGAATCCAGAAACACTTTTTGTACAACTTGAAGCCAATATTCGCCGCTTGGGTGAGCAGAAGAAGCAATTGGAAGAAACCATTGCCAAACAGAAAGGTGAATTGAGTTCTCTTTATACCATCAATAAGGAGCTTCAGGGTCAAATTGACGATTTAAGGGAGAGTTTGGAGCATGTTAACAATCGACCAGTATTGAATCAGGAAAGAGATTTGGAACCCTTCAAAGCTCAGACCCAGCAGAGGATTCAAGACTTGGTAAAAGAGATAGATGAGTGTATAGCATTAATCAACGCTTGAGATGAGTACAGTTTCAGTTAAAGTTAAGATTGCCGGAAGATACTATCCGCTGAACATTCAGCAGGAAGAGGAAGCTACCTTAAGACAAGCGGAAGCCAAGATTCAATCCAACATTGATGCTTTTCAAGAAAAATACGGAGTAAAGGATATGCAAGATTTATTGGCCATGACGTTGTTGCAAATGGCCACCAAATCACAGCAACCCGTTTCCTCCACAGACCATTCAATGATCACTCAATTGGAAAAACTCAATGCACTAACAGAATCTCTGTTGGTCGAGTAATCCAACCCCTTATCTCTTGCCCACTCTGCAAACCCTCATGAAAGCATGAGGTTAATGTATTATTCACTTAAACTATAACACCATGGATCTAATGATTCTTGTGGGTATTGTTGCAGGACTGGTCATTGGCTTTGCCGGGGCTTGGTTTGTTTTTAACAGTATCCTAAAAAGCAGAAAAGAAGGCCTAATCTCCGAGGCCATGAAGGAAGGAGAAACCATCAAAGAGAAAAAAATTCTTCAAGCCAAGGAGCGTTTTTTAGAATTGAAATCTCAACATGAGAAAGAGGTCAACGAGCGCAACAATAAAGTCAAGCAATCGGAAGATAAAATTCGCAACCGCGAAAAAGAACTTTCTCAACAATCTGAGCAAATCAAGAAAAAAGACAAAGAGATTGAAGCCCAACGGGAGCAATTGAACAAACAGTTGGAATTGACCCAAAAGAAGCAAGCAGAATTAGAGAAGAACAACCAAAAAGCAGTGACCCTGCTGGAGGATTTGAGTAAAATGACCGCGGCGCAGGCCAAGGACACCTTGATGGAGCAGTTGAAAGAAGATGCGCGCAATGCGGCAGCTGGTCAGATTCAAGCCATCATTGATGAAGCCAAATTGAAGGCCAACCAAGACGCCAAGAAAATTGTTATCCAAACCATTCAGCGAACAGCTGTTGAGCATGCCGTTGAGAACAGTGTCTCCGTTTTCAACATTGAAAACGATGAGGTGAAAGGACGCATCATTGGACGTGAAGGAAGAAACATCCGCGCTCTAGAAGCCGCCACCGGAGTAGAAATCATCGTTGATGATACACCAGAGGCCATTGTACTTTCTTGCTTTGATCCTGTGCGCAGAGAGATTGCTCGTTTGTCGTTGCACCAATTGGTAACAGATGGCCGTATTCACCCAGCGCGCGTAGAGGAAGTTGTAGCCAAAGTCAAAAAGAACATTGAAGATGAAATCATGGAGGTGGGAAAACGCACTTGCATTGATTTGGGTATACATGGATTGCACAGTGAATTGATCCGTATGGTTGGACGAATGAAGTATCGTTCATCCTATGGTCAAAACCTATTGCAACACTCCAGAGAGGTTGCCAATTTGTGCGCTACCATGGCCAGTGAATTGGGTCTGAATCCTAAGACAGCCAAACGCGCAGGTTTGCTGCATGATATAGGAAAGGTTCCAGATGATGAGAGTGAATTGCCGCATGCTATTTTGGGAATGAAGTTGGCCGAGAAATATGGAGAAAAACCAGATGTTTGCAACGCCATCGGAGCTCACCATGATGAGGTGGAAATGAAATTCATGTTGTCTCCCATCATTCAAGTTTGCGATGCCATCTCCGGAGCGCGTCCAGGTGCCCGAAGAGAAGTTGTAGAGGCTTACATTCAGCGATTGCGTGATCTTGAAAACATGGCACTGGAATATCCCGGAGTAAGCAAGAGTTTTGCCATCCAAGCCGGTCGTGAATTGCGCGTGATGGTAGAAGCGGATAAAGTTTCTGACGATCAGAGTGATGCTTTGGCTTTGAGCTTGGCGAACCGAATTGAAACAGAAATGACTTACCCTGGTCAAGTTCGTGTCACTGTGATTCGAGAAAAAAGAGCTGTTGGCGTAGCACGATAACTCATCCCGAAAATATGTCTATTTATAAGCCCCCTTGTGGGGCTTTTTTCATATAAATTATTCATCTATTATTCGTGCAAATCAAAACCTGTCTAGGATATCATCTTGAACATTCCGCATACCATATGCGACATTTTAAAATGGGAATTGGCCCCATTTCTTTTGCACCATGAAAACACCCTTTGCATCATGGCTTTATTTCAGCCGATCAGAAAGGCAAGCCTTGTACTTGTTATTCGCCATATTTGTGGCACAAATCAGCATTCGTCTGTTTGTTATTCCCCAATGGTTTCCGCCTGTTCAACCCCATTGGAAATCACTACAACTTTTGGATACTACAGATCAAAAAACCAAGCAGATTGTCTATGCGTATTTGTATGATTCCACCATGGAAAAAACATCCCAAACTGTTGTCTTGGAAATCAACAACGCAGATAGTGCTCAATTGGAAAAACTACCGATGATCGGGGGATTTCTGGCCAAGCAAATCGTTTCCTACCGCGAAGCATTGGGCGGTTACTATTCATTGGCTCAGTTGCTCGAGATCAAGTACCTCAAAGAGGAAACCTGGGAAAAATTACATGCGCAATGGAGCTGCAATGGCCAAGTCAAGACCATCAACGTCAATACCGCCGGTGTGGAGAATTTGGCGAGACATCCCTACATTGATTGGACACAGGCCAAAAGACTGGTGAATTATCGAACCGCACACGGTTCATTTGTCTCATTAGATGATTTGAGAAGTACAAGGGCCATCCCTGATTCCATGTGGACCAAGATTATCCCCTATCTTGCGGTGGATAGTCTAACACCATGAATTTACAAGAAGAAATAAAGAAAACCGTCGTCGACGTACCTGATTTCCCCAAGCCGGGAATCATATTCAAAGATATCACTCCTATTTTTGCTCATCCTGATTTGAGCAGAGCCCTGATCGACCATGCTGTATCACTCATCACACCTTTGAACGTTGATGTCATTGTCGGATTGGAAAGCCGAGGATTTCCCCTCGGTTTTGCTATCGCCCTCGCCATGAACAAGCCGTTTGTAATGATCCGAAAAAAAGGAAAACTACCCCGCCCGACGCATCAAGTTACTTATGACTTAGAGTATGGATCAGCTGCAATGGAAATTCAAATTGGGGACATCCAGCCAGGTCAGCGGGTTTATATACACGATGATCTTTTGGCCACTGGCGGCACAGCAAAAGCCGCGGCGCAACTGATTGAAATGTCGGGAGGAGTGCTAGCGGGGATGGGATTTCTCATGGAGTTGGCTTTCCTCAATGGCAAAGAAAATTTAACGTTGTATCAAGTTCCTCTGCATACATTTGCACAACTTTAATGAAATGAAAATTTCAATGATAAATTTTCGAAAACATGGATTTCAATAGAACTGAAAATGAGCAAATGATTGCGCAGATGGTGCGCGACTTTGCAGAGAAAGAGATTCGCCCAAATGTCATGGACTGGGATGAAAACCAACACTTCCCGAGACCTTTGTTTGAAAAAATGGGAGCACTCGGCCTTATGGGCATGTTGGTTCCTGAGCAATATGGAGGGGCCGGATTGGGTTATTTTGAATACAAGACAGCCATTGAGGAGGTTGCCAAAGTATGTGGGTCCATCGGATTAAGCATGGCCGCTCACAACTCTCTTTGTACCAATCATATTTTAGAATTTGGATCAGAGGAACAAAAACAAAAATATTTACCGAAGTTGGCGTCAGGAGAATGGATTGGCGCTTGGGGACTGACCGAAGCCAATACCGGAAGCGACGCTATGCGCATGAAGTGCACGGCGGTCAAAGACGGCGACTACTGGGTCATCAATGGAACCAAAAATTGGATAACCCACGGGATTACAGGAGATGTCGCAGTGGTCTTGGTTCGGACAGGTGAGCTACTGGATTCTCATGGCATTACCGCCTTCATCATTGAAAGGGGTACTCCTGGATTCTCAGGCGGAAAAAAAGAAAACAAACTGGGCATGCGTGCCTCAGAAACAGCGGAATTGATTTTCGACAATTGCCGTGTACATGAAAGTCAAATTTGCGGTAAAATTGGAGATGGCTTTGTTCAAGCCATGAAAATATTGGATGGAGGAAGAATCTCCATCGGTTCGCTGGCTCTTGGAATAGCAAAGGGCGCCATGGAAGCTGCCGTTAAGTATGCCAAAGAGCGTGAGCAATTTGGACAACCTATTGCACAATTTCAGGCGATTGCTTTCAAGTTGGCCGATATGGCGACAGAGATTGAAGCTGCAGAAATGTTGCTATTGGAGTCTTGTCATTTAAAAAACACGAAGCAAAAAGTCACTACACTAGGTGCTATGGCCAAATATTTTGCATCAGAAGTAAGTGTTCGCGTTGCAACCGAAGCCGTTCAGATATTTGGCGGATATGGTTACACCAAGGACTTTCCTGTTGAGAAATTTTATCGAGATTCAAAATTGTGTACCATCGGTGAAGGGACTTCTGAAATTCAGAAACTCGTGATTAGCCGTGAGATTCTGAAATAAGACCTGGATTAAGGATTGATTTGCAATTCCCATTGGCCCGAAAGGGCCAATGTCATTTTCAGTCCTTCCACATTTACATTCATTTTACTGATACTTGCCTTTTGAAATGCGCCACGCATTCCAAACTTCTGAGTATTCAGTTGAACCAACTTATCATTGACATCCAGCACAACACTGCCCAATATAGATTGTAAATCAATTTGATTGTATTTGACATCCTTCCAACGCTTCTGCATTAATTCCCATCCTATCCCTGCTTCGATGATTTTATTTTTAAATCCGAGATCAAATAACAACTCTTCCAAGATGAGCTGTTGACCCTGCGCGTCCAAATTGGGTTTTGTTTCAATTTCGAAACGCACATTCTTTCTGCTCAATTTTTTTGTCTCAATATTGACCACTCCACTCACTTTTATCCAATCTTCCTTAAGCGGCTCAATGTTCATTTTATTGAATAACAAATAATCACCCTGCTCATTCAACTGCAATGTTCTTCCTTGCCATTGACTTTGTATGATACGCTGTATGGCTTCCCAAGACAATCCAACATCCAACACCCAGGGTTCAATCTTATGGTCCTTGGCATATAGAAACATTGGGGCTTTACCAGGTGTTTCTTGCGGCACATTGGACCAACTTAACGCTGACTGCACACCCAACCAAGTCACCAATCTTTTGTTTTTTAATTCAACCGGCCCCATGGTTATCTTTTGGGGAACAACCGCCAAATAACCATTGTCTTTTAAATCAATACCGCGATTTAATTCATTTAAGGATGGCTGGTATGCGCTGAGCAAGTTGATTTTATTCATTTGCAGATCACCCGCCTGCAATGCAGCGGCAATGGCCTTTTCAAATTCCTGCTGCACCATTTTGGTAAAATCCACTTTTAAAAAAGTAAACTCACAGGGATCCAAGGCCTTTAGTTTCAAAGTTTCGGACCTGGTCTTCAATTGGAAATCTGCACCAACGGACCAAATGATTTTTCCCATCCATTGCATTCGCCGTGGAGACTCATTTTGGGCACCACATGAAAAAGGCAATGTTGGCGATTTGCATTGACCATCGAAACACAGCGGGCAATAATTTCCTTCAATGCCATAACTCAAGTTCATATCAAAATAAAGTGTATTGCCCTCAGGCTTTAAATGAATGCTATCGCGAGACACCGTATACTTAATTGCTGGCTCACCGCAAGAGCGTTGGTCAAAAGCGGGCCAGGTCGCATTTTTAAACTGCCATGGTATGGCCTCATTCACCTTCTTCTCCACCTTGGCCAATGATATAGAAACTGGCAAACCCAGATAAGCTGACTTCAATTGTCCCCATTCCACAGCGGTCACAGCATTTTCAGAAACGGGTTTGGTTGTTCGGCATGCGACAAAAACCACGAACGACAATAAATAAATGAGTCGACGTTTTTTCATGCTACAAAAATGAAATAATTCCAGTATTAATTCTGAAAGGACTTATCAAATATCATTAACTTTATGGTATGGCTCTCAACGGTGTTTTTTCTTGGTTTATTACCAAGCGCGTGCATCAAATAGATTTGTTCAAAAAACACCCCATCGAGGTGCAAGATGAGCTTTTATCCTATTTGATAGAAGAATCTGGCACCACCCGTTTTGGCTTTGAACACAATTTTCAAAAAATAAAAAACGCCGAGGACTTCCGAAAAAATGTTCCCATCAGAAGCTATGAAGATTTCCGACCTTATATCGATTTGATCAAAGATGGTGAAGAAAAAGTGGTTTGGGATTCAAAGGTGAAATGGTTTGCCAAAAGCAGCGGAACGACAGATAGCCAAAGCAAGTATATTCCTGTTACTTCAGAGTCACTGGAGGAGTGTCATTACAAAGGAGGTAAAGATTTACTGTCCTTGTATTACCATCTTAATCCTCATGCGCGTTTGTACGATGGCAAGACTTTGGTAGTGGGTGGAGCTTCTAAAATTTCCAACGACCATTCAGGAAAACTAATCGGTGACCTATCGGCCATTATTATTGACAACCTGCCCATTTGGGTCGAAAGCAAAAGAACACCATCCAAGGAAATTGCATTAATGGACAACTGGGAAGAAAAGTTGGAAGCCATGGCCTTGGCCACCATGAATGACAATGTGACCAACATTGCAGGAGTTCCCAGTTGGACATTGCTGTTGCTACAAAGAATTTGCGAAAAAAAGAAAGTGAAAACCATCAAGGAGGTATGGCCCAATTTGGAGTTGTACATGCACGGCGGTATCAGCTTTCTGCCGTACCGTTCACAGTTTGACTCAATAATGGGAGAACCCATTCATTACATGGAAACCTACAATGCGAGTGAGGGGTTTTTCGGAATTCAAGATGAATTGGATAGCAATGAGATGCTACTCATGTTGGATTATGGTATTTATTATGAATTTATCCCCCAACATGATTGGTATGCAACTGAGCCCACCGCAATTGGTCTAGCAGATGTTGAAGTGGGGAAAAATTATGCCGTCGTCATCAGCACCAATGGCGGGTTGTGGAGATATTTAATAGGAGATACCATCAAATTCACCTCTACATTTCCATTTCGATTTCAAATTAGCGGAAGAACCAAGCAATACATTAACATTGCCGGTGAAGAGCTAATGGTTGAGAATGCCGAAAAAGCTTTGCACGCAACCTGTCTCAGGCATCAATGTCAAATTACCGAATATACCGTTGGGCCAATCATTACGGCAGATAAAAGTCAAATTGCCTTGCATCATTGGATGATTGAATTCTTGGTTCCGCCGTCGAGCATTCATCAATTTTCAGTTGACCTTGACCTGCATTTACAAAACATTAATTCTGATTACGAGGCCAAACGAAAAGGAAATTTAAACCTTTTGCCACTGCAAATTGAGGAGGTTCCCAAGAATACCTTTTTGAATTGGATGAGGAGCCGAGGAAAGCTAGGCGGCCAGAACAAAGTACCCCGATTACATCCCAATGATGACTATGTACAAGCCATTCAACAGTTTATTCGTCAGCATCCTTCTTAGTCTGCTTTCCTTGTTCTCATTGGCGCAGTCCATTGGAGTCAACATGGGCTTTGACCATTGGGGAAACCAATACCGATGGAGCGAAAGCGAGTTGGAGAAATATGACCCTGTCCAGCAATTGGACTATCGAAATGGACAATTAACTTATGGAAAGATTACCAAATTGGATTGGGTTCAGCCGCAAAAACCTTTTGTTTTTTTTGAAGATACGCAGCGCATTGTATTCTTAGACAACACGCTGAGTGAACAAGGAGAATCCATTTCCTTGTCCTCCATTTTACCCAATTCTTGGATTACCCAAGTATCTGGCTCTGTGCTGGGTGGATTCTGGTGTTATGATCATTTGAACCAACAATTGATCAAATTGGATCAATTGGGCAATTTCCTTTTCACCCTGAATAATCTGCCTCATTTCAACCTGCTTTCTGATTGGGATGCATTGGGGTTGATTGAACACAAAAACGCGCTATACCTTTGGGATCATCAAAATTTATTTGTATTCGATTTACTTGGTGGTTTAACTCAGCAAGTTTCAGCACCTGGCGACAACTTTCTTTTCGATAATGGCACCGTTTTTCAATACAATGGTACCCGTATTCTAGCCATCTTTCCACTATCGCACATCTACAGCAAATCGCCATCAAAAACTCCATTTTGCATTCACCAAAACACGATTTACGTTTGGAACAAGGAAGAGCCACCCTATCCATTAGAATAATTTTCAACAATCGAAGCTGATTGCAGGTAATTCAAGCAGATTCCCTTATTTTCACGTTTTGAAACCTAAACAAAATTTTATTTCGTCATGCACATTGCAATCGCTGGAAATATCGGCTCCGGTAAAACTACTTTGACCACACTGCTTGCCAAGCACTACAAATATCAACCCCACTTTGAAGAGGTGGATGACAATCCTTACTTAATAGATTTTTATAAAGACATGCAACGTTGGTCATTCAACTTGCAGGTTTTTTTCTTGAAAAGTCGATTGGCGCAATTGATTGAGTTAAACAAAAAAGGCAAGAACGTCGTTCAGGACAGAACCATCTATGAAGATGCATTTATTTTTGCTCCTAACCTTCATGCCATGGGATTAATGACCACTCGTGATTTTGAAAATTACGCCGATTTATTCTCCGTCATGGATGAGTTCATTACTCCGCCAGACCTCCTGATTTATTTAAGAGCCAGCGTTCCTTCGCTCGTTGAGAACATTCAAAAAAGAGGAAGGGAATATGAAGAAGCCATCCGATTGGATTATCTAACCCGACTAAATGAGCGCTATGAGGCTTGGATTTCAACCTACAACAAAGGGAAATTACTCATTATTGATATTGACGGAAATCGTTTCCATGAAAATGCAGAAGATTTGGGCAAGATTATTTCTTCGATTGACAGTCAACTACATGGTTTGTTTTAAAAACAATCTTTTTATAACAGAAAAGGTGGATTTCTCCACCTTTTCTATTTTATGTATCCTATTACTTGCTGAGTAAGATAAAATCGGTTCTTCGATTTAGTTGTAGCTGCTTAGCATTACAATCCGTAACAATTTTCCCTTCACAAATACAACCATTGATTGGTTTGTCCTCCCCGTAACCTTTATACTTTACACGATCTTTGGCTATGCCTTTCTTAACAATATATTCAGCAGTAGATTTTGCTCTGTGTTCAGAAAGACGAAGATTGTATTCTCTAGAACTTCTGCAATCAGCATGAGAAGCGCACTCAATCACAGCGGTTGGATTCTCTTTCATGTAGGCCACAACCTCGGCCAATGCCTTCTTGGCTGCTGGTGAAATAAACCATTTGTTGGTTGCAAAGTATATGGATTTCAAAGCGCGTATGGGAGCCTTTGATTTGGCTGTTGTATCATTGTTCAACACCTCCGCAACCCATTTCTTCTCTGTAATGTTAATGGTAGATGCACGATAAACATTGTTGGTACTTACCACTTGGTAAGAGGTGGCGATGAGTGTATCACCCTTGAAAATGGATACTTTGATAGAATCTCCCTCAGAAATCTGATCAAACGGCAAAACGGCTGCGACATTGGTTTCTCCTTTAATGGGAGTTATCTTTTTGAACCCACCATCACTGTTCTCGATTTGATATGTCTTTTCACCTTTTACCTCTGCCACCTCCTTTGGAATGGCGACATCCAACATTACTTCCTTGATGGGTTTCAACTTATTTTTTGAGTGACGAATAAAAAATCGTTTCAAACCCGACTTATCGTCAAATTTCAATTTATGCGGATAATATCCGTAAACAAACAAGGAATCCCCATTCCTCATGAATGGGGGAACTTTACCTTCGTTGTCAATACCGCTATCAACCAACCTGGAGTCGACTGATAACACTTTGGCCGCTTTTGAACGCAGCAAATCATTGGTAAAGGCATCATAAACGTAGAGATACTCCTGAACCTTTGGAAAGGTCATTTCCAATACCTCATCTTTACCTTCTTTGAAATTTCTATTGGAGCTAACAAACCAAACGCTATCTGTTCCATTGTCAGAAATGGCAAAGTCATCTCTTCGCGAGTTTAGTGGTGTTGGTAAATGTTCTACAACATCCATTTTCCTATGCCATGCGTATAGATCAAAGGCTCCCAATCCACCTTGACGGTTGGAAGAGTAAAAAAGATAGTCATCTGAAATTGTGGCGAACAATTCATCGAATGGAGAATTTACCTTGGTACTCAGAATGTTAACATCACCCCATCCCTCTGCACCCAATTTGGCAGAATACAAATCAAACCCTCCTAAACCACCGGGCTTATTTGAACTAAAATACAATGTTTTTCCATCTTCCGAAAAGGTAGCATGTGCATAGGAATACTTTTTATCCATGAACTTAAGGCGCTTGGCGCGAGACCATTTTCCTTTTTCATTGATAACCAATTCAAACAGCTGGGGCTGCTCAACCTTGCTAAATAATCCCGCTCCCATCGTACGTGTTATCACCATTCGATTTCCTTCATTATTGATGGCAAAAGAACCCTCATGGCGTGTTGAATTGACTTTGCCCAGGGGCAAATCACTTTCACCCCCTTGAACCGCCACATCCAAATAGGTAGAGGAATCCGAAGTTGAAAATTCGTCAATCAACGAAGGTTGTTTGGAATTGGCGATGTAGTATAATTTACCCTTATGCCAATGCGGACCGAAAGCATTTCCTTCTGGATTCAAATTCAACGATTGAACTGTAACATTTTGTTCATTGTAAATCATCAGTGTGTCTGGGATGTACTCAAAACCGGACACGACGTCACGCAGAACTTGATTTTTAATCTTTGCACCTATGGTCTGAGAATCATCTTTCTTTCCCAATTGCCAGAGCATATCGGAATAATAAAACAAATCCACATCTTTCAAGGAGTCAATAGGAGCAATGCCATAACTCTGAACACAGGCATCGGATTGCTTCATGAAATAATAACAGCGAGAAAGTTTGATGCGCGCTTCAAGAGATTTGTTGACATAACGCTTAAAATAGGTTGCTGCCTCAGAATATTCTTTTCTGTTCATCATGTTGTCACCTCTAGAAAAATCCAAACCTTGTCCGTAGGAGAGATTTCCTAGAATACAGAGAAAGATGAAAAGTAGAAACTTCTTTTTATCCATAATGTTTAGAATAATCGTGGTGAAACTTGTCCTCTGTAATTGCTACTCAAGAAGAACTTAATCATCAGTTCATGCGTACCGTTGGTGTAATTTTTCAATGAGGATGATGTATAATCAAATGCATAGACCAAACGAGCGTAATCGCCCAACTGAAATTCCAACATCGCAATCCATGCGTCATTCATACGATTGGAGAATCCAGCTCCAACGACATTACCATAATAAGCCATAAATCCAGCGTCGATTGAAGGAGTTAAGGCCTCATGCATTTTCACCAATCCCATTGCCTTATAAGTCCATTTCCTTCCATAATTGAAAACATATCCACCCGTTACAAAATGATGAAAGCTTTGATAAGCGGACATTGTTCCCAAACTGGCTTTGCTCCACTCTTGCTTCATCAATGCTGGCGCTGAATATCCAAACCAAAACTTATTGTTGTACATGTAAACTCCCGCTCCAAAATTGATATTGGAAAAGGTCTGATCTGCTAGGAAAGCATTGTCTACATCTCCTGAACCATTGTTGTAATGGGCATTTGCAAAGCCAGCACTCATCTGCTCATAATTGGCCTGAATTCCCATACCAATGATGAACTTCTTAAATCGCAGATGATAGGCCTGTGCCAATCGCAATTGGTTTCTTTTGAAAATTCCAATTTGATCATTGCTGACAAACAAACCGGTTCCCAACTTCTCTTGACCGTATCTGCTATGGATATTGGCCGATGTTGTCTTGGGAGCACCATCCAAACCGAGCCATTGCGTTCGGTAATTGATCCCTGCAATGGTTCCAGCACTGCTACCTGCGTAGGCTGGATTTAAAGCCAATCCATTGAACATGTACAAACTATACTGAGGATCTTGTTGCGCATTGCCCAAAAAAGGAATCAAGAGCAACCAACCTAAAATGACTATACTTTTTTTCATTGTCATCAATTTTAATTTTTTATCTCCACAAGGTGATGTAACCATTTTTTTCTACTTGAAGAACACTCAAATGAATGATGTAATAATATGTGCCCACTGCCAAGTGCTCGCCGGAAGAAGCGCCAACATTGCCTTTTCCATCCCAATCGTTCTGGTAGTTTTCACTTTCATACACCAAGCCTCCCCAGCGGTTAAACACTTGGATGCTCACCACTTCATTGGGCAATAGATCATCGATCTCAAAGAAATCATAATCACCATCTCCATTGGGTGAGAAGGCATCTGGAATAAATTCAAATCCTTCATCAATCAATCCGTCGCAATCATTATCGACATCATCATTGACCTCTTCGGCATCAGGATAAGCCGTCGAGTTTTCATCATTACAATCGGTATTGTCTATCACGTATCCATCTACATCTTCACAAGACAATGTTGTATCCGCTACATTGCCATATCCATCACCATCGGCATCCGCGTAGTAAATGATCAAAACATCCTCATCTATCTGCAAATCACAATCATCATCAATACCATTACACACTTCCACTCCAGAAGGATTGGCTGTGATTAAGGCATCGTTGCAATCGGTATTGTCTTGTACAAATCCCGAGGGCTGCGTGCAGGCATCGATCATCACAGCAGGATTACCAAATCCATCTGCATCGGCATCTTCAAAGAATGAAATCAACAAGCCCTCATCTGTGGTTCCAGAACAATTGTCATCTATGCCATTGCATAATTCCACGGCAGCTGTATTCACAGCACTGTTTGCATCATTGCAATCCGTGTTGTTCAATGCACCGCAAGAAATAGGCGCTCCAACTCCGAAACCATCACCATCCTGATCTAAATAAGTCAAAGCATTGTCATTGCAATCTTCCGAGTTGGTCACAAATCCCACCGGTTGTGTACATGCCATATCGCTATTGTTCACATCACCAAATCCATCACCATCTTGGTCAGCATAATAAATGTTCTCTACTCCCTCATCAATCTGTCCATCACAATTGTCATCTAATTGATTACAAACTTCTGTCATGGCTGAGTTGATGGATGCGTTATTGTCATCGCAATCTGAATTGTCTGCCAAGCCACATGCCACAGCTGATCCTGAGCCAAAACCATCTCCATCATTGTCAGCATACAACAATTGGGTATCGTTGCAATCGGTATTGTTATCAACACCGCATGGCACCAGAACAACTGATCCAAATCCATCACCATCCAAATCCTGATAAGTCAACAAATTGTCATTGCAATCATCTCCATTCGAAACATACCCCGCAGGAGCTTCACAAGCCAATACGACATTGGACATCCAACCAAAGCCATCTCCATCGGAATCGAGATAATAGACATTTTGAACCCCCTCATCAACCTGGGTATTACAATTATCATCTACTTGATTACATACCTCCGAATTGGATGGGTATACTTGATTGTTGCTATCGTCGCAGTCTGTATTGTCCAATGATCCACAAGCAACCCATTCTGCTGTGCCAAATCCATCGCCATCACTATCCAAGTAGGTAATTTGCGAATCGTCACAATCCTCTGAGTTGTTTACATAACCCGCAGGGGTGGAGCATGCAAAATTCACATCGTCCAGATTACCAAATCCATCTCCATCCAAATCATTGTAATAAGTAAACTGTACAAACTCATCTACTTCTCCGTCACAATCGTCATCCAGTAAATTACAAACCTCTTCGAGTGGTTGAATACACGAGCCATTTTCCTCAGTAGCCAAAGCATTGTAATTACATGCATTGATATCCGTACATCCCAAAACTTCGATCTCATCACAAACGCCATCTCCATCGGCATCATTGATACAATCCCCAGCGCAAGTCAAATAAGATTCCGCGGGATAAGTGCATGAACCATCTTCGTCGGTAGCGGCAGAATTATAATTACAAGCATTGTTATCTGTACAACCAAACACGGCACATGACTCATCGGATCCATCGCAATTCTCATCAATACCATTTCCACAAACTTCTACTCCAACTGGAGATACCGATGCATTTGCATCATCGCAATCTGTATTGTTGGTTACATAACCCGCTCCCAAATCGGAACATGAATTGGTCGCGATTCCCGCTCCATACCCATCACTGTCATTGTCTGCGTAATAGTCTATAAAGACAACTCCGTTGTCCACTGCTTCATTGCAATCGTCATCTATTCCATTGCATGTTTCCAATGCATTGGGATAAATGGTGGATTGTGTATCGTTACAATCTGTATTGTCTGTTACATAACCTGATCCCAAATCTGAGCAAGAACTAGTTGCTACCCCTGAACCATAGCCATCGCCATCAGTATCTACGAAGTAATCTGTAAAGACAATATCGTTATCCAATATTCCATTGCAATCATCGTCTACTTCGTTGCACGCTTCTGAAGCTCCAGGATAAGTGGTTGCAACTGCATCATCACAATCGTCTGAAGTCAATACACCACACGCAGTGATATTGCCATTGCCATAACCATCGCCATCCAAATCTTCATAGGTCAATGTTGCATCATCACAATCTTCGGCATTGGCTACAAAACCTGTTGGTTGCTCGCATGCATCAGCCGTATTGCTTGCATCCCCATAACCGTCACCATCATTGTCAGCAAAAAAAGTGGTCGTTACAAACTCATCTGTCTCTCCATCACAATCGTCATCGATTGTGTTACAAACCTCAATGGCTTCAGGATTGATGTCGGCTTCTGTATCGTTGCAATCCAAACCATTCTCTGAATAACCCACCAACAATCCACACTCTTGAATGGTGTTGCTTGTGTTTCCATAGCCATCACCATCGGCATCCTCATAATAAGTCGTTGTAACACCTTCATCCGTATTGGTATCACAGTTGTCGTCGATGTAATTACACACCTCGACTGCTGTTGGATAAATGTTGTTATCTGTATCGTTACAA
>JACCDI011319461.1_pt1 | contig 20508 bp, 17 predicted proteins | sample 7442791 | NCBI WGS metagenome assembly JACCDI01 (sample SAMN15323434, study PRJNA562643) | freshwater metagenome | isolation source: river surface water | place: USA:Blue River Watershed | collected 2017-08-15
CGTACACCGCCAGCAAGGGGGCGGTGAAGATGCTGACCAAGGGCATGGCCATCGACTGGGGCCCGCACGGCCTGAACGTCAACGGCATTGGCCCGGGCTACTTCAAGACCGAACTCAACCAGGCCCTCGTGGCCGACGAGACCTTCTCGCGCTGGCTCACTGGTCGCACCCCGTCGCGCCGCTGGGGCGATGTGGAAGACCTGGTGGGCGGGGCCATCTACCTGGCCAGCGACGCCGCCCGCTTTGTCAATGGCCACATCCTCTACATCGACGGCGGCGTGACGGCGCAGCTGTAAAAAGCCATGGCGTCACGCGCCCAAAGACGGCTGGGCTGCGGAAGCAACGATGCCCGCACCAGCGCCCTCATTGGCGGGGGCAAGCCCGGCCTGGCTCAGCCCATGCCTTGGCCTGCGGGCTTGCTCGCTTGCGCGGCCTGTTGTTGCGCCCGTCGTTGGGCAATGTCGTGATCGATGCGCGCCCATTCGTCGCGCACGCCCTTGATCGCGCCCGTGATGGGCGCAAAGTACAAGCGCAGGCTGTCGCGAAACATCAGGCGCCATTCGAGGCTGGGGGTGAGCTTGATCATGTGAACATCTCCTTTGCAATCAAATAGGTGGATCGAATCAGATACATCAGGAACAAGAGCCCATCGGCGATCAGCATCAGATGGGACAGCAGGGCAATGGCATCGTGGGTGAAGGGGCTGACGCCAAGGGTGACGATGGCGGAAGCGGCCAGATCCATCATCACGGCCAGGCAGGCGAGCACCAGGCAAATGCTGCTGCCGTGGAGCATGTGCATGAGCTGCTCCTTCACCATCGACTGTGGCGGTGCCATTCGCTTCTCCCTGACGGTTGGTCCTCTTGTGACCTTGAGATTTTTTGACCTGGTTCAAATATAGCCTTTGGTTTTATTTTTATCTTTTCCTTGGCGTTGTTCAAGTCCCCCATGATGGGCACTGACCGCTTCGTGGTGCCGGGTCAGCCCCATGCCAGCCCTGAGCGCTAGCATGGCGTTTTGCCGACATGCCGAGGCCATCATGACCGTCACCCCTGATCTGATCCATGCCTTCGCCCCCACGGGCACCCTGCGCGCTGCCATCAACCTGGGCAACCCCATCCTGGCCGGTCGTGCGGCCCAAGGCGGGGCGGCGGTGGGGGTGTCGGTGGATTTGGCGCAGGCGCTGGCGCAGCGGCTGGGGGTGGGCCTGTCGCTGGTGGTGGTCGAGACCGCCAGCGCATCGGTCGACGCGGTGCGCGGCGGGCAGGCCGATGTGGGCTTTTTTGCCATCGACCCCCTGCGTGGCGAGGGCATCGCCTTTACCGCCCCCTATGTGCTGATCGAGGGGGCGTACGCCGTGCCCGAGGGCTCGGCCTTGCAGCGCAACGAGGACGTGGACCAGTCGGGTGTGCGCGTGGTGGTGGGGCAGGGCAGCGCCTACGACCTTTTCCTCACGCGCGAACTCAAGGCCGCGCAGATCGTGCGGGCGCCCAGCTCGCCGGCGGTCTTCGAGGTCTACCTGACCCAGCAGCTGGAGGTGGCCGCCGGGGTCAAGCAGCAACTGCAGGCCGATCTGGCCCGCCAGGCGGGCCACCGCCTGTTGCCGGGTCGCTTCATGGTGATCCAGCAAGCCATGGGCCTGCCCAAGGCCCGAGGACCGCAGGCCGCGGCCTTTCTGGCGGCCTATGTCGAAGACATGAAGGCGCAAGGCCATGTCGCGCAAGCCTTGGCGCGGCACGGCATCGCGGGCGCTTCGGTGGCACCTGCCGCCTGACGGCGCAAGCCCTGGCGGTCAAGCCGCCCTGCTCCTCATGGGTTCCTGATGCGTGCAGTGTCCCTGCGGCGCAGGTTCATTCTGTTCGCGCACGCGCCAGATCTGAGGCCTGCACGACCGCCGTTCCCTGGAGGGTCAGCGACCGAGCCACGTCACGCTTTGGGGCTGAGGCACCAGTCTGTCAGGTGCCCTCAATTGGATTCAAAAGAATGGCTAATTAAAAAAAGATCGTTGCTAACGATCAATTGGTAAATATTTAGAGTGCTTGAGTTGTATTATGATTCACCAGGAGCCGAAGGATATCGGCCATGGTCCATCAACGACATTCAAGGAGGAGTCGTGAGTTTGATTGCCAAGCCCCCTCAGTCCTGGGCAATGCCAGCGCCAAGCATTTGCCTTGTGGCACGTCCCGATCACCTGGCGCCATCGCCAGATGCACCGGCCATGCTGGACCATTGATTTTTCCCAAAGCAACGCACCCATCAACAAAACCAGGGCCATCCCCACTTGCTCTTTGGTCGGCCCATTCAGGAGGACTTTCCCATGCGCAGCAACCCTAGCAATATCCCTCAGAAATCGACAGCGCCACAAAACGGCGCGGCAGTTCTGGTGACCACAAACGGACAAGCCCAGGGCCAAGCCGTGCCGAACGTGGCGGCCCAAGCCGAGGGGGCTGCGCAAGGGCCCCAGAACCCGGCGCAAGCAATGTGGGTCATGGGGCCCGATGGCCGGCCCATGTTGGTGGGGCCCGATGGGAAGGTGCTCACCCCCAAGCCCCGCCGTCGCCGTGGGACCACGGCCGACGGCGAGCGTCAGGACGAGGCCACGGACGCCCAGGCCGCGCCCCGATCCGACGCTGAGCACCAGGACCCCGCATCGGCCGGCTCTGACGAGCTGGCGCTGGATCTGACCGCACCCACGCCCGATGCCCTGTCCATGCCCGAGTGGGCCAGCGAGACCCTGTCGACCGGGCATGACCGTGAGCCTGTGTTGTTGGCCCAGGCCCCGGCCACGGTGGTGACCGACGCCGCAGCGCCAGCGGCTGCTTCTTCATCGGCAGTGCCTGCGCCGTCCGGTGCTGAAAGTGCCGCTCCTGCTTCTTCGGCCACAGAACCTGCCGGTACCACGGCGGGTACCGTCGAAGGTGTGAGCGCCGCTGGCGCGCTGGTGATGGCTGGCGGCTTTTTGGCCATCGTGGTCTCAAATGACGATAGCAAAAGCTCCCCCCCCGAGAAGTCCCTCCAGCTGGCCAATGACACCGGTACATCCGACAGCGACGGCATCAGCAAGGACGGCACCATCAATCTGAAGGAACGGGATGCCGGGTCGGCCTGGGAATACTCGACCGATGGAGGCAGCAAATGGATCACGGGGACAAGTTCCGGCAGTTTCTCGCTCGCCGAGGGCACGTATGACATTGGCCAAGTTCAGGTCAAGCAGATCACCAGTGGCCTTAAGGTCTTGGTCAAGAACGCGATGGCCTTTGTCATTGACCGGACGGCCCCGGCAGACCCGAGCGTCAGCTTCAGCGACGCGGGCAGCAGCAGCGACGATCGCATCACCAACCTGGGCACCATGACGGTGTCCGGCCTGGAAGCAGGCGCCACCTGGCAGTACAGCTCCGATGAAGGCAATAGCTGGGCCAATGGCCAAGGCAACAGCTTCATCTTGGGCGAGGCCAATAAAACGGTCAGTTATGCGGACAACCAGGTCCAAGTCCGGCAAATCGATGCAGCAGGCAACACCGGATCAGCCAGCCAGCTCGCGGCCTTCACCATTGACCAGTCCGTCGACACGCCCACCTTGACGCTGGCCAATGACAGCGGTAACAGCGAAAGTGACTGGATCAGCATCGACGGCACCATGACCGTGGGGGGCTTGGAAGAGCGCGGTAGCTGGCAATACAGCACCAACGGCGGCGGCACCTGGACCACCGGTAGCGGCAGCAGCTTCAGCCTGCCCGCTGGCAGCTATGCCGCCAATGCGGTGCAGGTCAAGCAGACCGACCTTGTGGGCAATGTTGCGACGGGCAAGAACGCCCACACCCTGGTCATCGACACCAGCGTTTCTGCGCCCACCCTGGTGCTGGTCGCCGACAGCGGCAGCAGCGCCAGCGATGGCATCAGCAACGTCGGCACCATCAACGTGACAGGGCTGGAAAACGGCGCCAGCTGGCTTTACAGCCTGGATGGCAGCAACGGCACCTGGTTCACGGGCACCGGCAACAGCTTCAGCCTGCCCGCTGGCAGCTACGACGCCAGTTCATTGCAGGTCCAGCAGACCGATGCAGCCGGCAACGAAAGCCCGGTGGGGATGAACGCCAAGCTCATTCACATCGACCAGCGTGTCGACCCCCCCAGCTTGGCCCTGGCGCGCTACAAACCCAATGGCAGCGTTTGGGACACCAACGATGGCACGGTCAACATCAGCGGCCTGGAGACTGGCGCCGCCTGGCAGTACAGCACCAACAGCGGCAACACCTGGGTCAGCGGCAGTGGCAGCAGCTTCAGCCTGGCGGCCAACACCAGCTATGCGGCCAACGCGGTGCAGGTGCGTCAAACCGATGCGGCAGGCAACAGCAGCGCGGTGGGCAAAATCAGCAATGCCATCAACAACAGCGACAGTGTGACGCTGCTGTCCTTTGGGCTGAGCCAAGACACGGGCGCCTCCAGGTCGGACGGCCTCTCCAACGATGGCAGCGTGGGTGTGTTCCTGGTGGACCCGGCCGTGCGCTGGGAATACAGCACCAACGGGGGAACCGATTGGACCGAGGTGCCGGACGACAACGGCACGGTTGGCACCAGTTTCAGCCTGGCGGCCGACAGCTATGCGGTTGGCCAGGTTCGGATCAAGCAGACGATCAACAATGTGGCCCTGATTGCCCAAAACGCCGGCCCTCTGGTCATTGACCAGACGGCCCCGGCAGACCTGAGCGCCAGCTTCAGCGACGCGGGCAGCAGCAGCGACGATCGCATCACCAACCTGGGCACCGTGACGGTGTCCGGCCTGGAAGCAGGCGCCACCTGGCAGTACAGCACCGATGGCGGAGCCCACTGGTCGACCCCCGCCCTCTTGTCCAGCGTCAGCACCTTCAGCCTGGGCGATGGCAGCTATGCCGACAACGCGGTGCAGGTCCGTCAGAGCGATGCCGCGGGCAACAGCAGCCAGGCCAGCGACATCGGCTTGGCCCTGACCGTTGACAGCCGCGCCCCCACGCTGGTCAGTGCCAGTGCGGTGGCCAACAAGCTCACCCTGACTTTCAGCGAGCCCTTGGAGAATGCGGTGGGCAAGGTGCCCACGGCCAGTGATTTCAGCCTGTCCGACAACAACACCATCACCCAAGTGGCGGTATCGGGCAGCACCGTGGTCCTGACCCTGGGCACTGCCTATGCCAACGGCCAGGCCAACTTCAACACCACCGTGTCCTACACCAACGGTGCCGATGGCACCGACATCCAGGACGTGGCGGGCAACGAGGTGGCTGGTTTTTCGGGGCGCGCCCTGACCAACGACACCCCCGCCCGTCCGACCATCAGTGCCGGCGCGCTGGCGGGCGTGAACAACCTCGATGTCCGCTCCAAGATCGTGCTGAGCCTGAACGATGGCGACTTGACCCCGGTGGCTGGCAAAACCATCCGCATTGTCAACGACGGCGGAACCTACGACCAAGATGATGATCCTGGGACCCCCAACATCGGGTATCGGAGCGAGCTCATGTTCAATGACATCGTCATCGATGTGGCGACTGGCGCCACGACGGTCAAGATCCAGGCGCAGGCGGCCGATGGAACCCGCACCGGCGATGTGACGAGCAAGAGCCCGACAGCGATCATGGGCAGCATCAGCACCGACACCTCGATCATCACCCTGGATGCGGCCAACAAGAAGTTGATCATTGATCCCTGCATCGACCTGGATTTTGCGAACAGCTACCACATCGAGGTGGACGAGGGGGCGTTTACCAACGTCTCGGGTGAGAGCAATGCGGCCATTGATTCGCCGAGCGCGATAGGGTTCTCGACGGTGTTGCCGCACGAAACGACTTCAGCCAACAACATCGGCAACCGGCAAGGCACGCTGTCGCGCACCATGACCACGCAGGGGCTGCAGGACAGTTATGCCTGGGTTGACCTGTCGGGCCGGGGCACCCCCACTGCCGATCTGTCAGCCACCAACGTCTTCAACGCGGGTGTCAAAAAATATGCGTTTGTGATGCAGGATATCTCTGACATTGCCGACGTCAACACGCTGGATTTCAATGTGCGGGTGTACAACTTTGGCCAGGATGATCTGGTGTACATCGATTCGCAAGGCGATGGGTATCTGGTGGACACCAGTGTCCCCATCACCTCCCCTGAAGATAGAAGCACCATCGGGGCGGTGGATGCGGGTTGGCAGTACGAACTGGCCACCGACAATGTCAATGTGAGCGCCGCTGGCGTGGGGGCCTTGACCGGCGGCACGACGCGGGCTGCGTTGGCCTATCTCACGGGCGCTGTCCAAGATGTCAGCGATGCGGGCGGTACGCTGGCGCTGTCCCTGGATCCTGCCATCCCCAACCTGCTCGATCCAGCGCTGCCCGAGCGTGACAGCATTGCGGACCAGGACACCGCGCCCCTGTCCATTGTGGACTTCAACACCAAGCTCAACGGGGGAACCCGGCCTGTGTTGCCAGAAGGCAGCAACTTCCTGGATCCCAACCTCCTGCAGCTGTACGTGGTGTTGGGTTGACAGACGAGAGGGGCAGGGGCACCGCCCCCTGGCCCCTCAGCCCGCAAACTGGGTCTCGGGCAGGCCCCGCACGCCGGGGATGCGCAGGGCAAACAAAGAGCCCGACAGCGGTGCGGCGGCCAGGGTGTCGGCGCTCAGGCGCACCGAAGCGCTGGTGACGTACAGGGTGTCGAGCCCGGTGCCGCCAAAGCAGCAGCTGGTGGGGCGCGGCACCGGCAGGCGCACGCGCATCAGCTCGTGCCCCTGCGGGCTGTAGCGGACCACGCTCCAGGCGTCCCACAGGGCCACCCACAGGCAACCGTCCTGATCGACCGTGAGGCCGTCGGGCGTGCCTTCTTCGGGGCCCAGCACCACCAGGGGGCGGCGGTTTTGCACGCGGCCGTCGTCCAGGTCAAAGTCGTACTGGTAGATCGTGCGCCGGAACGAGTCGGTGAAGTACATGCTGCGGTTGTCGGGGCTCCAGCCCATGCCGTTGGCCACGGTCAGGCCGCTTTCCATGCGCTCGGCGTGGCCATCGGCATCCACCCGGAACAGGCTGCCCCGGTTGGCGGCGGCGCCCATGTCCATCGACCCGATCCACAAGCGCCCCCGGCGGTCGCACTTGCCGTCGTTGTAGCGGTTGTTGGGGCGCTCGGCGTCGGGGTGGGCCAGCCACTCCATGGGCTGCTCGGGACCGCGCCAGTTCATGAGCCCGCTGGGGGTGGCCAGCAAGAGCCCGCCCGAGGTCTTGGGCATGGCCACGCTGACCATGGTGCCCAGGGGGGTGGCCTCGTTGCGTTGGCCGTCGCGGTGGCAGTGCAGGGCAGGCGCCAGGATGTCGACCCAGTACAGGGCCGCGTCGCGGGTGGACCACAGCGGCCCTTCGCCCAACAGCGAGCGGGTTTGCAGCGCCAGCTCCCACTGCACCGGGTGGTGGCGCGGCGGCGGCGATTGTGGCTGAATGGACATGGCCTCGCCTCCGGCGTTGTGGGCAATGCGGCGGGCGGCGCCGATCAGGGCGGGTGACAACTCGTGCGCCCGCGCCGCGTTCAGGCGTTCGCGCGCGCCCACCAGGGCCAGCGCGCCCACCGGGCGCCCCTCGATGTCGAGCACCGGCACGGCCACCGACAGGCAGTCGGCAGCGATGTCGTCCTCGATGATGGCGTAGCCCCGCGCGCTGGTCAGGTTCCAGCGCGCCTGCAGGGCCTCGCGCCAGCGGGCGGCCTCGGCCGGGTCTTGATCGGCGGCGCCCACATCCAGCAGGCGGCGCTGCTGCACCGGGTCCAGGTGCGCGGCCATGGCGTGGCCCAGCGCGCACAGGTGAATGGCCAGCGGGGTGCCGGGCGAGGCCGACAGCGGGGCCTGGCGGCCCGCTTCCTCGCAGGCCACCACCACCACGCGGTCCTGGTCCAGGGTGGCCAGCAACACGGTCTCGCCCTGCAGGTCGCGCAGGCGGGTCAGCTCGTCTTGCGCGGCCAGGCGCAGGTCAAAGTCGCTCCAGACCTCGTGCGCCAGTTCCAGCAACCGGAACCCAAGCTTGAAGGTCTTGTTGTAGGGATCGTGCCGCAACAGGCCCTCGCGGGTCAGGGTGCTGAGGGTGCGGTGCAGCGAGGCCTTGGGCAGGCCGGCTTGCTTGAGCAGCTCGGTGAAGGTCATGGGCGCGCGGTGGCGCGAGACGATGTTGAGCAGGTTCATGGCCTTCTCCAGCACCCCTGGGGCGGGGGTGCCGGAGGCCTCGGGCGCGGTGGGCGCGGGCAGCGTGCGCGGCGCATCGGCGCGGGGGCGCGCCGGACGCCGATGGGAGGGGGCGCGATCCTGGTGCATGTCGTGCAGATTAAAACGCCGATTATGGGGGAAGCGGTCTAGGGTTAGTCCCATTGAAAGGAACTGTTTTCGATGAAATCATCCGTCTGCCATTGGTAGTTCCGTTGAATGGAACTCGTGGACCCAACAGGAGACATTCATGCTGACACGTCGTTCAATGATTCGCGGCCTGGGCGCCGCCGGGGCGCTGGGCTGGGCGGGTGCGCAGGCCCAATCCAAAAACCTGACCTATGTGGGCTGGTCGCAGGACGAGGCGGCCAGCAAGCCCACGCTCAACGCCATGTTCGAGGCCTACCGCAAGGCCCACCCCGATGTGAAACTCGATGTGGTGGGTTTCCCGTGGGCGCAAATGCAGCAGAACATCCTGCTGCGCCTGCGCTCGGGCCAGGCCCTCGATGTGGTGCAACTGGCCGAACGCTGGCTGCCGCAGTTTGCCGTCACGCAGCGCATGGTCGACCTCAATGAGGTGTACGGCAAGGCCAACCTGGCGCGCCAGATCAACCCCGGTGTGCTGAGCCTGGGCGACTACAAGGGCCGCCAGCTCGGCCTGCCCTGGACGGCGGCGTCGATCGGCATGGTCGGCAACCGGGCGGTGATGCAAGAGGCGGGCGTGACGCGCGTGCCCAAGACGGTGGACGAATTTGTCGACGCGCTCAAGGCGATCAAAAAGGCCAAGCCGCAGTCGGTGCCTTACGCCATGACGACCAAGAACAACAACTCGCTCAGCCCCGACTTCCAGGTCTGGCTCTGGACCTTTGGCGGCGAGCTGCTGAGCGACAGCGGCCAGGTGTTGGTGCAGTCGCCGGCCGCGGTGCGGGCGCTGACCTTCATGACCGACATGGTCAAGGAAGGCCTGGCGGCCAAGGACATCGACCGCCCGGATGCGCGGCGCATGTTTGCGCTCAACCAGACGGCCTTCTACCACGATGCGCCGCTGGCCCGTGGCTTTGCGCGCAACAACTCGGGCAAGGGCACCGACTTTGACCGCTTTGTGGTGGCTGTGCCCACCCCGGTGCTGCGCAATGGCGATGCGCCGCGCTCGCTGGCCTGGGGCCACCTGCTGACCTTTTTTGGCGACGGCAAGTCGGTGCCCAATGCGCAGTCGACCCAGGCCCAGTTTGCGGCGCACCTGGCCATGAACGACGCCTCGCAGATTGCCTACTTCAACGAGCAAGGCCTGTTCCCGGTGACGAACTCGGCGCTGGCCCAGCTCAAGAACGACGCCTATGTGACCGAGTGGTCGGCGGCGGCGCGTTCGGCCCTGCGCGACGAGCCCTCGTTCTGGCCCAACTCGGCCGACCTGACGACCATTGTGGGTGAAGAGGTGCAGTCGGCCCTGCTGGGTCTGAAGGCGCCGTCGGCCGCGATCGAGTCGATGGCCAAGCGCCTGCAGGCCAAGATGGCCGAACTGCCCAAGACCTGAGGCCCGCACGCATGTCCCTCAAGCGCCATGAACAGCGGGTCGGCCTGGCCCTGGTCTTGCCGGCCTTGCTGGCCTTTGGGGTCATGATCCTGTGGCCGTTTGTGCAGTCCTTTCGCCTGGCCTTCTACAAGTACACGCTGGACATGTCGGCCCCCGCCTTTGTGGGGCTGGCCAATTTCCAGCGTTTGCTGACCGACCCGGGCATGGGCGAGGTCTGGCGCAACACCCTGGTGTTTGTCACGTTGACCACCGGGGCCACGCTGCTGCTGGGCCTGGGCTGGGCGCTGGTGATGAACCAGGCCTTTCGCGGGCGCAGCTTTTTGCGCGCGATCTCGCTGCTGCCCTGGGTGCTGCCCACCACGGTCACGGCCTTTTTGGCGGCCTGGATCTTCAACGGCCAGTACGGGGTCCTCAACGCGGTGCTCATCCGCATGGGCCTGTTGCAAGAGCCCCTGACCTGGCTGGCCGAGCCCACCGGGGCCATGGCGGCGGTGGTGGTGGCCAAGGTCTGGCTGTCGGTGCCGCTGTTCATGGCCTTTTTTCTGGCCGGTCTGCAGACGGTGTCGAACGACCAGCTGGACGCGGCCCGGGTGGACGGCTGCTCGCAATGGGGCTTGCTGCGCCATGTGGTGCTGCCGCACCTGGTCCCGACCCTGGTGGTGGTGACGGTGCTGGGGGCCATGGGCAATCTGCAGGCCTTTGATGTGATTTACGCGCTGACCCAGGGGGGGCCGATCAAGGCCACCACCATGCTCTCGGTGGAGGTCTACAAACAGGCTTTCCAGAACTGGGACATGGGCACGGCCAGCGCGGTGGGGGTGATGTGGTTCGTCACGATTGCCGTGCCGGCCGGTTTTTATTTGCGGCTGCTGTTTCGGCGCGAGGGCTAGGCCATGTTCCGTCTTGATTCCTGGACCGCTCGGCTCGTGTTTGTGCTGGGCCTGGTGCTCATTGGGGGCTTCTTGCTCACGCCGCTGGCCTGGATGGTGCTGACCTCGTTCAAGCCCGAGCAGGAGCTGTTTGTGCGCATGCCCCAGTGGTGGCCGCAGGCGCCCACCTGGATGCACTATGCGCAACTGCTCACCCGGGGCGAGATGCTGGTGCAGCTCAAGAACAGCCTGATCACCGCGCTGGGTGGTGCGGCGCTGACGGTGACGCTGTCGGTCTACGCCGCCTATGGCTTTGCCAAGTTCCGCTTTGTGGGCCGCAAGGCGCTCATGTTCCTGATGCTGTCGGCGCAGATGTTTCCCTTTGCCATGCTGCTGATCAGCGTCTACCCGCTGTTGCAGTCGCTGGGCCTGCTCAACACCCGCCTGGGCCTGATCCTGGCCTACATCATCCTGGCGCTGCCCAGCGGCATTTACATGCTCTACAGCTACTTTGTGAACGTGCCCACCGAGATCATCGAGGCGGCGCGGGCCGACGGTGCGGGCGAGCTCTACATCCTGCACCACATCGTGCTGCCGCTGGCCTTGCCGGCGCTGGTGACGGTGGGCCTGTACGCCTTCATGTGGGCCTGGAACGATTTGCTGTTCTCGCTGACCCTGGTCACGCAGGCCGAGTTGCGCACCGTGGGCCCGGGCCTGCTGCTGGGCTACCTGGGCGAGGGCCGCAGCGACTGGGGCGGCGCGATGGCCGCCTCGATGGTGAGCTCGCTGCCGGTGGTGATTGGCTTTTCGCTGCTGCAGCGCTTTTTCATTCAAGGACTGACCGCCGGGGCGGTGAAATCATGAGACTGGCCAACAAGACCGCGATCGTGACCGGCGTGGGGCAGGGCATTGGCCTGGCCGTGCTGCGCCGCTTTGTGCAAGAGGGCGCCCGCGTGGTGGCGCTGGAGTGGGACGCCTCCTTGGCCGAGCAGGCCCTGGCGGGTCTGCCCACGGACCAGGTGGCCATGGTGGTGGGCGACGCCAGCGCGCAGGCGGTGATTGACCAGGCGCTGCAACAGGCCCTGGACCGCTTTGGGGGCCTGCAGGTGCTGGTCAATTGCGCGGTGCGCTATGCCGAGAAGGGCACGATCGACACCAGCGACGAGGAGTGGGCCAGCACGCTGGACTCGGCCCTGACGGGCACCTTCCGCTGGTGCCGCGCCGCCTTGCCGGTGATGATCGCCGGCGGCGGCGGCTCGATCATCAACCTCTCGTCGGTCAACCAGCGGGTGGCCAATCCGCGCCTGGCGGCCTACACCGCGGCCAAGGGCGGGGTGCGCGCGCTCAGCCAGCAAATTGCGGTGGAGTACGGCCGCCAGGGCATTCGCTGCAACAGCATTGCCCCGGCCTTTATTGCCACCCCGCGCACCATGAAGGGCGTGAGCGCGCAGGACGCGCGCATCAACGACAGCTGCTACCCGGTGGGCCGTGTGGGCCAGCCCGAGGACGTGGCCCATGCGGCGCTGTTCCTGGCCAGCGACGAGGCGGCGTTTGTCACCGGTACCGATTTGCTGGTGGACGGGGGCCTGACCTCGGTCGCCGCCAGCGCTCTGTTGTCAACCCGCATTCGCGGATGGTGGGGCCTGCCGCCCCTGGATTTGAAAGACTTGCCATGAGTGTTGCTGCTTTTCCCGCGCTGAACGGCGTGATCCCGGTGCTGCCGACGCCGTTTCATGCCGACGGCACGGTCGACGAGGCCGGCCTGCGCCGCCTGGTGCGCTACCTCTTGCGCTGCGGCGTGGACGGGATGACCTACCCCGGCGTGGCCAGTGAGTTTGCCGAGCTGAGCCTGGCCGAGCGCGTGCAGCTCACGCGCGCGGTGCTGGACGAGGTGGGCGGGCAGGTGCCGGTGGTGGTGGGGGGCACGGCCGCGGGCTGGGACGCCACGCGCGAGGTGCTTGACGCCCTGGGCGCGCTGCGCGGGGCCAGCGCCCTGATGGTGGCCGACCGGCCGCAGCTGCCGGTGGACGGGCAGATCGCGTTTTTCCGCCAGGTGGCCGCGCATGTGGACCTGCCGATCATGTTGCAGAACGTGCCAGCGCCCGTGGGCGCAGGCCTGTCGGCGGCCGATGTGCTGGCGGTGGTGCGCGAGGTGCCACAAATCGCCTACGTCAAAGAGGAAACCCTGCCCAGCGGCCAGCGCCTGACGCAGGTGCGCGAGCAGGCGCCGGCCAGCTTGCGCGGCGTGCTGGGCGGCGCCGGCGGGCGCTACATCACCGACGAGATCCGGCGCGGGGCCTGCGGCACCATGCCCGCCATCGAACTGGCCGAGGTGCATGTGGCCTTGTGGGCCGCGCACCGCCAGGGCGATGAGGCCCGCGTGCGCGCCCTGTTTGCCCGCATGATGCCCATCCTGAACATTCAGGCGGTGTTCCGCTGGTCGCTGACCAAGCATGTGCTGTGGCGCCGTGGCCTGATCGGCTCGACGCGCCAGCGCGCGGCCGGGCCACTGATCGACGCACTGGATGCGGCCGATGTGGATGCCTTCATGGCCGATGTGGCCGATCTGATGTTGCCGGCATCGGCACTGGGGCACTGACCATGGCCCGGCTTGAACTTCGAGGGGTGAGCAAGTCCTTTGGCACCACGGCGGTGATCCGGCCGCTGGACCTGGTGGTCGAGGACGGCGAGTTTTGCGTGCTGGTGGGCCCGTCGGGCTGTGGCAAGTCCACGCTGCTGCGCCTGATGGCAGGTCTGGAGGCCTGCAGCAGCGGCGATGTGCTGATCGAGCACCAGCGGGTGACCGACCAGCCGCCGGCCCAGCGCGGCATTGCCATGGTGTTCCAGTCCTACGCGCTGTATCCGCACATGAGCGTGGCCGAGAACATGGGCTTCGGGCTGAAGATGTCGGGCGCCAGCGCGCAGGACATTGCCCCGCGCGTGCGCAAGGCCGCGCAAATCCTGCAGATCGAGGGCCTGCTCACGCGGCGCCCCAAGGAGCTCTCGGGCGGGCAGCGCCAGCGCGTGGCCATTGGCCGCGCGATTGTGCGCAACCCCAAGCTCTTCCTGCTGGATGAGCCGCTTTCGAACCTGGATGCGGCGCTGCGGGTGGACATGCGCATCGAGCTGGCGCAGCTTCGCAAGCAGCTGGGCGCCACCTTTGTGTACGTCACGCACGACCAGGTGGAGGCCATGACCCTGGCCGACAAGATCGTGGTGCTGCGCGAGGGCCGCATCGAGCAGGTGGGTGCGCCCATGCACCTGTACCGCCAGCCGGCCAACCGCTTTGTGGCGGGCTTTATCGGCTCGCCCAAGATGAATTTCTTTCCGGCGCGCCTGGCGCAGGACGGGCCGCAGGCGCAGGTGCTGGCCGAGGGCGGGGCCCGTTGGTCGCTGGCGCCCGGGCCGCTGCCGCCCGCGCAGTCCTTGACCTTGGGCGTCAGACCCGAGAACATGCGCCTGGTGGACCCGGCGTCGGCACTCTGGCAGGGGCCGGTCACCTTGATTGAACGCCTTGGCAGCGCCAGCCTGGTTCACCTGCGGGTGGGCGAGCAGCAGGTGCAGGTGCAGGTGGACGGCCAACTCGAGGTCCAGGAGGGCCAGACCGTTGGGCTGTGGGCCCGCGCCGCCGACCTGCATGTGTTTGACGCGGCCGACCAACGCCTGGAGTTGTTGTTGCAATGAGCCAAACGCCCGTGATCGAACAGGTGCAAGCCATGGTGGTCTCGCTGCCGCGCGAGACCCCCTACCTGGGCCCGCTGGGTCCGCAGGACCGGGTGACCGAGCAGGGCTACATCCTGCGCCATGGCAACCGGGCCATCTACCCCTCGCGCGACTCGTCGGTGCTGGTGCGCATCACCGACAGCGAGGGCCGTGTGGGCTGGGGCGAGACCTACGGCATCATCGCGCCCTTTGTGACAGCGCGCCTGATTGACGAGGTGATGGGGCCCTACCTGATCGGGCGCGACGCGCTGGATGTGACGGTGTTGCAAGAGGACCTGTACGACCAGATGCGCATCCGCGGGCATTTTGGCGGTTACTGGACCGATGCCGCCGCCGCGCTGGACATTGGCCTGTGGGACCTGGCCGGCAAGCGCCTGGGCGTGCCGCTGGTCAAGCTGCTGGGCGGCCAGCGCCAGACGCGCCTGCCGGCCTATGTGTCGGGCCTGCCTGGGGCGACGCTGGCCGATCGGGTGGCCCTGGCCCAGCGCTTTGCGGCGCAGGGTTTTCGCGCCTTCAAATTCCATGCGGTGGTGTCGTTTGACGGCATCGTGCAAGAGATGCGCGCGCTGCGCGAGGCCCTGGGCCCGGACGTGGAGCTGATGGTGGACCTGCATTGGAAGTTCACCGCGCACGAGGCGCTGCAGCTGATTGAGCGCCTGGAGCCCTGGCGGCCCATGCTGGTCGAGGCGCCGTGCGCCCCCGAAGACCTGGAAGGCCAGCGCCAGGTGGCGCAGGCAAGCCGGGTGCCGATTGCCCTGGGCGAGGAGCTGGCCACGGTCTTTGAGATGCGCCCGCGCATGGAGCAGCGCGCCATGTCGATTGTGCAGCCCGAGATGGGCCACACCGGGGTGAGCCAGTTCATGCAGATTGGCCGCATGGCCCATGCGTTTCACATGCGGATGATGCCGCACGCGAGCATTGGCATGGGCATTTACCAGGCCGCCAGCCTGCACGCGGCGGCGGCGCTGCCCAACGTGCCCTGGCACGAATACCAGCACTCGGTGCTGGACCGGAATCTGGGCCATATGCGCACGCAGATGCGCTGCCAGGGGGGGTATTTTGAGTTGCCCCAGGGCCCGGGCCTGGGCATTGAGCCGGACGAGTCCTTGTGGGAATTCCTGCAGTCCCCATGAGGCACCGGGGCCGGTATTGACGTTGTTTGCGATCGACCATCACAACAGGAGACAAGCATGCGATTTTTCCAAACCATGACCCGGGGCGCGAGCGCGCTCTTGGTGGCGGCGGGCGCTTTGTGCGCTGGTGGGGCCTTGGCGCAGGACGCCGCCAGTTATCCGAACAAGCCGGTGCGCCTGATCGTGCCGGTGCCACCGGGCGGCGCGGCCGATGGCATGGCACGCCTGGTGGCCGAGCACCTGTCGAACAAATGGAAGCAACCGGTCACGGTGGACAACAAGCCGGGCGCGGGCTCGGCGGTGGGCCTGGGCCTGCTGGCCTCTTCGCCCAAGGACGGTTACACGATTGGCATGGGCAATATTGCCGCCAACGCGATCAACCCGGCGCTCAACCCCACCGCCTTCTCGTACCAGCCCGTCAAGGACTTTGCCGCCATCTCGCTCATTGGCGTGACGCCCCTGATCCTGGTGGTCAACGCCGACAAGGTGCCGGCCAAGACGCTGCCGGAGTTTGTGGCGTATCTCAAGGCCAACCCGGGCAAGCTGGCCTATGGCTCGTCGGGCACGGGCTCGTCCTTGCACATTGCCATGGAACTGTTCCTGCAGAAAACCGGCACACAGATGCTGCACGTGCCCTACAAGGGCTCGGCCCCGATGCTGACCGATCTGCTGGGCGGTCAGGTGGTGGCGGCCATGGACGCGGCCACCACCAGCTGGCCGCAGGTCAAGGCGGGCAAGCTGCGTGCCCTGGGCGTGGCCGGGCCGGAGCGGGCCTTTTTTGCGCCCGAGCTGCCGCTGGTGCGCGACCTGGTCAGCGGCTTTGACGTCAAGCCCTGGCACGGCCTGATGGCCCCGGCGGGCACGCCCCCGGCCATCGTCAACAAGATCTCGGAAGAGGTGCAGGCCTTCCTCAAGACGCCAGCGGCGCAGGCCAAGCTGCAGGACATGGGCGTGGTGCGGGTCGGCAATTCGGCGGCCGAATTCCAGGCCTTCATGGCCACAGAGTTCGAGCTCTACAAAAAGGTCATTGCCGACGCCAACATCAAACCCGATTGAGGAGACGCGCATGTGGCTTTCATCTCTGTGGTCGCGGCTTGGCCGTGGCCTGGCCTTGTGCGCCGCGCTGGGTTGCGCGCTGCCCGCCCTGGCACAACCCAAATGGCCCAGCAAACCGGTGCGCATCATCGTGCCCTACACCGTGGGCGGCGCCTCGGACATCACCGCGCGCCTGTTGGCCGACAAGCTGGGCGAGCGCCTGGGCCAGCCCTTCACGGTGGACAACCGTGCGGGGGCCAGCGGCACCATCGGCACCGAGCTGGTGGCCAATGCCAACGACGGCCACACCCTGCTGATGGTGGCCAGCTCGCATGTGGTCAACGGGGCGCTGTTCCCCAAGCTGAGCTACGACCCGATCAAGGCCTTTGCCCCCATCACCCACACCGCCAATGTGCACCTGGTGCTGGTGGTGCCCAGCTCGCTGGGGGTCAACAGCGTGGCGGAGCTGGTGGCGCTGGCCAAATCCAAACCCGGGGCCCTGAGCTATGCCTCGTCGGGCAGCGGCAGCAACCCGCAGTTCTTTGCCGAGATGTTCAAGCAGGCCGCGGGGCTGGACATGGCCCACGTGCCTTACAAGGGCAGCACGGCGGCGCACACCGACTTGCTGGCCGGGCGCACGCACATGATGTTCGATGCCATGGCCTCGGTGGCCCCGCATGTCAAATCTGGTCGGCTCAAGATGCTGGCGGTGGCCAGCCCGGCGCGCTCGGCCCTGTTGCCCGGCGTGCCCACTCTGGCCGAGTCGGGCATCGCGGGATATGGCGCCACCTCGTGGGGCGCGCTGCTGGCACCGGCGCAAACCCCGCCAGCGGTGCTGGCCTTGCTGAACAAGGAAAGCGTGGCGATTTTGAACCTGCCCGAGGTGCGTGAGAAGCTGGCGCAGCTGGGCGCCGAGGTGGTGGGCTCCAGTGCCGAGCAACTGGCCGATCTGATGCGCCGCGAGGAGGCCCGCTACACCCGCATGGTGCGCCAACTGAACATCACCCCGGACTGAGCGCATGCCTGCCACCCCCCATCCCCTGCAAATCGTGTCGATCCGCCACCAGATGGTGGCCATGCCTTTCCATACCCCGCTGGAGTGGGGCTCGGGGCGGCGGCCGGCGGCCACGCGCCTGCTGGTGCGCGTCGAGCTGGCCAACGGCGTGGTGGGCTGGGGCGAGACCATCTGCCTGCTGGCCTTTATCCGGCCGGTGCTGCAAGAGACGGTGATCCCGATCGCGCTGAACTACCGCGCCAGCGATGTCGAGCGCTTCACGCGCCATGTCCTGGGCGCGGGCTACTACCACCACAAGCGTGCGGTGGTGATGGCCATGGCCGCGGTCGAGATGGCCATGTGGGACGCGCTGGGCCGGCACGCAGGCCTGCCCCTGCATGCCTTGTGGGGTGGGGTGTACCGGCAACAGGTGCCGGTGGCGGCCTACCTGTTTGGCACCGATGCCCAGCAGCTGCGCGCGCAGGCCCGCGCCTTTGCCGACCAGGGCTACCGATCGTTCAAGGTCAAGATTGGCATGGACCCGGTGTCGGACATTCGCAATGTGCAGGCGGTGCGCGAGGCGGTGGGCGATGCCGATTTGCGCGCCGATGTGAACGGGGCCTGGACCCCGGGCACCGCGCGGCGCATGCTCGAGCGCCTGCGCCCCTACGACCTGCAATACATCGAGCAGCCGCTGGAGCTCGATGACCTGCTGGGCCATGCCCAGCTGCGCGAATGCCAGAGCACGCCGGTGGCGCTGGACGAGTCGGCCTACACCCTGGCCGATGTGGGCAACATCGTGCGCATGGCGGCCGCCGACGTGATCCTGCTCGATCCGCACGAGGCGGGCGGGCTGTGGCAGACGATCAAGGCCGCGGCCCTGGCCGAGGCCGCCGGCATCCCGGTGACCCTGCACAGCGGCGGCGAGCTGGGGTTTTCGCAGGCGGCCTATGTGCACCTGGCCGCCAGCATCCCCAATCTGCACATCGCCATCGACAGCGAACGGGCCTATCTGCAAGGCGATGTGGTGCGCCACCCGCTGGTCTTGCAGGACGGCGCGTTTGCGGTGCCCGATGCGCCAGGGCTGGGCGTGGAGGCCGACGAGGCCTTGATCGCACGCCATGCCACCGAGGTCATCGACACCCCCTACCTGGACCCGCGCCGGCCGGGCTGGTTCTCCAGCAAGCCCGCTTACTGAAGCCACTGCCCCTGCGCGGCATGCCGCGCGCTGCGGTGGCTGTTCCAACCGACCCTGTCCGACCCCCATTGCCCGCGGAGCCCCCATGCCCACTGAACGCACTGCCCTGATTGCCCTGGACTGGGGCACCTCCAACCTGCGCGCGGTGCGCCTGGACCCGCACGGTCAGGTGCTCGAGCAGCGCAGCGCCCCGGGCGGGGTGATGACCGTGCCCGCCGGCGGCTTTGCCGCGCGCCTGTTGGCGCTGTGCGAGGACTGGCTGCAGGGGCCGACGCCGCCAGCGCTGATCGCCAGTGGCATGGTGGGCAGCCGCCAGGGCTGGCAGGAGGCCCCCTACCTGCCGTGCCCCGCCACCCTGGCCGACGCCGCGCAGCAGCTGGCGCGGGTGGACTTTGCCGATGCGCAGGGCCGGATGCTGCGCCTGCACATTGCGCCGGGCCTGCGCTGCGTGGATGCTCGCGGCCAGGACGATGTGATGCGTGGCGAGGAGACGCAGATGTGGGGCGCCGACTGGGCGGCCCCGGCCTTGTGCGTGCTGCCGGGCACGCACAGCAAATGGGTGTGGCTGGAGGCGGGTGGTGCGGTGCGGCGCTTCAAGACCCTGATGACGGGCGAGCTCTATGGCGTGCTGACGCAGCACAGCATTTTGGGCCGGCTGATGGACCTGCCGGCCGCAGGCCAGGACGCGGCGGCGTTTGCCCAGGGCGTGGCGCTGGGGCATGCGGGCCATGCCGATCTGGCGCACACCTTGTTTGCAGCGCGCACCGCGGGCCTGATGGGCCGCGTCTCGGCGCAAGGCCTGCCAGACTTTTTGTCGGGCCTCTTGCTGGGCGCCGAGGTGGGCAGCACGCAGGCCGAGGCCGCGGGCTGGCCGATTCATTTGCTGGGCGACGATGGCCTGTGCGAGCGCTATGCGCGCGCCCTGTCGCTGTGTGGCTTGCAGAGCCAGCGGGTTCATGACGCGGCCACGGTGCGTGGACAATGGCGCCTGGCCGTGGCGGCCGGATTGATCAAGGACGCATGACGATGAGCGATGAACTGGTCGGCCTGAAGGCCCATCCCCTGGTGGCGATTCTGCGCGGCGTGCGGCCGCAGGAGGTGTTGGCGGTGGGCGAGGTGCTGCTGGCCGCCGGCTTTCGCACCCTGGAGGTGCCGCTCAACTCGCCCGACCCCTTGCAGAGCATCGAGCGCCTGGCCAAGGCCTATGGGCAGCGCGCCCTCATTGGCGCGGGCACGGTGCTGCAGGTGCACGAGGTGGACCAGGTGGCCGATGCCGGTGCACGCCTGGTGCTGGCGCCCAATCGCAACGCGGCGGTGATTGCCCGTAGCCGGGCACGCGGCCTGCTGTCGATGCCAGGGGTGGCCACGCCCTCGGAGGCCTTTGAGGCGCTGGCGGCGGGGGCACAGGCGCTCAAGCTGTTCCCGGCCGACGTCCTGGGCACGGCCTCGCTCAAGGCCTGGCGCGCGGTGCTGCCCCAGGGCACGCCCATGTGGGTGGTGGGGGGGGTGGACGCGCGCAATCTGGCGGCCTTTCGCGCCGCTGGGGCTGCGGGCGCGGGCCTGGGCTCCTCGCTCTACACCCCGGGCATGGCCTTGTCCGATCTGGCCGAGCGCGCGCAGGCCCTGCAGGCGGCCTGGGCGGCGCCGGCCTGAGCCCGCGGGCAGGGCCTCAGTTCAGGCGCTGCTCGGTCTTGGGGTCAAACAGGCTGATGGCGTCGGTTTGCAGGCCCAGGTGCAGGGTCTGGCCCTGCTGCGGCGCTTGCGCGGCGGCAAAGCGCATCGTCACCTTCTGATCGCCCACGCGCAAGGTGGCGTAGGTGTCGGC
>JACCDI010851554.1_pt1 | contig 20499 bp, 17 predicted proteins | sample 7442791 | NCBI WGS metagenome assembly JACCDI01 (sample SAMN15323434, study PRJNA562643) | freshwater metagenome | isolation source: river surface water | place: USA:Blue River Watershed | collected 2017-08-15
CCTATCGTGCAACGTATTCCGAAGACGCGGTGTTTTATGACAATGCTGATACGACGACTTTGGACCAAAACGTTTCCATATTCACCGCTTTCAAAGCCAAAGGAATTACCATGAAATTGGATTCCATCCCAAACATCACGGAAACGATTTACAATGAAAAAGGATATTTCGATTGCGATCATTTTGTCTACGCCTATGCGTGGTTTACTTTGACACGTGGCGACAAATCAGTCCGCGTAATTATTCATACGGTTGATGGCGTCAAAGACGGCAAACAAGTCGTGGAATGGTTGCGCTACGACACCAAGAAGATCAACGAAATCATGCAATAATTTTATTACCCCACCCGTTTACCTTTGGCAAACCTTGGAGGATTGCCAAAGGTACGGGGAAAGGAGGATTCGATGTCCTCCTTTTGTTATATTATCAGTATCTTGATTAACCAATTTTACCCCAACCTATGAAACCTACTTTACTCTTACTCGTTGCGCTCATTTCCTTTGGCAGCTTGGCACAAAATCTACCGGCGGGCGACCCCATCCAACTCGGTTTATCGAAAGAAGGACTGGCACGCGTAGATGCATTTTTGGCAAAAGAATCAGAAAACCAACACATTCCTGGCTCGATCGGTATGATTGTCCGACATGGGAAAGTTGCTTATAAAAAATCTTTTGGCAAGGCGAACCTCGAAACGGGGGAAGCGATGCGTACTGACCACCTTTTCCGGATGGCGAGTATGACCAAAATAATTACCGGCGTTGCGGGCCTTAAATTATTCGAGCGAGGACTCTTCACGATGGATACGCCTTTGGAGACAATTTTGCCTGAATTTGCCAACATGCAAATTTTGGTCGGTTATGATACGTTGAAACACCAATTCATCACACGACCGGCGAAAAACAAGATCTTGATGAAACACGTGTTTACACATACATCGGGCATTGCTTATCCTCCTTTCACTAGTTTAGGCCGCGAGGGCTATTTAAATGCGGGCATTACAATCGCTTTCCCTAAGGGGGACACAAAATTAACCAATACCGATATCGTACGCGGAGTAGCAAAATTACCCTTAGTTCACGAACCCGGCGAAAGCTGGACCTATGGTATGAATCTGGAGGTTTTAGGTCGGGTAATCGAGGTGTTGGATGGCCGTACCTTTGCCGACTTCCTTCGCCAAGAAATATTCACTCCTTTGAAAATGTCGAGAACATTTGTAGGTGTTACGCCAAACGAGTGGAAGAATATGGCACAGGTGTACACGCAGGATAAATCAGGGAAAAAGTCGGTGTACACCAACGAAGACGGGAAACGACTTTTGGGCTTCTCGGCAGACATGTCGATGGACTACTACAAGAATACAAATACATCCTTTGCCATGGGTGGAACGGACATTGTTAGCAATGTAGATGATTATGCTCGTTTCTTCCAAATGATTTTGAACTATGGGGAATTGGATGGTGCGCGCATTTTGAGCAAGAAAACAGTTGAGATGATTGAGAAACCCTTATTTGATGTAACGACGAATGATGGCGTTGCCAAAGGCGTTACCGGAAGATCGCAGTTCAAAGCAGGTGTGACCGTCTATATATATCCCGAGGAACAAGCGAAATTCGAGACAGTCTCGGCAGGAACCTATTTCTGGAAAGGATATTTTGGAACGCAATTTTGGGTAGACCGCAAGGAAGACATGATTGGGATGGTTTTCTTACAAATTGCCCCCGAACCTACCCGATTCAATGAAAAATTCCGCCATTTGGCTTGGGGAAGTATTGCGAAATAAGCCTCACTTACCTTTGGCAAACCTGATGAGGATTGCCTAAGGTACGGGAAAAGGAGGTCTTAATCGAATAGTTAGAATTGATTATCAGTTTATTGGCCAGCATAATCAGTTGGCCTTGAATGTTAAATTGCGCTAAACCCCTACCTTTGGCAATCCTCCAACCAGGTTTGCCAAAGGTAAAGGGAGAAAATTCTTACCAGCCATAGGTCAGGGTCAAACTATAATTCCGAGGGGCAATGGGATTCACGGAATTATCATCGTGTACATTGTAACTCAACACATCGCCCAAATTCGCCACGCGAGCCCGTAAGGACATTTTCTTGAATGTATAGCCCGCAGTTAAATCTGCTTGCACATACTCCGGAAGCGCAATGAGTCGGTAGGCATCATTCGCCACCAGCACACGCGTCGATCGCCCTGCAAACCGCTCGCCGATATACACCGTTGTCAAGCCTAATTGAAAACCTTGATGACGATATTGAATGCCTAAATTCGCAGTATGACGTGGATTATATTTCAATAGGCTTCCTTCGATATAGGTATTGCTTTTAACATATTTCGTTTCATTGAAACTATATCCACCTGATATCGTAAAACCTGCCATGGGTTTTGACATGACATCCAATTCAATCCCTTCACTCTGAACGGAACCGGCCATTTCTTTAACATAGGAATAGGTCGTCGCATTGACCAAAACATTTTGGGCCAAATTATTATTCAAAATGCGATAGGCCGTCACATTTAGCGAAACTAAACCATCCAAAATATCATTCTTCACCCCGACTTCATATTGATCGATCAACGAAGGAGGCAAGGCCTGGTTGTTGATATCCACACCCGTATTCAAGGTAAATGAATTCGAGTAACTCGCAAAAAACGCATGATTTAAGCTAGGCTTATATACGATTCCCAAACGGGGTGAAAATGCCCCATCAAAATTGGAGGAGGATGCCGTTTTGTTTGTCGTATAGTTATAAACGTCACTGAGTGTTTGTTGGTAAGAATATCGAATCCCCGCCAAAACCTTCCACTGCTCATTCAGATGTATCAAATCCTGCGCATATATCCCAAAGCGTCGGATAGGTGCCATCGTTTTAGTAAACGGAGTCATGGTAGGTTGATCCGACCGACTTGGCTTTAAGCTACTCGCATAAACATTGACGGTATCATAGCGCGCAAACTGATTATAGGCATAGGTATCCGTGTTATAAAAATCCGAATCTAGCCCTACTAATACTTGATGTTTCATCCCAGCCAAATTCAATGAGCCAATTAAATCCAATTGGGTTATTCCATAGCCTTCCTCTACCTCAGATTTCTGCAAATTTCGTATCCATTGACCGTTTGCAGAGATTAAGGAGCCAGCATTCGGCCGCGTATTGGAGAAAAGATTACTGGTGTTTTGGCGCCAGCCATTCATCCATTTTAGTGTCCAATTTTCATTGATTTGATGTGTCAAAGTAGTCGTAATAGAACTTTGTGATGATTTAATATTCGACCAAGCAACGCCTAAAAATCGTTCCCGGGGAATATCAACAATTTGATAATTAATGATTCCTGCCCCGAAATCTGGTGTTCTTTGGTCGGCCAAATAATCTCCTTCTAACATCAATTCGGTCTTTTTACCTAGCTTAAACAAGATCGACGGATTCACATATACGCGTTCCGAGGAAACCCCTACACGGAAACTTTTGGCCTGCTCGGCACTCGCATTCAGGCGAACCGCAATGTTTTTGGAAAGTCCACCATATACATCGACCGAAGGTTTGTACAATCCCCAAGAACCCGTCCGAAGACTCATTTCACCCCCAAAATTGAATTTGGGCTTCTTAGTAACCAAATTCAGTACGCCCCCAGCGGCCACATTTCCATACAAAATTGCGGCACTACCCTTCAAAATCTCTACCTTCTCCACTCCACTCAATTCCGAAATCATTCCGTTCGCATAACGCATTCCATTCTTAAAGGTATTTGAACTCGCCATCGAAAAACCACGCGCAGCAATTTCCTCTTGGTAACCACCCGTAGCACCGAAAATATAAACGCCATTCGTATTCATCAATACATCACTCATTCGGTTAACCTGCTGCGACTCCAACAAACTTTTATCGAGCGTCACAATACTCTGCGGCAAATCCATTGGTTTAATGGGCAATTTACCGATGGTGATCGGCTTCTCATTCTGACTCATATACCCAACAACAACAATTTCTTTCAAATTATTGCTGGACTCTACCAATTCCAAATTCAAATGAAGTGTTTTATCAGCAACTAGATTAACTTTTTCCTGCAAGGTTTTGTAACCTACAAAAGAAGCTTGCAAGGTGTACATACCCGGCTTCAAACCTCGAAAATTGAATCTCCCCTCAACATCCGATGGCTTTCCGTGCTTCAACTCGATTAAACGAATGGAAACACCAGGAACAACTTGCTGTTTAACATCTCGCACGATACCTTCCAAAGAGGACTGCTGACCATAAACCACTGTAAATGAACAAATTAAAATAATTATTAGGCGGATCATATACTTATTTTTGTTTAGACTAATTATAAATAATGACCAAAATTACATGCGACAGATTACAATTACAAGCTTATTTAGAATTATTTTAAATAAGTCAAAGCCCTTACCTTTGGCAAACCTGGTTGGAGGATTGCCAAAGGTAGTGGGGTGAAAAGAGAGATTTGGGATATTGACTGATAAAGAAAATCTGCCTTTTGATAATCTAAGGATTACTAGCGCTTACCCGTGTAAATATCAACCACCTGTGTTTTAGGCGATGCAAAATTTTCATAGTAAAGGAATTTCACTCGCTTGCTTTTCTCATCAAAACTAAACGGAATAAAATGACCTCCTAATTTGGTATTTATATCCCACTGCGAGTTTTCAAAGGTATTATTCCCTTTATTAATCCAAACACGTTGGTTTAAATTTTCTCCAGAATTCGTAATAAAGAAGACATCATCAAATCCGTCATAATTCAAGTCGGCAATGATATAATCGCGAATTCCATTTGTCTGAAATGTTGACTGTACCGTAGAAATTTCTTGAATTTTAGACTGATCATTTTCATCACTTCTAAATATTTTTTGATCACCTATTCCTCCCTCCACTAAGTAAATAATATTCTTCTTGGCCGGATTTTTCGGATTTTTTAAAGCAAATAACTTGAAACAGCCGTACCCGTTTCCAAACGGCGTAACATTTGAAATTTTGCTACTCGTGTATGAGTCGCCTTCCAAATTCATTTTCAACACATACGTGAATGGGACCGTTGTTTTATCTATGTAGGGAGCCGATACGATATCATTTTTCCCATCTGAATCGATATCCGTAATTAATACAGCACCTGTTGCATTATTAGGCGTAATGGATATCGATTGCTTTAACCCATTTGTATTTTTAAAATAAATCATTTCATCCATCCCAAAATATTGCAACAACAAATCATTATCCCCATCTCCATCTAAATCTCCCACAGAGGCATTATGATGAAAACGTTTCGTATCCGTTAAACCAGCAACTGTAGCATAGGTAAATTTGCCATCCGCTGAACCTAAAAAAAGGTGATTGATAAAGCCCGGAAATTTCCCGTCAACAATAAGTGACGCCGATTCTTTCCCATGATCGACTTCAAAAAGATCTTTAATTCCATCTCCATTCAAATCTTCATAGTAGAAAGGTGATTTGGGGAAGCCTACATTATAATAACCACCTAATAATGTACTTGTATTTTCAGTCATTTGGCCCGTCAAACTATCAATTTCAAAAGAGCGAAACGAATCATAGGAGGTTTCAAAAAGTTCAGCATGTGCTGTAATTAAGTGATATTTCCCTTTTACTTTAATTATTTTAATTGATTCCGGGTGAACATTCACATTAACCAATGCTTTGGCCATATTCGCTGCTCGAACACCCGAATATTTAGTCGAGTAATCAGGTCCTTTAGCTTGAAAAATGGCCTGTAACGTGATTGCCTTATTCACGATTGTCGTAATCACCGAATCTTTGCTTGTGATATCTCCCTTCCATTCACTAAACATCGCTCCCGCAGCAGGAATCGCGGTTAATTTAACCGTTGTCCCCGAGGGATATTGGGCTTGCGAAGCCACCAGTACAATTTCTTCTTTGACCGACCCATTCCCCTCAATCGTCAAATTAAGTGGATATTGACGCTTCTCAAATACCCCCGTAACGCGCTTATCAGTATCCATCACCAAATTTCCTGGATTTGAAGTACTGGCAAAGGCGCCTTTCCATTCTTTGAATAAGTACTCTGCCGCAGGTTTGGCCAACAATTGGACAGATTCACCCTTCATAAAAGTGCCAGAATTTGGTGTAACGGATCCGCCAGTAACCGGAGTAACGTCTACAAATAATTGATAAGATGGTATCGCATCGTCCTTCGAACAAGATAACAAGAAGGCAAAAGCGCTTAAATAAAGAGTAATTCTCCGCATCGATTCTGTGTTAAATAATTTGTGGCTTACGCGGGTTATAAAAATTAACGGTTCAAATCCTTTGAAACCACTTTTTGCCCTTCAGGCTTCAAGGAATACAAACTTTGTCTTTTATCCACGGAAGACGGATTCCGAACAATCACATTTCTTATTTTGTATATAACTTGAATCTTATGATTGATATTCGAAATCACTTGTAAACGTAGCTTCCTTTGATTGTCAATATTCTTCGTGGAAATTCCCAAAATTTCATTTACCTCCACGGTGGAAAGTCCCTCTGATGCATCCAGCAAAGCCTTAACCAAATTGAGCTCAGCTTCATCCAAATCCAGGTTTGTCTTCTTGATTCGCACAATTAGATAATAGGCAATCCCTAAACTCAAGGCCAATAAAGCCAGCAAAAGATAGAAGTTAAGTTGACTTGGCATTTCATAAAATGAGCCGATTGGTTTGGCTATTTTCAATAATTCAGGAATGGAATAAATTTTTCGCTTCCCGCCTTCCGCATCCCAATAGGCATAAATAGTGGACGGGTCGACAAACATATCAGGGGCCGACTGAAAATTCGCAACCGCGCTCTTCACCTCAAAAACCTCATTCTTTACCGGGTCAATGACATACATTACTAGATCTGAAAACTGAACAAAATAACGACCTGTCCATACGATCTCTCGATTTTTGGCTTGTAAAATTTGAGGATTAATTTCCCCCAGCAAGGTCCAAGTATGTTGATTAAAATCAAACGAGTAGAAGTTGGCCTCCAAAGCTGTCGCCTGATTATTCAAAAAATCATGGAATTCCGACCCGCCCGCATAAAACAAATCGCTTGAATCAGAATAACCCTGAAAACCATTAAAAATAGCCTTGGGACCTAAATTATTGACTTTAATATTTTCCCACTCATGTTCCTTTTCCGCATAATAGGTCAAGGCTTTGCTAAAATTCCAAAAGCCACTACCGCCAAAACTATACAAGACATTCTTCCGTTGGAATATCGCGGCACCAAAATTATATCCAGCATAAAAGGTTTGATCGATACGCTGCAAGTGTTTCGTTTGCCCGTCAAATGCTAAGACCTGTCCCGTGCCGGCTAAGCTAAACCGTATGTTCCCGTTTGCTTGCAAAAAATGATGCGGTGCAATACGCGGAGGTAAATGATTTACAAGATTGGGATCTACCTGAATGGATGATTGCATTACCCAAATTCCGGGAGCTTGTTCAATCTGCAGGGTTTGTTCAAGTATATCGATGCGTTTACGCGTCTTTGATTGCGCATCAAACCATGTTAAAACTTGGCCGCTAGCTAAGGCATGATATGTGTTAAAACATAACAAACTTAAAATCAAAATACCCAATCGTAAATGTATACCCATGCAATAGTTTTGTCAACATACAAACCTAATCAGAGCCTTGCGATTAAACACAGAAAAATACGTGAATTTAAAATTCACACATTTTTTACATGATAAAAAAACTTTAAAAAGATTATCATTAAACAGATTAAAAATATCATTCTCCCGCACTACCTTTGGCAATCCTCCAAGGTTTGCCAAAGGTAAGGTTATGAAAAACAAACAACTTGTCTCAATCATCTTTTTGACCTTTTTCGTTATTTCATTCATTTCGAATATCATAGGGCCCATTATCCCCGATCTCATTCGGACATTTGATTTAAATTTAACGCTTGTTTCACTCCTCCCTTTTGCCTTTTTCATCGCCTATGGCGTTACATCCATCCCGGCAGGAATTTTACTCGAAACATTCCATGAGAAAAAAGTGATGTTGATGGCTTTTGGGCTAGCGAGTTTGGGGTCACTACTTATCGTTTTTTCGCCACATTACTTAACAGCCCTTCTGTCCTTATTCCTCATTGGTAGCGGTATGGCCATGCTGCAAGTCGTCATTAATCCTCTATTAAGAACCGCAGGAGGAGAGGAAAATTATGCGAATTACTCGGTTTGGGCCCAACTGATCTTTGGTTTTGCGTCTTTTTTAAGCCCATTAGTCTACCAATTTTTCATTGGCATTCACTTACCATGGCTCAGTCTCTACATCCTATTTATTGGTATTTCAGTTATGATGATGCTCATTACGTTGGGGACCCATTTCCCTGAAGTCGAAATAGCAGAAGATGAAAAACCTGGCGCAATCGACATACATTTGGAACTATTTAAGAACAAACAAGTCATTTTGTATTTCATCGCCATGCTCTGTTATGTGGGTACGGAACAAGGAATCGCCACATGGATCTCGCAATTTTTACAAACCTACCATGGCCTCAATCCGCAAACGGATGGGGCCGATACCATCTCCTATTATTGGGGGCTGATGACGGCCGGAGGAGTCCTAGGAATTGTCTTATTGAAATTATTGGATAGCCGTATTATCCTCGTAGCCTTTACTTTTTTAGCGATGATATCCTTGGCTTTGGGCTTATACGGAAACGCGGAAGCGGCCGTAATTGCCTTCCCGCTCGTTGGCTTTTTCGCCTCTGTTATGTACCCGATCATCTTTTCGCTGGCCTTAAATTCAGTCACAGAACACCATGGTTCATTCGCCGGAATCATCGTCACAGGAATTGTCGGCGGAGCCATTTTTCCCTTCATCGTAGGGGGAATTGGGGATATTTTGGGACTTAAAACAGGTATGAGCATCCTGTTCCTCAGCATGGGTTACATTTTAAGCATTGGTTTTTGGGCCAAACCCTTGGTTTCCAATAAGCGTATCTTCGATTAAAGCACCAAATCACCCCATCCTTGTCGGTAGGTTCTCCGTAGAAACTGATTTGCCGGTTCGTAATTGGTGACACGCATGTTGGCCCCATCCCATTTCAAGGCCTTGTATCTTCCGCCATATGTATAACCATCCATGGCTCCATACACAGGATCCATCTTTTTGACTTTCTCTCGGATATTAAAACTCCTCAATAATAAATTACCCAATAACACGGTTTCGGTCAATGGTCCACCATAGCCTTCAAAAGGAGAACTCACTTCCATGTTGCCGTAACCTGCAATACTCGCATCGATCCACTGCCACCAGTGTCCATCCATGCCGCCTTTCACGCGGGCGTATTTTTGTGGGATATGTTGGGCTGCCTCTTGCAATTCCTTTGAAAACAGGCGCGGATGCGAACCTCCCCAACCGCAGGCGATCACCCCTTTGGTCCCCACAAATAATGTTGAACCCTCAAAATCATTTTCCCCAGGATAATCCCCCAAGGCATCATTCATATTGACATCAGGTGCTAAGGCCTGTAAACGCTCCGGTGTAATCCCACCATCCATCCAATACAAATCCAACTCCTTGCCATTGCTCATCATAAACCGATATTTCAAGGAACTCGAAATGGGTCCACTTTCCGGAAAAGCCGATTCCTTAAATACGCCGCTGTAGGTCGTGGATGCACTCCCCGACACCTCATGCGGATAGCCCAAATTCAATAATTTAAACGGCGGCCCCATGATGTGGCAACCCATGTCTCCAAGTGCACCCGTACCGAATTCCCACCAACCGCGCCAATTGAAGGGCACGAGATTCTCGATGTAATTGGTTTGTGTGGCGGTCCCCAACCACAAATCCCAGTTCAATTCTTTCGGAATCCGACTCGGGGTTTTCGGCCAAGATATCCCTTGTGGCCAAACAGGACGATCGGTCCAGCAGTAGACTTTGGAAATTTCGCCTATCAAATCCGCTTCGATCCACTCGCGCATCGTTTGCATGCCCTCACAAGAAGCACCTTGGTCGCCCATTTGCGTAACGACTTTGTATTTCGATGCCGCCTGTGTAATAATTCGAGCTTCGTGAATATCATGGGTCAAAGGCTTCTGCAAATACAAATGTTTTTTCATCTGCATGGCGCGCAGCCCCACTAAAGCATGATTATGATCTGGAATGGCAACGGTTACGGCATCAAAATTCTGACCTTCTTTGTCGAATAATTCCCGCCAATCCTCATAAAATTTGGCCTTTGGAAATTGCTTGCGTTTTGGAGCGGCCATTCGCTGATCCACATCGCATAAAAAACCGATGGTCGAATTATTATTAGGTGTTTTAGCCAAATGTTGGATATCATTGTCCCCCTCACCTCCGCATCCAATCGCCGCGATGACTAATTTATCACTAGGTGCGACAAATCCTTTACCCCCTAAAACATGACGGGGTACTATAAAAAACCCCGCTGAAGCTAAGGTACTTTTCTTAATAAATTCGGAACGCTTCATTTTTTCAGGGGTCTAACAGCTACTTCTTTGAAATACACGACGTCTTCATCGCCGTGATTTTGTAAACCGAACCAACCGGCATTCGGACGAACGCCCGGATAGGGTTCAAAATCAAATTTACGAGCAGGAACAGGTTCCCCTTCCCGGTAATCCGTGACAAGCTCATCGTTTAGGTGTACAATCGTACGAGGTCCATCCAAGGTGATCAACATCGTATTCCATTCAGGACCCGGTTTTCCCGGTTTGCTTTTGGGTTTAGTAAAAGCATAAAGCGTCCCACTGATGTGGTATTCATCCTCGCCCGAGGTTTCCGGATGGTTGTCGATTTGCACTTCATAGCCATAGAAAACGGGCATCCATTCTTCTTTGGGCTCAATAGGAACCTTCACAAAAATACCTGCATTGCTATTGAATTTCTGCATTTTGTAGACGACTTTGATTTGGCAATTGCCTAATTTTCCGCCGGCCCAATACAAGAGTCCCATACCGCCTTTGCTGGCGAGCAAGCCATTTTCAACGAAGCGGGAGCCACCTCCCACATGCTTCCAACCGGTCAAATCTTTGCCGTTGAAAAGGGGTTTCCAGTTTTGTGCATGCAAGCTAAAGCTTAGTAAAAGCACAATGCATAAGCATATTTTATTTTTCATGTTGGTCTACTTGGTGGATAAAATCGATAACCCCTTTCATGTAGACCTTTTGGTCATCCCACATGGAAAGGTGGCTTCCGTTTGGACAATATAAATAGGAGCCTTTTTGAACCATTTTACTTTGTTCCTCCATGGCTTTGGGGTCCATGGTATCATATTTCCCTCCGATCATCAAGGTGGGAACGGAGATTTCTTTTAGGCGGTTTTTGATGTCCCAGGTTGCCAAAGAACCTCCAATACCAAATTCACTTGGGCCTTGCATTTGCGTATAGATGACCCCGTTTGCGTGTTTCAAGGAACGATTTAGGGCATCTGGCCATTCCTGCAAGCGGCAAATGTGTTCATGGTAAAAATTCGGAATCAGCAATTCCATGTAGCGGGGATTGGCGAAGTCTTTTTTCGCTTCAATCGCCCGAATTTCAGCTAGAATTTTAGGGTCCATTTGTTTGGCCAATACCTCATCCGCATATTTTCCGTATTCCGGTGCGCTAGCGACCATGTTAGAAATCAACAAACCCTTCAAATTTTTCTGGTATTTCAGCGCATATTCCATCCCTAAAATACCACCCCAAGAGTTTCCCAAGATGTAGAAATTGGACGCATCCGCCCCGATCGCCTTACGAACTTGCTCGACTTCTTCCACGAAACGCTCGTTGGTCCACAAAGTCGTATCCGTTGGCTGATCGCTATAATAAGAACCTAATTGGTCATATTCATAAAACTCGAAACCCTCCCGTTGGAAAAAGGTCTCGAAACATTCCATATATTCATGCGTCATGGCGGGACCGCCATGGAGCAATAAGATTTTGATTTTGGGATTATGGCCAAATCGTTTTGTCCAAACCTTGAATGTGCCTTTTGGCGTTTGAATGGGAATCATGCGGACGCCTGCGGATTCGAGGCTGTCGCCATAATAGAAGTAATTCGAAACGCTTGTTTCTTCAGATTTACACGCTTGCAAAGCCCAGACTGCGGCTAGCAGGAAGAGGATTTTTTTCATCGACATAGGTTTAGATGGGCAAGTTAAGGGTTTTAGGGAATTTGCAAAATTCTGCGATTGCTGTTCTTTTTAAAATCAGTTCTGGTAATTCCCCCCCTTACCTTTGGCAAACCTGGTTGGAGGATTGCCAAAGGTACAAGGGTTCTGGGTAAATACTTGGCAGAAAAAAACCAACTTCTTGGTAATTTTTATGAGTTACAACCTTTCGAGTTCCGCCCTCCCACGTTACCTTTGGCAAACCTGGTTTGAGGATTGCCAAAGGTGAGGAACGTGAAAACAAATGATCGGTTTCTTGATATTCTTTATCAGCTCTTCCCGCTGAAATGTCCCGCCGCCGCCGTACCTTTGGCAATCCTCCCAGGTTTGCCAAAGGTGAGGGATGATTCATGAGCACAAAAAACACCAAGGTATTTTTCATTACCCCGCCGTTTACCCAATTAAATACGCCCTACCCCGCAACGGCATATTTGAAGGGTTTCTTGAATACGAAGGGGATGGAGTCGTATCAGGCCGACTTAGGTTTGGAAGTTATCCTCCAATTGTTTTCGAAAGGAGGACTCCAACGATTATTCGCTCACATAGAAGCATCTGGCAAAAAACTGAATGAAAACGGGCAGCGCATGCTCCGACTGAAACAGTCCTACACTCGCACGATTGACCCAGTTATTTCATTTTTGCATGACAAAAACCCCACGATGGCGCATGTCATTTCCGAACAAAATTACCTGCCGGAAGCGTCACGTTTCCAACAAGTGACGGATTTGGAATGGGCCTTTGGTAGCATGGGCGTGCGCGATAAAGCGCGACATTTGGCTACACTTTATTTAGAAGATATTTCGGATTTAATCATAGATGCCGTGGACCCCCATTTTGGGTTCAGTCGCTATGCGGAACGACTCGGGCGATCAGCATCGAGTTTTCACGAATTAAACCAGGCATTAGAAGCGCCTTTGACCTACATCGATGAATTGTTGGTAGGCATCCTGTCACAAAAAATTCAAACCGAAAAACCCGACTTGGTCGCCATTACGGCACCCTTTCCGGGCAATTTATACAGTGCCTTGCGTTGTGGGCAATGGATCAAAAAACACCATCCGCAGATCAAAGTCGCCTTGGGTGGCGGATATGCGAATACGGAATTACGCTCCCTGCAAGATCCCCGTGTGTTTGAATTCGTCGACTTCATCACCTTGGATGACGGGGAAACACCGCTGATGAATTTGTTGGAACATTTGCGGGGCGATCGAGTATTAAGCGATTTGAAACGCACATTTTGTTGCATCGATGGAACGGTCAGCTACTTAAATGGTTCCCAAGATTCTGACGCCAAACAGAAAGATGTGGGCGTCCCGGATTATTCGGATTTGCCTTTGGACAAGTATTTATCAGTCATCGAAATCGCAAATCCGATGCATCGCCTCTGGAGTGATGGTCGGTGGAATAAGTTGACACTGGCCCATGGTTGTTATTGGGGCAAATGTACCTTCTGCGACATTTCTTTGGACTACATCAAAAACTATGAATCCACGACGGCACCTATGTTGGTCGACCGCATGGAGGCGATGATTGCCCAAACAGGCAATAATGGCTTCCATTTTGTGGACGAAGCCGCGCCACCGGCTTTGATGCGCGATGTCGCAATGGAAATTATCCGCAGGGATTTGACGGTGGTTTGGTGGACCAATATTCGATTTGAGAAAAGTTTCACGAAGGATTTATGCCAATTATTGGTGCGCTCCGGTTGCATTGCCGTTTCGGGTGGACTGGAAGTAGCATCGGATCGATTATTGGCCTTAATTGATAAAGGGGTCACGGTGGCGCAGGTAGCCCAAGTCGCGGATCATTTTACGCAGGCAGGGATTTTGGTCCATGCCTATTTGATGTATGGATTCCCGACGCAGACCGCGCAGGAGACGGTGGATTCGTTGGAGGTTGTACGCCAACTCGTCGAAAATGGGGTGATGCACTCCGGTTTTTGGCATCAATTTGCATTGACGGCGCATAGTCCGGTGGGCTTGAATCCGGATGCGTATCACATAAAAATATTGAATCCGGAACCAGGCAGCTTTGCCAATAATGATTTGGAACATGCGGATCCACAAGGAACGGATCATGCCCAATTCAGTGAAGGGCTGAAGAAATCCCTGTTTAATTACATGCATGGAATCGGTTTAGACATGCCTTTGCAGGAGTGGTTTGATTTCAAAATTCCGCGGACGCAGATTCCGAAAAATTACATCGCGCGCATTTTAGCTTCTCCGGACGAAAAAATTCCCAAAGCGAATGCCAAAATTTGTTGGCTCGGACCTGCCCCTACGTTAGGCCAAATTTCGCGCGGCAAATACGCTTTCCACCTGAGTACGGGTCGGGAGGAAGTAGAATTACTAGTTTCGGAGAAACTCGCTGTTTGGCTCGTGGAAGTCCTGGCATCTATCTCCTTAGGTCCATCGAAAACTTGGACATTTGAGGAATTCCAAAAAGCATTTAGCCAAGCGGGACTCGGGGATTTCATGCAATTTTGGCAAGGGGAAGTCGGGGAAGAATTGCGGGAAATGGGCTTGTTGGTGGTCTAAGGAAATTATCAGTTTCTGAATCAAATTTACTTTCCAGATCGCGTACCTTTGGCAATCCTCCAACCAGGTTTGCCAAAGGTAAGGGGGTAGTAGGGCAAAAAAAAGACCACATTCGTGGCCTTCGGGATATAAAGAGTAGATTCTTTATTTATAGAACTAGGGTAAGCTTTACTTTTTTGCTACTAGCTTTTACATAGGTTGCTGTAGTTTCGAGCGACAAACTCGTCGCCGTGGGTGCGGAAAGAACCGTAAATTCGAGTACCCCGTTGGTTCCGGACGGTGCTCCTTCTGCACTGGTTAATCCAGATAGGGTTAATTTCTTCGCGTCACTCGACAAGCTATACGTCCCCGTGAATTTCTTGCCGTCGAATTCCGTCAAACTTGCCGCGGTACCGCTCGTTAAATCCAATCGAAATTGACTATAACCCGCTACTAAATTAGCCGATGAGGATTTGTCGAACTGCGTCGTTCCGTCCCATTGGACCACACCTGCCGACCACACTTTTTTCACTAATTCAGCGGCAGTGGGCGTAGGAGCAACGGGTGTGGGTGCAGGATCCTCAGATTTACTACAAGAAAATACGATAAAAGCGAGTACTAAAAGGACTAGATTTTTCATAGATATAATAAATATGAAATCAATGATACGACAATCTTATCATGCCCCAAAAGATTTCTTATTAAACGGCAGTATTCTTCACAAGAATAGCTGACAAAAAAATGTAATTTGGCAAACAGAAAATCGCATCCCATGAAAAAATTGCTAATTGTTTTATTGATCGTACTTCCGGGATTGGTGCATGCCCAAGATTCCACTTATGTTCGAATTGAATTGAAACAAGGTTCTCCTGTAGAGGGGGTTCTAAAACACCAAAATGACAAGAGCATCAGCGTTGAGCTACCCGGGACGGGACTTTTGACGATTCCATGGGAAAGTGTGCAGTCGGTAAATCGACTCGATAAAGCGGAACAAAATCGGTGGTCGAATCCGCACCCCAACCGCTATTTCTTTGGACCCTCCGCGATTCCGCTGAAAAAAGGGGATAAATATTACCAAAACGCATATTTCTTATTGAATTCGATCCAAATAGGTCTGAATGATCACCTCTCTGTGGGAGGAGGGGTATTGGTACCCTTTGCCCTATTTTTAACACCAAAAATTGGTTATCGCGTTGCCCCTAAATTACATCTGGGCGGGGGCGTACTATTTGCGACATCCTTGATACGCGATTTGAATTTTGGTGTGGGCGCCTTATATGGTTCGATAACTTATGGAACGCATGAACACAATCTAACGGTGAATTTGGGTTTGGGGGCTGTGAAGGAAAATACAGGATTGGGGAGTTCAGATTACACCTGGAAATTTGCCAATAAACCGATGTTGACGCTTTCCGGGATGACGCGTATATCGAAGCGCGTGATGTTGATGTCAGAGAATTGGATCTTCAATGTTACCTCGGTCAATTACGATAATGATACCGGCCAATTTGTCAATCGGGTGTCCAACTACGAGGGTATCTTTTCGGCAGGTGTTCGGATTTTAGGTAGAAAAACAGCCTTTGATGTGGGCTTTTTGACCCCTACGGGTGCTCAGGCGGCGATACCTTATTTGGCTTATAACATGCGTTTTTAATTATGGCCTCACTTAGCTTTGGCAAACCTTAAAGGATTGCCAAAGCTACGGGAAAATGGAGACATCTAGGTAAGTAAATAACCAGGTTGTTGATAATTAGAATCAGTTTATCAGAAATTAATTCGCTACCCAAGTTGTACCTTTGGCAATCCTCCAACCAGGTTTGCCAAAGGTAAGTGGGGGGGAAATCCAACTAATTTCCCGTTCTTGTGAGTCTAAACCCCAACAACATGGCAAAAGGAATGAATTCCAAGAAGGCGGAGAAAAAGGAACCCGCGAAGACTCCGAAGGAGAAGAAATTAGAAAAGAAAGACAAGAAACCAGGCTATCAATAGATTCCTGGTTTTTTCAAGATTCATTGATTAGACAAATTAATTTTTTTGTAGACAAGCAGCACTTTTGTGGGACAATTTTCGTTAACAAAGAAACAAACCAAAAAAGCCATGAAACGTATACAAACAGCCGCCTACTTCTTAGTACTTGCTTCCCTTCTTTGTGCATGCCAACAAGACGATGTTGCATCCGGAACAGGAAAATTAGCTTTGAGCATTACGGACTCCCCGATAGATGCAAGCAATGTCAAAGCCGTTTATGTCACATTTACGGGTTTAGAATATCAAAACAGTGGTGGGAATTGGACCACAGCAACGGAATTTACGAAAGCCCAAGTCATTAACTTACTTGATTTGCAAAATGGCAAAACATCATTACTAGGTGAATTTAATCTGAATTCGGGCGAATACACTGGTTTGCGATTTAAACTGGATGCACCCAGTAGGGGAGCAAACACTCCGAGCAATCCCGGCTGCTACGTAGAATTAACGAGTGGCGAAAAAAAACCATTATTTGTACCAAGCGGTTCACAATCGGGCTATAAAGCCAATGGAAATTTCACTGTACCGATCAACGGAACTGTGGCAGTTACTGCTGATTTTGACCTTCGAAAATCCGTGGTTTTGACAGGCTCTGGAAGCACCTATATTTTAAATCCAACCCTAAAAATCATCGTTAATAATCAAGCTGGAGAGATTAAAGGGACCATTTCAAACCTTGTGAGTACGAGCAAATACATTATCTACGTGTATGAAAAAGATCAATATAAGGCCAATGAAAGTAATGAACCTTCAGGTGAAAACGTTATGTTTCCGAATGCTATTACAAGTACAAAATTAGATAGCAATGGTAATTATCAATTCTCATTTCTAGCGGCAGGAAGCTATGATTTAATCCTCGTTTCTGAATCTAGCGTAGGAATAAGCACGGTAGAGAAGACAATCGCTGGCGTTATTGTTGAAAGCAAGAAATCAACGCTCGTGAACAGTAGCCTTTAACAAGTACCTAATCGAAAGCAGGTTTTCATCGATTACCTGCTTTCTTTTTATTTGTTGGTTTACACAAAAAACCATTGTCGAATTTCAATAAATACTTGATTCGCCTCTGGCAATGAACAGAATAATTCAACACAAGATTTAAGTTTACGGGAATCCGGATGACCTAATATGTGTTCGATGGGTTTATCTGCATGCGCCAACAAAGCCTTCGAAATTTCGAGTAGACGGGGACCCAACACCGGATGTGCCAAATAAGCCTTCGCCTCTTCCCTCCCACTGATTCCATAAAACGTTGAATTATACGAAGTCCCCAAACCCTTCATTTGCGGAAAAATAAACCACATCCAATGGCTCATTTTGCGACCCGTTTGAATCTCGCGAAGCGCTTGATCGTAAGTGTTTACTTGTGCAAGGAGAAAGCGATTGAGATTGAAGGAATCCATGGCTATTTTATCAATTACCTGTTTAAAATTTTGTTCGAAACGCACTACCTTTGGCAATCCTCCAACCAGGTTTGCCAAAGGTAAGAGTGGCATACTTCGCTAATCAGGAATAATGGCTTTCCCCAGCATGACATACTCCTTCATCTCCCCCACGCGGTAATACAACCAGTAATGTGAAAGCTTGGGGTAATCCCCTTTGACGCAGGTACAAAACTTGATTTGGTCGGTGATTTCACACATACTTAAACGATGACAAACTCTTTTGAATCTAAACGGTACGCGACAAGGTGTCCATCTTTGGCCACACTGTAATCCAAACAAATGGATTTCGCGAATGCATCCGTGGGTTTGCCTTTCAACCAATAATGACCAAAAAACACCGACTTATCTGCGTCATATCGGTGTAGTGCCGCATGAATCGATTCATCCAAGACCAATTCGCCAAACTCCTCCCCGATTCCCAGGAAGACGTCCTTGTGGTATTTTCGTTCATCCACGGGGTGAAACCATTTAATCCGTGCACTTTTACGTGTCGTTCCGTCTTTATCCACAAACTCCTGCCCTGTTGGCAAATCAAATTCCTTGCCCTTCAATAATTCCTCCAACACCTCGTAAACCGGAGATTCTTTGGCAGCATATTGAGCCAACACCTTTTCGGAAATGCGTTTTTGGCCTTTAATTTCTTCGTAAATGGAATTGGTTTCAAGCCAGTTGATATGCGCATCATCCCAACAAGCATGCACGGCCCGGAAATCATCCTGTTCTAGATAGAGCGGCAGCGTATGAAACCAAGGTAAATACACTTGCTCCCATTCTTGGGTGTAATTCCGAAACTGCCGCAGGGTTTCGATATGTTGGTCTATTTCCACGACTGAATGCTTCCGATAAAAACCTCCCTTCACCTTGTCTTTGGTATGAAAACAAATGGCATTGAATTCGTGGTTGCCCATGATTGCGAGCGCGTGGCCTGCATCACACATCGACTTGACGATTTGCAGGGTTTCCCGAATTTTGGGACCCCGATCAATGTAATCACCTAAGAAAACCAATTTCCGTTTTGCGGGATGTTGGTACACACCCCCTTGTTTCACATAGCCCATGATTGCCAAAATCTCCTCGAGCTTGTCGGCATGGCCATGAATATCACCAATCAAATCAACCATAAATAATTCTTAATAAGTAAATGTATCAAAGGGGATTCCCTCCTTTGTTAAGTATTTCTTGAACAGGGTATAACCTGAATTATTCGAAAACATAGGGGCCAAAGCCTGAAGCAAAGCCTCCTTATCGCCCGGCACAATGCCATGCAAGGCATAAAGCGCTGCCAGATCTTTCGCTAGCACCGTTGCCGTATATTCGTATTCGGAACTGCCCCAGTGTTCATCCACCGTGGTTCCCAAATCATGCCCGTCAAATTTTAGATCTTCACCCTCGAAACCGAGGTTCATGTAGACACACACATCCGCACGCTTAATTGTCAATAGTTCGATGCTCGGATTCATATCGTTTGAATTTTACCGTATACATCAATTTACAAAATTCCGGGAAATTCAGAAAAGCTCCGACTCTATTTGTCGGGATTTCAGTGACAAAAACAACTAGACATTTGGAAAGAAAAATCCTAAACAGATTCAATACAATCGTTAAATCCGACTTGATGGTTGTGACGAAAATTGAATATTAAACCTTAACTCTTTTCAGTTTGCGTAATTCTTTGTAAGGCTCAGTAAACTCCCCCTCAGCATCCATTATCCCTGCTCGTACAAAATCAGCTAATATCTCAGCTTTTGACCTTTTCTCAGCCATCAATTTTTTAGCCAATTCCAAATGCAACTCAACTTGTTTTCGATTGTGGTCCATCTCGCTTGATTTATTTCCCAAACTTACACTGAATACCGACAACTGCTTATTCGAAAATTGGGTAATTTATTACATTGATGAATTCTCCATTTGAACAGTTCGGAATTTACGAACTGTTGGATACGCTAGATCCCAATGGCCTGCAAAACACCTAACATAAGACGAATGAAATGTTCTTATGAAAATGCAATATGCATTTTATGCATATAACTTTCCTTGAAATAATTTGTAAACAATTTTGTTTACATTTATGCAATGAATACTTACCTAGCAAAATTTAGGGGCATCCATCCTGGGATAATTTTAGCCCGGGAATTAAAAAAGAGAGGAATCGCTCAGCGTCCTTTCGCGCTTTCCGTTGGGGAACATCCGCAAACAATCAATGCGATCACGAAAGCCAAACGAAATTTACCCACGTCAATTGCACTGAAAATCGAGGAAAAACTAGGTTTGGAAGAAGGAACTTTGGCATTACTGCAAACCTATTTTGATATTCAGGTAGAGAAATCAAAGATCAAGCCGATTACTCCTAATCTATCCTTGATCAG
>JACCDI010429532.1_pt1 | contig 20451 bp, 14 predicted proteins | sample 7442791 | NCBI WGS metagenome assembly JACCDI01 (sample SAMN15323434, study PRJNA562643) | freshwater metagenome | isolation source: river surface water | place: USA:Blue River Watershed | collected 2017-08-15
AGACCCGGTCTCGTCATTGGTTCGTGCCGCACTTCGGCAGGGTGACTTTGAGCACAAAGCCGGGGCCGTCTTGGCTTTGTATGCGCACGCGGGCATCAAAGCCCGGCACGTGGTGGTGGCGAGTGTGGCCGATGGAACGCCGGCCCAAGTCCGCAGTGCGCTGCAAGCGGCCTGGGGTGCCCTGAAGTCCACCAAGAGCAAACGCATCGGTTTGCACGCAGCGTCTGAACTTTCGGGCGCCTCGCTGCAAGCGGCTGTGTTGAGCTTGGCCGACGCCAGCTATTGCTACACCAGCACCTTGAGCCAAGCCAAGCCGCGCACCCTGAAACAAGTTGTTGTCAGCAGTCCTTCGGTCAATACCGAGTCGCGAACTGCAGTGGCGCAGGCCCAGGCGCTGGTGTCGGGGATCGAGGTGGCCAAAGAGTGGGCCAATCGTCCGGCCAACCATTGCACGCCTACGATGTTGGCCGAGGCCGCCAAATCCATTGCCAAGGGCGCTTCTTTCAAGTGCCAAGTGCTCGGCCCCAAAGAGGTCACCAAATTGGGCATGGGCGCATTTTTGGCCGTTGCGCAAGGCGCGGCAGAGCCCTTGCGCTTCATTGTCATGCAATACAACGGCGCAGCAGCCTCAGAAGCCCCCGTGGTGTTGGTGGGCAAGGGCATCACCTTTGATACCGGTGGCATTTCGCTCAAACCGGCGCCCGAGATGGACGAGATGAAATACGACATGTGCGGTGCGGCCAGTGTGTTGGGGGTGTTCAAGGCTTTGTCTGAGCTCAAGCCCGCGATCAATGTTGTGGGCTTGATTCCGGCCACAGAAAACATGCCCGATGGGCTGGCGGTCAAACCGGGGGATGTGGTGACCAGCATGAGCGGGCAGACCATCGAAATTCTCAACACCGATGCCGAAGGGCGTTTGGTTTTGTGCGATGCGCTGACCTACGCCGAGCGCTTCAAGCCGCAGGCCGTGATCGACATCGCCACCCTCACCGGAGCGTGTGTGATTGCCCTGGGTGGCGTGCGCAGCGGCTTGTTTTCTGACCATGACGCATTGGCCGAGGCACTGCAGCAGGCGGGTGAAGCAGCCGGTGACGGGTGCTGGCGCATGCCCTTGGATGACGCTTATGCCGAAGGCCTCAAGTCGCGCTTTGCCGATGTGGCCAACGTGGCCGGGCGGCAAGCTGGCGCGGTCACGGCGGCCAAATTTTTGCAGCGCTTTACTGGCAAGATGGACTGGGCGCACCTGGACATTGCCGGCACCGCATGGCGCAGCGGCGCGGCCAAAGGGGCCACCGGTCGTCCAGTGGGCTTGTTGGTGCACTACTTGTTGTCACAAGTGGGCAAGCCGTCAAAGGGCTCAGCGGCTGCACGCCGCCGCGCTTGATGCCACACCACGATGCCTCAGATTGAATTTCACTTCAATGCGCCAGAGCGCTTGCATTACGTGTGCAGGTTTCTGAGAAAAGCGCACGCGCATGACTGGCGCGTTGGGGTGTTGGGCTCAGAGGCAGTGTTGCGCCAACTCGATGCAGCCTTGTGGAGTTTTTCTGAGCATGATTTTTTACCGCATTGCACGGCCAATGACAGCCCGCACATGCAGCAGGCTTCGGCCATTTTGCTCAGTCCCGACGTCAGTCGATTGGCCGGCTGGCCCATGCTCGTGAATTTGGGCGACGACGTGCCCGAAGGCTTTGAGCAGTTTCAACGCGTGATCGAAATTGTGCCCTCCGATGACCACGGCAAAATGACCGCCCGTCAACGCTGGCGCCATTACGCGGCGCAAGGTTTTGAGTTGACGCAACATGATTTATCGAAGGTTGCAACGGCATGACACAGTTTGAAATGGGCGCAGTCCCTCCGCAGGGTGCTTCGGTGATTCCGGTGCTCAATACTTTGATTCCGGCAGACCAAATCTCACACGATTTGGCATCGGCCCTTGATCTGCGCGATGCCGAACGCGCGGCCTTCATGGCCATGACCGAAGAGGTGAGCCAAAGCCTGCGCCCTGAATTAGAGCGATTGACCACTGAGTTGGTGCAACGCAGCTTGCAGCAAGCTTGGCGCAGCAAATTCCGGAACTCGATTCCCTGATTAAAACCAAATTCCCTGCAGATAGAGGCGTATTTTGGTTTTCCCTAGCGCACAAGGGGGCGGTTTTGCAGTATCTTTACGGCTTGCTTAATTGAAGCAATTAATTTTCGGAGTTTCTATGAAATTTTCTGGTGTTCGTTCTTTGACTTTGGTTTCTGTGGCCGTTGCTGCAGTTGTTTTGGCAGCTTGCGGCAAAAAAGACGCCGCATCTGATGCCACCGTGATCAAAATTGGTCACGTGGGCCCTGTCAGTGGCGCTATCGCTCACTTGGGCAAAGACAACGAAAACGGTGCCCGCATGGCCATCGAAGAACTCAACGCTGCCGGTCTGAAAATCGGTGACAAGCCTGTCAAGTTCGAATTGTTGGCAGAAGACGATGCTGCTGATCCCAAGCAAGGCACCGCAGCGGCTCAGAAATTGGTCGATGCCAAAGTCAATGGCGTGATCGGTCACCTGAACTCCGGCACCACCATTCCAGCATCGCAGTTGTACAACGCTGCGGGCATTCCACAAATCTCTCCCTCTGCGACCAACCCCAAGTACACCCGCCAAGGTTATGCGGGCGCTTTCCGCGTGGTGGCTGACGACGTGCACCTCGGTGGCACTTTGGGCAAATACGCTGTGGAAACCCTGAAGGGCAAAAACATTGCCGTGATCGATGACCGTACTGCTTACGGCCAAGGCGTGGCAGAAGAATTCAAGAAGGGCGCTACTGCTGCTGGCGGCACCATCATTGGTCACGAATTCACCACCGACAAAGCCTCTGACTTCAACGCCATCTTGACCACCCTGAAGGCCAAAAAGCCTGACGTCGTGTTCTTCGGCGGTATGGACGCTGTGGCGGGTCCTATGTTGCGCCAGATGAAGGCTTTGGGCATCCAAGCCAAATTCTTGGGCGGTGACGGCATCTGCACTTCCGAATTGGCCAAGTTGGCTGGCGACGCCATGGCCGATGAGTCGGTCTTCTGCGCAGAAGCCGGTGGTGTGGAAGGCGAGCAAAAAGCCGGCATGGACAAGTTCCGCGCCGACTTCAAGGCCAAGTACAACGCCGATGTGCAGGTGTATGCCCCTTACGTTTATGACGCTGTCAAAGTCATGGCCACAGCCATGGTGACCGCCGGTTCTGCTGACCCAGCCAAGTACCTGCCAGCTTTGAAAGCCATCAACTACAAAGGCGTGACGGGCAACATCGCATTTGACTAAAAAGGCGACATCAAAAACGGCGCGTTGACCTTGTACACCTACAAAGGTGGCGAGCGTTCACAACTCGCAGTGGTTCGCTAATCTGACAAGCCCCCGGTCTCGGGGGCTTTCAACTCAGGGCTTTCTGGCCCTTGGTTGAATGCTCAGACGAAAAAAAGCCTGCACATGTGCAGGCTTTTTTGTTTTGGCGGAGCAGGCGGGATTCGAACCCGCGGTGGGCTATTAACCCACACACGCTTTCCAGGCGTGCGACTTAAACCACTCATCCACCGCTCCGAAGTCGGCTATTGTATCAGCGGAAATGTGCCCTTCAGCGGCAAAAACGGGTGACACAGACATTCTGGACCTCTGTGGCCCCATTGGTTTTTTTGTGAATTCTCTGTGACGAAGGCTTGTCGGGCTTGTTTTGTCCTTAAACTTCGCCCCTGTTTGTCTTTTTTGTCCTTTTGACCAAACAAGCCCATGAAATTTCGCTTTCCCATCGTCATCATCGACGAAGACTACCGCTCTGAAAACACTTCAGGTTTGGGCATTCGCGCCTTGGCCGATGCCATCGTGAGCGAGGGCTTTGAGGTGTTGGGCGTGACCAGTTATGGCGACTTGTCGCAGTTTGCGCAACAACAGAGTCGGGCCAGCGCCTTCATCTTGTCGATTGACGATGAAGAGTTTTCGCCCGGGCCCGACCTGGACCCGGCCGTCATCAGCTTGCGCGCCTTCATTGACGAAGTACGCCGCAAAAATGCCGATGTACCTATTTACATCTACGGCGAAACCAAGACATCGCGCCATTTGCCCAACGACATCTTGCGTGAGTTGCATGGCTTTATTCACATGTTTGAAGACACGCCTGAGTTTGTGGCGCGTCACATCATTCGCGAAGCCAAAAGCTATCTTGAAGGCGTTCAGCCGCCATTTTTCAAAGCGCTGTTGGACTATGCCGAAGACGGCTCTTACTCATGGCATTGCCCCGGCCACTCGGGTGGCGTGGCGTTTTTGAAAAGCCCTGTGGGGCAGATGTACCACCAGTTTTATGGTGAAAACATGCTCCGCGCCGACGTTTGCAACGCGGTCGAAGAGTTGGGCCAGTTGTTGGACCACAATGGCGCCATCGGTGAAAGCGAGCGCAATGCGGCGCGTATTTTCAATGCCGACCATTGCTTCTTTGTGACCAATGGCACCAGCACCTCGAACAAGATCGTTTGGCACCACGCCGTGGCGCCCGGCGACGTGGTGGTGGTGGACCGCAATTGCCACAAATCGATCTTGCACGCGATCATCATGACCGGCGCGATTCCGGTGTTCATGAAGCCCACACGCAACCATTTCGGCATCATTGGCCCCATTCCCAAAAGCGAGTTTGAGCCCGCCGCCATCATGGCCAAGATCAAGGCCAACCCGCTGCTCAAGGGCGTTGACCCCAAAAAGGTCAAGCCACGGGTGATGACCTTGACGCAGTCCACCTACGACGGCGTTTTGTACAACACCGAAACCATCAAGAGCATGCTCGATGGCTATGTGGAAAACCTGCACTTCGATGAAGCTTGGTTGCCACATGCCGCCTTCCACCCGTTTTATGGTCCTTACCACGCGATGGGCAAAAAACGGGCACGTCCCAAAGAGTCGATGGTCTACGCCACCCAATCGATTCACAAATTGCTGGCCGGTATCAGCCAGGCCAGCCATGTCTTGGTGCAGGACGCGCAAAACACCAAGCTGGATCGGCCCTTGTTCAACGAGGCCTATTTGATGCACACCTCCACCAGCCCGCAGTACAGCATCATTGCCAGCTGCGATGTGGCCGCGGCCATGATGGAGCCGCCCGGTGGCACCGCCTTGGTGGAAGAGAGCATTGCCGAAGCCCTTGATTTCCGCCGCGCCATGCGCAAAGTGGACGACGACTATGGCAAAGACTGGTGGTTCAAAGTCTGGGGCCCCGAAAAGTTTGCCGAGGAAGGCATTGGTCGCTCAGAGGATTGGATTTTGCGCAACGATCCGCGCAAAAAAGCCAGCAAATGGCACGGCTTTGGCCAGCAGTTGGCCGACGGCTTCAACATGTTGGACCCGATCAAGTCGACCATTGTCACGCCGGGTTTGAACCTCGATGGCAAGTTTGACAAGACCGGCATTCCGGCCTCGATCGTCAGCAAGTTCTTGACCGAACACGGCGTGGTGGTCGAGAAAACTGGCTTGTACAGTTTCTTCATCATGTTCACCATCGGCATCACCAAGGGCCGTTGGAACACGTTGTTGACGGCCCTTCAGCAGTTCAAGGACGAGTACGCCAAGAACCAGCCGATGTGGAAAATCATGCCGGAGTTTTGCCAAAAATACCCCCGCTACGAGCGCATGGGTTTGCGCGATTTGTGCCAACACGTGCACGAGTTGTACGCGCGTTACGACATCGCCCGTTTGACCACCGACATGTATTTGTCCGATTTGGCACCGGCCATGCGCCCCTCAGACGCTTATGCGCACATCGCGCAGCGCAAGACCGAGCGGGTGGAGATTGACCACTTGGAAGGCCGCATCACGGTGGGCTTGGTGACGCCTTATCCGCCGGGCATTCCATTGCTGATTCCGGGCGAAGTGTTCAATAAAAAGATCGTGGATTATTTGAAGTTTGCCCGTGAGTTCAATGAAAAGTGCCCGGGCTTTGAGACCGACATCCATGGCTTGGTTGAAACCAAAGACGAAGACGGCAAGAAGCGATACTTTGCCGATTGCGTGAAAGTCTGAAACAAAAAAGCGGCCTAGGCCGCTTTTTTTTGGGGTGAGAGCGCGAGGCTCATTCCGCCGCGGGTTCGGCAATACCGCCCACCACTTGGCTGAAGCCGCCGTCTACATAGGTGATCTCGGCCGTCACGCCGGCCGCCAAATCGCTCATCAAAAAGGCGGCCACGTTGCCCACATCGTCGATGGTGACGTTGCGCCGAATGGGTGAGGCTTCGGCCACCACCGACAAAATTTTGCCAAACCCTTTGATGCCACTGGCTGCCAGCGTTTTGATGGGTCCTGCAGAGATGCCGTTGGCGCGCAAGCCTCGGTTTTGGCTCCCCAAAGATTCGGCCAAATAGCGCACCGAGGCTTCCAAACTGGCTTTGGCCAAGCCCATGGTGTTGTAGTTGGGCACAGTGCGGATCGCGCCCAAATAGGTCAGGGTCAGCAGGGCGGCTTTGTCGTTCAAATAAGGCAGGGCCGCTTTGGCCATGGCGGGAAAGCTGTAGGCGCTGATGTCGTGCGCGATCTTGAAGCCTTCGCGCGACAAGCCATCCAAAAAGTCACCTGCAATGGCTTCCCGTGGGGCATAGCCAATGGCGTGCACAAAGCCGTCAATCTTGGGCCATGTGGCCGACAAGTCGGAGAACAGTTTTTCAATTTGTTCGTCGCTGCCGACATCGCAGTCAAAAATCAAGTTCGAACCAAAATCAGCCGCAAATTCGGTGATGCGGTCTTTGAATCGCTCGCCCACGTAGCTGAACGCCAACTCAGCGCCTTGCGCGTGGCACGCCTTGGCGATGCCATAGGCGATGGAACGGTTGGATAAAACGCCGGTGATCAACAACTTTTTCCCCGACAGAAATCCTGTTTTTGCAGACATGCCTTCAACTCCTGAAAAATGTGTGCAGAATTGTCTCATGCGAACAACCCCGTGCCGAATTTGGACGACCTGCTTATTGGCCCTCGGCCTGTATTCGGCCAGCACCACGTGGGCGGCACACGCTTACGGGCAGTTTGGGGACATCCAATACCCCGCAGGCTTTGCCCATTTTTCGTACGTCAACCCCCATGCGCCGAAGGGGGGAGAGATGGTGTTGGTGCCGCCAACGCGCCAGTCTAATTTCGACAAGTACAACCCCTTCACGCTCAAAGGCAGTGCGCCACCGGCCATGTTGAGCATGATGTTTGACACCTTGATGGTGGGCAATATGGACGAGCCCACCACCGCCTATGGCTTGTTGGCCTCGGACATTCAGGTGGCGCCAGATCGCAAGTCGGTGACCTTTCAGATCCATCCTCAGGCCCGTTTTCACAATGGCGATCCGGTACTGGCCATCGACGTGCGGCATTCTTTTGAGCGCATCACCAGCAAACAAGCGGCGCCGCAATACCGCACCTATTTTGGCGAAGTGAAGTCCGCCACGGTGTTGGGTGAGCGCAGCATCCGCTTCGATTTTGTGCGCCCCAACAGCGAGCTGCCACTGATCGTGGGCGGTCTGCCCGTGTTCAGTCACAAATGGGGCTTGCAAGGTCAACAGCACAAACCGCTGGATCAAATGGTGATGGACGTGCCGATCACGTCGGGTCCTTACCGAATTGGGCCGGTGCAGTTTGGCAAAGACATCACTTATGTGCGCGACCCCTCGTATTGGGCCAAAGACCTGAATGTGCGCAAAGGCCTGTTTAACTTTGACCGCATCACCTACAAAATCTACAAAGACAGCACCGCACAGCTCGAGGCCTTCAAGGCCGGCGAGTTCGACTACATGCAGTCGTTCATTGCGCGAGAGTGGGCCAGGGCGTTCACCGGCCGGGCTTTTGAAAAGGGCGAGCTCATCAAGGCTGAATTGCCGCACGGCAACGCAGGGGATTTTCAAGGCTTCCAATTCAACCTGAGGCGCGACAAGTTCAAGGACGTTCGCGTGCGACAGGCCATCGCATTGGCGATGGATTTCGAATGGCTAAACCGCCAACTTTTTTACAACGCCTACAGCCGTGTTCGCGGCTATTTTGTGGCCAGCGATTTTGAGGCCAAGGGCTTGCCCGGCCCAGAAGAGCTGGCCTTGCTGCAACCCTTGCGCAGCCAGTTGCCGTCAGCGGTTTTCGAGCAAGAAGTGCCGCAGCCCCCGCAGACCCAATTGGCACTCGACAGCGGCCACACCTTGCGCGACCACCTGCGCCAAGCGCGCGACTTGTTGCAAGCAGCGGGCTGGACTTACCGCGACGGTGCACTGCGCAATGCGGCGGGACAGGCCATGACCTTGGAGTTTTTGGACAACTCCGGCTCGATGGGGCGCGTCGTCACGCCTTTCGCCAAAAACCTTGAAAAGTTGGGAATCAAGGTGCAGTACAAGGTCATTGACTTTGCGTTGTTGCAAAAACGCATGGATGTTTTTGACTTTGACATCATCAGCAGCCGTACCGTGGGCAGTGAGGCGCCAGGCACCGAGTTGTTGGAACGTTTTGGAAGCAAGGCGGCCGACATCGAAGGCTCTGGAAATGTGTTGGGTCTGAAAAATCCGGCGGTGGACGCTTTGCTGGACAAAGTGGTGAGTGCCACTTCGCGAGACGAGTTGGTGGCCAGCTTGCGAGCACTCGACCGGGTGTTGCGCCATGGGCACTATGTGGTGCCCCATTGGTATGGGGCGGTGCACCGCGTTTCTTGGCGTGCCTCCGTTTTTGACCGGCCCGCCAAGTTGCCTCGTTTCTATCAACCAGAAGCTCTGGTGACCTCGGTCTGGTGGTCAAAAGCCGCGGCTCAGAAAGGCCCTTGACCCATGCTGGCGTACATCTTGAAGCGCTTGTTGCTGATGATTCCCACTTTGTTCGGAATCATGCTGATGACCTTTGTGGTGATTCAGTTTGTGCCCGGTGGCCCAGTTGAGCAAATGGTGGCTCAGCTGCAAGGGCGTGACACCGGCGGAGAAGGTGCCGCTGCAGCCGGAAGCGGTTACCGTGGTCGCCAAGGGGTGGACGCCGCCAGAATCACCGAGATCAAGGCTTTGTACGGGTTTGACAAGCCGCCGATCGAGCGCTTTTGGATGATGCTCAAGCAATTTGCGCAGTTTGATTTGGGCAAAAGCTTTTTTCACAACAAAGATGTGTGGAGTCTGATCAAAGAAAAATTACCGGTCTCCATCAGCTTGGGCTTGTGGACATTTTTCTTGAGTTACCTGATTTCGGTGCCCTTGGGCATCGCCAAAGCGGTGCGCGCGGGCAGCCGATTTGACACCCTGACAAGTGTCTTGGTGTTGGTGGGCTACGCCATTCCGGGTTTTGTTTTGGGAGTGGCTTTGCTGGTGATTTTTGGCGGACAGTTGCAGTGGTTCCCGCTGCGCGGCCTGACTTCGTCCAATTGGGAACAGCTCAGTTTGGGGGCCAAGGTGGTGGACTATTTGTGGCACATCGCATTGCCGGTCACTGCCAGTGTCTTGGGTTCATTTGCGGTCATCACCATGTTGACCAAGAACGCCTTTTTGGAAGAGATTCGCAAGCAGTATGTTTTGACTGCGCGGGCCAAAGGCTTGTCTGAAAATCGGGTGCTCTACCGGCACGTCATGCGCAATGCCTTGATCCCTTTGGTCACCGGCTTTCCTGCGGCTTTCATCGGTGCGTTTTTCACGGGCTCTTTGTTGATCGAAACGCTGTTCTCGCTCGATGGGTTGGGCTTGCTCAGTTATGAGGCGGTGATTCGGCGCGATTACCCCGTGGTGCTGGGCACTTTGTATTTGTTCACCTTGATCGGCTTGGTCACCAAACTGATCAGCGATTTGTGCTACCTGTGGGTAGATCCTCGAGTGAAGTTTGACCGATGAGCACCTCTGTCACTGCACCCTCTGTTGGGCAAGTTTCGCCGACGGTCCGCGCTTGGCAGCGGTTCAAACGCAACCGCTTGGGGCTCGGCAGTCTCGTGGTTTTTGTAGCACTTTTTGTGTTGAGCTTGGCCGCTGAGTTTTGGTCCAACGACAAGCCCTTGGTGGTGCGTTTTCAGGGCCAGTGGTACTTTCCGGTGGTGCAAACATTGCCTGAAAAAACGTTTGGCGGTGACTTCGATACGCCGGCGGATTACTTGGACCCCTTCATTCAGCAGCAACTGAAAAAAGAAGGCAATTGGGCCTTGCAAGCGCCGAATCCTTACCACCACAGCACCCTTGACTATTTCGCCCCCTTGCCCAATCCGGCACCGCCCAATGCACGCAATCTGCTGGGCACCGATGACCGGGGCCGCGATGTATTGGCCCGATTGATTTATGGTTTCAGGGTGTCGGTGTTGTTTGCTTTGGCACTGACTTTGTTTGGCGTCGCGTTGGGGGTGTTGACGGGCGCGGTACAAGGCTTTTTTGCAGGAAAAACCGACTTGGTTTTTCAGCGCTTCATTGAAATTTGGAGCGCCATGCCCGAGTTGTATTTGCTGATTATTTTTTCGGCGGTGTTCGAGCCCAGCGTGGGGCTGTTGCTGATTTTGCTCAGCTTGTTTGGATGGATGGGCTTGTCGGACTATGTGCGTGCAGAGTTTTTGCGCAACCGCCAACTCGACTATGTGAAGTCGGCACGGGCGCTGGGTTTGGGGCATTGGCAAATCATCTGGCGGCATGTTTTGCCCAACAGCATGACGCCCGTGGTGACTTTTTTGCCTTTCCGCATGAGTGGCGCGATTTTGGCTTTGACTTCACTCGATTTTCTGGGTTTGGGGGTGCCCCCCGGCACGCCTTCCTTGGGTGAGTTGTTGGCCCAAGGCAAAAACAACATCGACGCGTGGTGGATTTCGCTGTCCACCTTTGGCGTCTTGGTGCTGACCTTGTTGCTGTTGACTTTCATGGGCGATGCCTTGCGCGATGCGCTCGATCCCAGAAAGGCCGACAAATGAACACGCAGATGCAGCCCCCCTTGTTAGAGCTTGTTGATCTGCGCATTGCCTTTGCAGGGCAAGAAGTGGTGCATGGAGTCAACCTGCGCATTCGTTCCGGTGAGCGGGTGGCCCTGGTGGGCGAGTCGGGTTCGGGCAAGTCGGTCACCGCTTTGTCGGTGTTGCGCTTGCTGGAGTCGGCTCAAGTCTCGGGCCAAGTGCTGTGGCAGGGCCAAGACGTATTGCTGCAATCGGCGGCTGAAATGCAGCGCATTCGTGGCGATGAGATCGCCATGATTTTTCAAGAGCCCATGACCGCGCTGAACCCTTTGATGACCATCGGTCAACAAATTTCAGAAGTGCTGCAACTGAAAAAAGGCTTGTTGCCCAGAGAAGCAGAGGCGCGTTCGGTGCAGTTGTTGCTTGAAACCGGCATCGATGAAGCCGATCGCCGCAGCCAAAGCTACCCCCACCAGCTGTCTGGGGGCCAAAGGCAGCGCGCCATGATGGCCATGGCCTTGGCCTCAGAGCCCAAACTCTTGTTGGCCGACGAGCCCACCACGGCACTCGACGCCAGTTTGCGAATGCAAATGTTGAATTTGCTGGCGGACTTGCAGAAAAAAACCGGCATGGCGGTGCTGCTCATCACCCATGATTTGGCCTTGGTGCGACACTTTGCAGACCGTGTGGCGGTCATGGAAAAGGGCCATTTGGTGGAAGAGGGCGATGTGCAGTCTGTTTTCTCAGGCTCGCACCACCCGTACACCCAAAAGCTGTTGGACAGTCGCCCCAGTCGCGAGGGGCTGTTGCCCGCCCAAGAAGATGCCGCCCCGTTGTTGGTGGCCAAAGACTTGCAGGTGCGTTATCCCAAGGCCACGCCCGGCTTTCGCGGGTGGTTTCGGCAAGACCTGTTCACGGCCTTGCATGGCGCAACTTTCAATTTGGCAGCGGGACAAACGCTGGGGGTGATGGGCGAATCGGGCTCGGGCAAGTCCAGTTTGGCGCAGGCGGTATTGGGCTTGATCTCCTTTGCGGGCGAACTGGCGTTGGGTGGGCAAACCTGGCAAAACGTGCCCACCAAAGACAAGCCTTTGCGTCAGCGAGTGCAGGTGGTCTTTCAAGACCCCTACGGCAGCCTTTCCCCCCGCATGACGGTGGGGGAAATTGTCGCGGAGGGCCTGCGCTTGCACCAAGCCACATTGAGCGAGGCTGCTGTTGAGCAGCAGGTGGTGGCCACTTTGGCTGAAGTGGGGCTGACGGCCGCAGAATTTCCAGATTTGCTGAACCGCTACCCCCATGCTTTTTCTGGGGGGCAAAGGCAGCGCATCGCTTTGGCGCGGGCCTTGGTGGTCAATCCTGACTTGTTGGTTTTGGACGAGCCCACCAGCGCGCTGGATGTGACGGTGCAAAAACAGATTTTGCAGCTGCTGCAAGACCTACAAAAACAAAAAAAGATTGCTTTTTTACTCATCACGCACGACATCGATGTCTTGCGGGCCATGGCGCATCAGGTCATGGTCCTAAAGGCAGGGCAAGTGGTCGAGTCGGGGCCCGCTGAACGTGTGCTGGAGATGCCTGCACACAGTTACACCCGCAGTTTGTTGGAGGCCTTTCCAAAAGGGTGATTCAAGACACACAGCAAGAGCCACTTTCTGCCTTAAAAATCACGCACTTAGCGCGTTTTTCGGCTAGAATATTGTCTTCACGACCAAACGGGCGGGTTTTCACCGCCCGTTTTTTTTGGGTCTTTCTTTTTTAACGTTGATCTTTCGAAGCTCTGTGGCGCTGCAGCAAATTGTTCAAGAAACCGTGACTGGACTGGGTTATGACCTGGTCGAGATTGACCGCACAGCGGGCGGTTTGTTGCGCATCACCATTGACTGGCCTTGGCAGCCCGGCACCGAAATGTTTGTCAACGTCGAGGATTGCGAAAAAGTCAATCGGCAACTGCAGTTCGCTTTGGAAGTCGACGGCGTGGCCTACAACCGGCTTGAAGTGTCCTCGCCCGGCATTGACCGTCCCTTGCGTCATGAAAAAGATTTTGAACGCTTTGCGGGTGAGTTGATTGACATCACCCTCAAGGCCCCGATGGGTGAAAGTGCTGGCGGTTTGGTCAGCGCCAACCGCAAAAAATTTCGCGGCACCCTCGAGCGAACCGATGCGGCAGACACGTGGCAAATCGTCTGGAGCGATGAGCCTGCGGTGAAACCCGGTCAAAAAATCAGCAAAAAACGAGTCCCTGCGCCGTTGCACGCGCTGGGCTTCAAATTGAATGAATTACGCGAGGCCCGTTTGGCGCCCGTGGTCGATTTCAAAGGGCGCAAGCCGAAGGTAGAAACCGGCTCTTAAGAGTCTGGTTTTACACATTTTTATCGGGTTTGATCCGCAAACCCAATGGAACAGGAGAGTCAAGTCATGAATCGCGAAATGTTGATGTTGGTCGAAGCCATCTCACGTGAAAAGAACGTGGAGCGCGACGTGGTGTTCGGTGCGGTCGAAGCCGCGCTGGCCCAAGCCACCAAAAAGTTGTACGCCGGTGAGGTGGACATTCGCGTCGCCGTGGACCGTGACAACGGCAACTACGAGACTTTCCGCCGTTGGCATGTGGTGCCCGACGAAGCGGGTCTGCAATTGCCTGAGCAAGAGATTTTGTTGTTCGAAGCCAAAGAGCAAATCCCCGACATTGAGGTCGACGAGTACATCGAAGAGTCCATCGAGTCTCTGCCCATCGGCCGCATTGGCGCCATGGCCGCCAAGCAAGTGATTTTGCAAAAAATCCGCGATGCCGAGCGCGAAATGCTCTTGAACGACTTCATGTCGCGTGGCGAGAAGATTTTTGTCGGCACAGTGAAACGCATGGACAAGGGCGACATTATTTGCGAAGCGGGTCGCATTGAAGGCCGTTTGCGTCGCAGCGAAATGATCCCCAAAGAAAACCTGCGCAGTGGCGACCGTGTGCGCGCCATGATCATGGAGGTCGACTTGACCTTGCGGGGCGCTCCCATCTTGTTGTCGCGCTCGGCCCCTGAGTTCATGATTGAGTTGTTCCGGCAAGAAGTGCCTGAAATCGAACAAGGTCTGCTCGAAATCAAAACCTGTGCCCGCGATCCCGGTTCGCGCGCCAAGATCGCTGTCTTGTCGCACGACAAGCGCGTTGACCCCATCGGCACCTGCGTCGGCGTGCGCGGCACCCGCGTCAACGCGGTCACCAACGAGTTGGCCGGCGAGCGTGTGGACATCGTGTTGTGGAGCGAAGACCCCGCCCAATTTGTGATCGGCGCCTTGGCCCCAGCCAACGTGCAGTCGATCGTGGTGGACGAAGAAAAGCACGCCATGGACGTGGTGGTGGACGAGGAAAACTTGGCCATCGCGATTGGCCGTGGCGGCCAAAACGTGCGTTTGGCTTCTGACCTCACCGGCTGGAAAATCAACATCATGGATGCCGCCGAGTCGGCTCAAAAGCAGGCCGAAGAAACCACCGGTATTCGCCAGCTGTTCATGGAAAAACTCGATGTGGACCAAGAAATTGCCGACATCCTGATCAGCGAAGGCTTCACCAGCTTGGAAGAAGTGGCGTATGTGCCGATTCAAGAAATGCTGGAGATCGAAAGCTTCGACGAAGAGACCATCAACGAGTTGCGTTCACGCGCCAAAGACGCGTTGCTGACCCTCGAAATCGCTCGCGAAGAGAGCGTGGAAGACGTCTCGCAAGACCTGCGTGATTTGCCTGGGCTGACGCCTGAGCTGATCTCTAAGCTGGTTGAAGCGGGTATTCATACCCGTGACGACTTGGCTGACTTGGCCACCGACGAACTGACTGACATCACTGCTCAGACAGCCGAAGAGGCGACCGCCCTGATCATGAAAGCCCGCGAACATTGGTTTGCTGGCCAAGCCTGAAGCTATGGAGGCTTGAACACAATATGTCCAGTACCACTGTTGCCGAGTTCGCAAACGAACTCAAAAAATCTGCCGATGTCTTGCTCGATCAGTTGCGATCGGCAGGCGTTGCCAAGAGTGCAGACAGCGACACGCTGACCGACTCTGACAAGCAAAAATTGCTCAGCTACCTGCAGGCCAGCCATGGCACTGTGACCACCGATCGTAAAAAAATCACCTTGGTGAAGAAATCCACCAGCGAAATCAAGCAAGCCGATGCTTCTGGCAAGGCCCGCACGATTCAGGTGGAAGTGCGTAAAAAGCGCACGCTGATCAAGCGTGACGACGAACCTGCGGCAGAAAGCGCTGCAGAGTCGCAAGAGGCCTTGATTGACCACGCCGATTTGGCGCGTCGCGAAGAAGAGGCCCGCCGCCAAGCGGAGCTGATTCGCCGCCAAGAAGAAGAGTTGGCTGAAAAGCGCCGCCTGCGTGAAGCACAAGAGGCCAAGCAACGCTCTGAGCTGGAAGCACAAGAAGCTCAATCGCGCGCTGAAGTGCAGTCTTTGACAGATGCGGCCGCTTTGGCCGCTGGCCAAGCAAGTGGTGCCAAACCCACCTTGAGCCGCGAAGAACGCGAGCAATTGGCTCGCGCTGAAGCCGCCAGCCTCAATGCCGCATCGCAAGTGAAAACAGTTTCCGCTGGCACTGCCGCCAGCGCCGAAAGTGCTGCTGCGACCAAGGCCGCCGAATTGGCCGAAGCCGCTGCGGCCAAAGCCAAAGCGGACAAAGAAGCACGCGAAGCTGCAGCCCAAAAAGCAGCGGCCGATTCAAAGGCCAAAGCCGACGAAGACTCGGCCCGTGCCGTTGATCTGGATCTGCGTCGCCGTAAAGCTTTGGCCGAAGCCGAAGCGATTCGCTCGATGATGAGTGCCCCTAAAAAGGTCTTGGTGGCCAAGAAGGACGAGGCGAAAGCCGAGCCCAAAGCCGCCGTCAAAGGCACTTTGCACAAACCTGCTGGCACACCTGCTCCTGGCGCTCGTGCGGCGGCAGCCCAAGCGGCAGCGCCGTCATCGCCGGGTGGCAACAAAGAAGTCAAGTCGGCCAAGTTGTCGTCCAGCTGGGCGGGTGATCCAGCCAAGAAAAAAGCCATTCCTACCCGTGGCGACACGAGCGGTGGCGTGGGACGCAACAACTGGCGCGCAGGCCCTCGCGGTCGCCGTGGCAATGACCGCGATCGCGAAGACGCGCAAACCCAACAAGCGCCTACCGAAGTGCGCGTGCTCGAAGTGCACGTGCCAGAAACCATCACGGTGGCCGAGTTGGCCCACAAGATGGCCATCAAGGCTTCAGAGGTCATCAAGCATTTGATGAAGCTGGGCCAAATGGCCACCATGAACCAACCGCTGGACCAAGACACCGCCATGATCGTGGTGGAAGAAATGGGCCACAAAGCAGTGGTGGCTGCATTGGACGATCCTGAAGCGTTCACCGACGAAGAAGTCTCCGATCAACAAGCCGAGTTGTTGCCCCGCGCGCCGGTGGTCACCGTCATGGGCCACGTCGACCACGGTAAAACCTCGTTGCTGGACTACATTCGCCGTGCCAAAGTGGCTTCGGGCGAAGCCGGTGGTATCACCCAACACATTGGGGCTTACCACGTCGAGACGCCTCGCGGCATGATCTCTTTCTTGGACACGCCCGGTCACGAGGCCTTCACGGCCATGCGTGCCCGTGGTGCCCAGGCCACCGACATCGTGATCTTGGTGGTGGCGGGTGACGACGGTGTGATGCCGCAAACCAAAGAAGCCATCAAGCACGCCAAGGCCGCGGGTGTGCCCATCGTGGTCGCCATCAACAAGATGGACAAGCCCGATGCCAACATCGAGCGCGTGCGCAGCGAGTTGATTTCTGAAGAAGTGGTTCCCGAAGAGTTCGGTGGCGATTCGCCATTTGTCTCGGTCTCTGCCAAGACCGGTTTGGGCATCGACGACTTGCTTGAGCAAGTGTTGTTGCAAGCCGAAGTGCTGGAGCTCAAAGCCCCCGTGCAAGCGGCCGCCAAGGGTTTGGTCATCGAAGCCCGTTTGGACAAAGGCCGTGGCCCTGTCGCCACCATCTTGGTGCAGTCCGGTACTTTGAACACCGGCGACGTGGTGTTGGCGGGTCAAACCTTTGGCCGCGTGCGCGCCATGTTGGATGAAAACGCGCAACCGATCAAAACGGCGGGCCCCTCGATTCCAGTCGAGATTCAAGGCTTGACCGAAGTGCCGCAAGCCGGTGACGAGTTCATGGTCATGGGCGATGAGCGCCGTGCCCGCGAGATCGCCACTTACCGCGCAGGCAAGTTCCGCAACACCAAATTGGCCAAGCAACAAGCGGCCAAACTGGAAAACATGTTCACCGACATGGCGGCCGGCGAAGTCAAGATGTTGCCGATCATCGTCAAGGCCGACGTGCAGGGCTCGCAAGAAGCCTTGGGCGCCTCCTTGCTCAAGTTGTCCAACGAAGAAGTCAAAGTCCAGTTGGTTTACTCCGGCGTGGGTGGCATCAGCGAATCGGACGTCAACTTGGCGATTGCCTCCAAGGCCATCGTGATCGGTTTCAACGTGCGTGCCGATGCCGGTGCGCGCAAACTGGCCGAAGGCAATGGCGTTGATCTGCACTACTACAACATCATTTACGACGCTGTAGACGAGCTGAAAGCCGCCATGTCCGGCATGTTGGCCCCTGAGCAGCGCGAAGAAATCATGGGCATGGCCGAGATTCGGACCGTGTTTGTGGCCTCCAAGATCGGTACGGTGGCGGGTTGTATGGTCACATCGGGCCAAGTCACGCGCAACGCCAAGTTCCGCTTGCTGCGCGACAACGTGGTCATCTACACCGGCGAACTCGACTCGCTCAAACGCCTCAAAGACGACGTCCGCGAAGTCAAAGAAGGCTTCGAGTGCGGTATCAAACTCAAGAACTACAACGACATCAAAGAAGGCGATCAACTCGAATTCTTCGACGTCAAGGAAATCGCGAGAACGCTGTAAATGGCGCGAAAAAAGCCGTCGTCTGTGCCCAATCGCGGTTTCCGCGTGGCCGACCAGATCCAACGCGATCTGGCCGAGTTGATCGCGCGAGAGTTGAAAGACCCGCGCGTGGGCATGGTCACGCTGAATGCGATCGAGGTCACGCCTGATTACGCGCATGCCAAGGTGTATTTCAGTGTCTTGACGGGTAACCCCGAAGAGGCCACTGAAGGCCTGAATGCGGCGGCTGGTTTTTTGCGCAACGGCTTGTTCAAACGCTTGCACATCCACACCGTGCCGACCTTGCATTTTTTGTTTGACCGCACCACAGAGCGTGCATCCGACATGAATGCCTTGATCGCCAAAGCCGTGTCTTCACGCGCCCAGGAGGACTGAGCATGAACGCGCCACGCACCAGGGTGCAGCGGCGCCCTGTGCATGGGGTGCTGCTGCTGGACAAACCGCTGGGACTTTCCAGCAACCAAGCTTTGCAAAAAGCCAAATGGCTTTTGCGCGCCGAAAAGGCAGGCCATACCGGCACGCTCGACCCCTTGGCCAGCGGTGTTTTGCCGCTGTGTTTTGGCGCAGCCACCAAGTTCAGTCAACTGCATCTGGACGCCGACAAAATTTACGAAACCACCATTCGTCTGGGCACCAAAACCAGCACAGGCGATGCCGAAGGCGATGTGCTCGAAGTGCGAGAAGTGTCATGTTCGGTGGGTACAGTGGTTGAAGTGTTGGACCGGTTCATGGGGCCGATCCGGCAAATTCCACCGATGCACAGTGCTTTGAAAAAAGACGGCAAGCCTTTGTACGAATACGCCCGAAGTGGTGAAACCGTTGAGCGCGAAGCACGCGATGTGGTGATCCATGACTTGGAGTTGCTGGACATGGCGCTGAAGGGCGAAGAGCCGTTTTTGCGTCTGCGTGTGCATTGCAGCAAGGGCACCTACATCCGCACATTGGGTGAAGACATTGGCGAAGCTTTGGGATGCGGTGGCCATTTGGTGGCCCTGCGCAGAGTGGCCACGGGCCTATTTGAAGCGGGTCAGTGCGTCAGCCTCGACGCTTTGGAGGCCATGGAAGAGGGCCAACGCTTGAGCGCCGTGCAGCCTGTGGATGTGTTGTTGCCAGGCTTTACCGCACTGAATTTGGAAGGCGATGAAGCCTCGCGTTTTTTGAATGGGGTGCGCCGTCGCGGCCCTTGGGTTGATTGTGATCAAGTCGTGGTGTACGGAGAACATCCTCGCGCCTTGCTGGGAACAGCAGTGGTGCATGACGGCGAATTGATTCCGGGTCGCTTGTTGAGCCCGATCGAAATTCAACAGATTTTGGAAAAATCACCTGCAACCGAGCCAATGCTGGCCGAGCAGGTTTAAAGGAAGAGAAAGCATGAGCAAGCAAATTCGCAACATCGCCATCATTGCGCACGTTGACCACGGTAAAACCACCATGGTGGACCAACTGCTGCGCCAGTCGGGCACTTTTGCCGAGCATGAAAAAGTGGTCGATACCGTCATGGACAACAACGCCATTGAGCGTGAGCGCGGCATCACCATCTTGGCCAAAAACTGTGCGGTCAGCTGGGAAGGCACCCACATCAACATCGTGGACACGCCCGGTCACGCGGACTTTGGCGGCGAAGTGGAACGTGCTTTGTCCATGGTGGACGGCGTGGTGCTCTTGATCGATGCGCAAGAAGGTCCGATGCCGCAAACCCGTTTCGTGACCAAAAAGGCCTTGGCCTTGGGTCTGAAGCCGATCGTGGTGGTGAACAAAGTGGACAAGCCCGGCGCCAACCCCGACAAAGTGGTGAACGCCGCTTTCGATTTGTTTGACAAACTCGGTGCCAACGACGAGCAGCTCGACTTCCCCGTGGTGTACGCCTCGGGCATCAACGGCTGGACATCGCTGGAAGAGGGCGCGCCCGGTGAACAGTGGGGCCCCGACATGTCGGCGCTTTTCAACACCGTGTTGAAGCACGTCAAGCCCAACTCGGGTGACCCGGCTGCACCATTGCAATTGCAAGTGTCTGCGCTCGATTTTTCGACGTTTGTGGGCCGCATCGGCGTGGGCCGTATCAGCCAAGGCACGATCAAGCCCAACATGGATGTGGTCGTCATGGAGGGCCCCAACGGGTCCACCGTGAAAGGCCGTATCAACCAAGTGTTGACATTCCAAGGTCTTGACCGCGTGCAAGTGACCGAAGCCGGCCCTGGCGACATCGTCTTGATCAACGGCATCGCCGACCTGAACATTGGCGTCACCGTGACCGACCCCTTGAACCCCGCGCCCCTGCCCATGCTGAAGGTGGACGAACCCACGCTGACCATGAACTTCTGCGTGAACACCTCGCCATTGGCCGGTCGTGAAGGCAAGTACGTGACCAGCCGTCAGATCTGGGACCGTCTGCAAAAAGAACTGCAACACAACGTGGCTTTGCGCGTGAAAGAAACCGACGAAGACGGTATCTTTGAAGTGGCCGGCCGTGGCGAATTGCACTTGACCATTTTGTTGGAAAACATGCGCCGTGAGGGCTATGAATTGGCGGTTTCTAAGCCCCGCGTGTTGTTCCGCGACATCGATGGCGAACGACATGAACCCATTGAATTGGTGACGGCCGACATCGAAGAAAACCACCAAGGCGGCGTGATGCAAGCCTTGGGCGAGCGCAAGGGCGAATTGGTCAACATGGAACCCGA
>JACCDI011010547.1_pt1 | contig 20431 bp, 20 predicted proteins | sample 7442791 | NCBI WGS metagenome assembly JACCDI01 (sample SAMN15323434, study PRJNA562643) | freshwater metagenome | isolation source: river surface water | place: USA:Blue River Watershed | collected 2017-08-15
GATGCGTGGATTGCCGTCGACATAAGACAGATACAGGATCGATTTATAGTTGGGCGAGAAACGCGGCGTCAGCGCAGTGGACTGGCCATTGGTGATGAAGCGGTGGTTTGCGCCATCTGAATCCATGATCGCCAGGCGCTTGACGCGCTTGCCCTTGGGACCGGTTTCGGCAATGTAGGCAATGCGGCTGTCAAAGAACGGCAGTTCGCCCGTCAGCTTCGCATAGATCGCATCGGCACATTTGTGCGCGGCCCTGCGCCATTCGCGCGGCGGCACGTTGAAGCCAAGGCGTGTGGTTTCATTGCCAAAGCCGACGTCATATAAATAACAGCCAACCGTCAGATTGCCGTCGCCGCCCACGCGGACGAAACCCTGAACCAATTGTTCGACCGTGCGGCCTTTCCAATAATCAAATTGCGGTGCTGTCACCTCAGGCAAAGTGATGGCGCGCAGGCCATTGGGGCCTTGCGTTTCAAACACACCCGATGCGCGCAAGTCGGACGAGATGACTTCAGCGATTTGACGGCCAAGTGCGGCGCTGTTCCCCGCCGGCGTATCGACAGGGGCAGGGGCCACAAGTGCGGGCACGGCAATGGAACGCGTCTTGGATGTGTCGAACTCGACCAGCTCGGGCTCATCTGTGGTAGGCGCAGGCGGCGGGGTTTGCGCCATCACGCTTTGACTGCCGACGATCAGCAGCAGGAATGAAGTAAGCTTCCGGTACAATGAGAAGGAGGTCATATGGTTCATTCCTTTATCCCGTGGCGCGCAAGCGAAGCGCGTGGGTTTTCCAGACGTCATGATATTCGGGGTCAAGCCCGTCATAGGGGGATGCGGCGCGCACGGCTTGCAAGATGCAGTCCTTTAACGGCCCAGCCTGTGGTTGGTTGCTGTCCGTCACGCCGACCTGCTTGTCAAAGCGCACGGACGTAAGCTTTCCCGATGGTTCAAGGCTAAGCGTGACGAATGTCTCGATTTTGTTGATGTCGATACCCGACGGCGCGCATGCCCGAACACGGCTGCGGATTTGGCCAGCGATGCTAATGCCGACGGAGCGGCGCACTTCGGTCGCGGTCTTTGCAGCAGGCGTGCCAACGGCTTTGCCAGCGCCGGGCGCCTTGCCGATATTGCTGATGCTGTCTTCGAAACTGCGGCTAAGCCCGCCGGGCTTGGTGGGCGTTGTCCCTTTGCCGCTAGGTGCGGCTGCTTTCACCGCTTTCGGCGGCTCCTTCTTGGCCGCAACCTTCGCAACGGGCGGCGCAGTGTCCGGCTTTGCGGGCTTCTGCACTGGCTTGGCCACCGGCTTTTCGATTTGCATCACCGGCGTTGGGGCAGGCGGCGGTTCGCTCGGCGCGGTGTCACCAGCGGCTGGTGGCGCGGATTCTTCTTGGATCGCATCGGGCGCAGTCGAGACATCGGCGATTTCACCCACCAGCGAAACCGAAATCGATTCCTGCTTTTTGACGGTGTTCACGGATGCCAAAAGACCCAGGCCAAATGCGCCCAGTAATATGACATGGCCGCCAATCGCAGCGCCCAGTCCGACTTTCTCGACCCGATCCATCGCCATATCGTTAGTTTTCGCCAGATGAACCCGTGGTGACTAAGCTCACGCTATTCAGCCCAACACGGTTCAGTTCGCCCATCACGCGCATCATTTGGCCGTAGCTGATCGACGTATCCCCGCGCAGCATAATCTGGCGTGGCTTTGCCGCGTCTTGTGCGCCGGCAATTTCTTCAAGCCGCGCAGGCAGCTCGCTGGGCGCCACTGGCGTGCCATCGATAAACGTTGTTCCGGATTGATCGATCGCAATTTCGATGGGTTCCTGCGGCTGCTCAAGCGCATTGGCACGGCTTTCGGGAAGCTCGACCGGCACGCCGGTGACGAGCAAGGGCGCAGTGACCATGAAGATGATCAACAGAACAAGCATGACATCGACAAAGGGCGTGACGTTGATGTCCGCCATGGGCGCACGTTGCCCGCCGCGACGCCTGCCGCGGCCACCGCTTCGGCCCGAAGATATGTTCATGGCCATCGTTAAACCTCATGCTCCAACTCACGCGACAGCGTGCCGTGGAAGCCATCGGCAAAGCGTCCCATGCGCGCCTCATATTGGTTCAGCCGGTGCGAAAAGCGGTTGTAGGCGATGACCGCTGGAATGGCCGCGAACAAGCCAATGGCGGTCGCGAAAAGCGCCTCTGCAATGCCCGGCGCGACGACGGCCAGGCTTGAATTCTGTTCGGCTGCAATCGCCGCGAAGCTGCGCATGATGCCCCAGACAGTTCCGAACAGGCCAACGAAGGGCGCGACCGATCCCGTAGTCGCAAGAAAGTTCAAACGGTTGGCCAAACGGTCGGTTTCTGCCGCAATCATTGCGTCCATAGCCGTCGACAGCCGCTCGCGCGTTCCGGCACGGTCAATGGTTTTGCCGTTGGTCGAACGCCGCCATTCGGTCATGCCTGCGGCAAATACCTTGGCGACGGGCAATGCGCTTTGGCTATGTGTTTTGGCGAAAGCAGCGATATCATCGCTTTCCCAAAACGCGCGTTCAAACTTCTCGCTCTGGCGGCTGATGCCCGACATTTTGATCGTGAAGCTGAAGATGATTGTCCACACCCAAATGCTGGCGAGCGCGAGGCCGATGATGACTGCCTTGACCACGAGATCAGCGTCGAGAAACAATTTAATCGGTGAAAAACCCACATTTTGGGTCGCGATGAGCAGGTCCATTATCTTCCTATTCTGCGTGTCGGTTTAAGATGGGCTGAAACGCCGCAACCCAATGCGCGGGTTGCCGGCGGGGTTTGCCGTCGGGTGAAACAAAGGCCGCAGTCACCCGCGCCTCGGTCAGTATTTCGTCGCCGCGCATGACGGTTTGATGAATATCGCAACTGGCCGCGCGCACCGCCTCAACGGTGCTGATCACAACCAAGGCATCATCAAAATGGGCGGGACGTCGATATTTGATGTTCATTTCGGTGACCGCATAGGCACCCTGGCCGTCCGCATGCACGCTTCGCTGGTCAATGCCGACACACGCCAGCATGTCCGAACGTGCGCGTTCCATGAAATGCAGATAGCGCGCATGATAGACCACACCCGAAAAGTCGGTGTCCTCAAAATAGACCCGCACGGCAAACAGGTGCTGTGTGCCGTCGAAATGGCCTTGATAGGGGGTGGGCATGGGCATCGAGAAATTTGTTAACCACTTTAGAGTCCGGCGGGAAGGCCTTTTGAAGGACAACCGCGCAATTAGTCGCCTTAGGGACTCGGAATATCGCTATGCATCAAATAATCCGTCCTGCGATCCTGCTGGCGGGTTGAGGCCAAGATGTTTCCAGCCCGGCGCGTTGAGGCAACGGCCACGCGCTGTGCGCGCGATAAGGCCGAGTTGCAGCAAATAAGGCTCAACGACATCTTCAATGGTGTCGCGTGGTTCAGACAGGCCGGCGGCCAGCGCTTCGACGCCGACGGGGCCGCCGCGATATATGTCGGCGATCATGTGCAGATAGCGCCGGTCCATTGCGTCAAGGCCGAGGGCGTCGACCTCCAACCGGTTGAGCGCGCTATCGGCGATTTTTGCGGTGACAATGGGTTCGCCCGCGACATTGGCGAAATCACGGACGCGGCGCAGCAAGCGACCAGCGATCCGCGGCGTACCGCGTGCGCGTTTCGCAATCTCGTTCGCGCCATCGGGGGCAATGCCAAGGTCAAGCAAGCGCGCGGCGCGGGTCACCACCAGCTCAAGCTCGCTATGCGTGTAGAAATTGAGCCGCACCGGAATGCCAAAGCGGTCACGCAAGGGTGTGGTCAGCAAACCCTGCCGCGTGGTTGCACCGACCAGCGTAAAGGCCGGCAAATCAATCCGCACCGAACGCGCCGATGGCCCTTCGCCGATCATGATATCGAGCGCACGGTCCTCCATCGCGGGGTAGAGGATTTCCTCAACCACGGGGCTGAGCCGGTGGATTTCGTCAATGAACAGGACGTCGCCATCTTCCAAATTGGTGAGCAACGCCGCCAGATCGCCCGATTTGGCAATGACCGGGCCAGATGTGGCACGGAAACCGACGCCCATTTCCTTGGCCACAATCTGCGCCAATGTCGTCTTGCCAAGTCCCGGCGGGCCAAAGAACAAGACATGGTCCAACGGCTGCCCGCGGCCCTTCGCCGCCTCAATAAACACGCGCAAATTGTCGCGCGCGGCCGCTTGCCCGATGAACTCGGCGAGCGTTTTGGGCCGCAGCGCGGCGTCGATATCTTCCGGCCTTTTGTCCGGCGTGGTGAGGCGGTCGTCGTCAGTCATAATGTTCGATGCCTTCGCCCTTGATGATCACCGCGAAGCCCGCTTCAGCGCCAGCCGCACCAGTGCATCGAGCGTCGCATCGGGGCCGAGTTCTTCGACCGCCTGCGCCACGGCATTTCCGGCCTCGCCGGGCTTGAAGCCGAGGTTTGCAAGCGCCGACATTGCGTCTTGTGCATGGTTGCCGGCTGCGGCCCCCGTCGCCATCAGTTTCGCACCGCCGCCTATGCCCGCGAGCACGCCGACCTTATCCTTCAATTCATTGACGATGCGGCTGGCCAGCTTGGGGCCAACGCCGTTTGCCCGCGCGACCATAGCCGCGTCGCCGCTGCCGATGGCGAGCGCGAGGTCGGCGGGTTCAATCGCAGACAATATCGCCAGCCCGACCTTGCCGCCAACGCCTTGCACGCCCGTCAGCAACCGGAACCAGTCGCGTTCTTCGCGCGTGGCAAAGCCGATGAGGCGCATGTCGTTTTCCGACACTTGCATTTCGGTGAATACGGTGGCGAAATCATCCGTCTTGCCCAAGGCCGATAGCGTACGCGCGCTTGCCTGCACCAGATAGCCGACGCCGTTGACGTCAATTACCAGATGGTCGACGCCCGTTTCATCAATGCGGCCATATAGCTTTGCGATCATTATCGCGGGTTAGCTGTTCGTTACAAAATCGGCAAGCAAAAGAGAACATCGTGGGAACAGAAAGTTTTGTTTCACGCAGAGGCGCAAAGGACGCAGAGATTAAAATATGTAACTTTGTGGGTCAGATACTCTGCGCTTCTGCGTGAACCCATCAACCCCTGAAGTGATGCGCATGGGTGATCGCAACCGCCAACGCATCGGCGGCATCTGGTCCCGCCAGCTTAAGCCCCGGAAGCAGGATGCGGAGCATCGCTTGCACCTGCTCCTTTTCTGCTTTGCCGGTGCCCACAACGGATTTTTTTACGAGCCGCGTGGCATATTCAGTCACGGGCGTACGGTTGCGCGCTGCGCCCAAAAGGACAACGCCGCGCGCCTGTCCAAGCTTCAGTGTCGACTGCGGGTTTTTGTTAACGAACACTTCTTCGACCGCCGCATAATCGGGCCGGAAGTGATCGAGTACGGCGCTGAGTTTCTCGTCCAAAATTACGAGCCGATTGGCCAAGGGCAGCTTGGCATCGGTCGCAATCTCGCCATTGTCGATATGCGACAGGCGGTTGCCTTCCTTGCGGATGACACCCCAGCCGGTCGTGCCCAAGCCGGGGTCGAGACCGAGAATAATCATCCCAGTTTCGCCATCACCTCGTCGGAAAAGTCATAATTGCCCCAGACGGTCTGCACGTCGTCATCATCTTCCAAGGCATCGATCATCTTCAGCAAGGTCGCGGCGTTGGCTTCGTCGACTTCGACCAAAACCTGCGGCTTCCATGCGAGCTTTGCGCTTTCTGCCTCGCCAAGCGTTGCCTCGAGCGCCTTGGCGACTTCATGCAGGCTGTCCATTGCGGTCCAGATGCTGTGTTCGTCTTCGCTCGACTCTACGTCTTCTGCGCCTGCTTCCAATGCCGCTTCAAAGACGCTGTCGGCGTCGCCTGCGCTGATGGGGTAAGTGATCAGGCCCATGCGGTCGAAACCGTGGCTCACCGCGCCGGAGGCGCCAAGGTTGCCGCCATTTTTGCTGAATGCCGTGCGCACATTGGTTGCGGTGCGGTTGCGGTTATCGGTCAATGCCTCAACGATGATCGCAACGCCGCCGGGGCCATAGCCTTCATAGCGCATTTCATCATAGCTTTCCGCGTCGCCGCCGGCGGCCTTGTCGATGGCGCGCTGGATATTATCCTTGGGCATCGATTGTGCCTTGGCGGCGTTCACCGCAAGGCGAAGGCGCGGGTTCATGTCGGGATCAGGCATGCCCATCTTCGCCGCCACGGTAATTTCGCGCGACAGCTTGGAAAATTGCGCCGAACGCTTTTTGTCCTGCGCGCCCTTACGATGTTGGATATTTTTGAATTTGCTATGGCCTGCCATGGCTCTGCTCTTCTCTGGCTAAAGGATATGAAGGCGCGCCCTTACATCAGGCGCGCACCATTGGGCAAGCCATCTGCTTCAGCTCAGCTTCACCGCAGTCCCTGACGCAGTGACCATTAGCATTGAGCCTTCCCTGCCCAGTACTTCATAATCGAGGTCGATGCCGATCACGGCGTCGGCGCCCAGGTTGCGGGCTTCGTTGGACAATTCGGCCAATGCGGTCTGACGGGCGTCACGCAGCGAATTTTCATAGGCGCCCGCGCGGCCACCAACGATGTCGCGGATGCCAGCGAAAAGATCTTTAAAGATGTTCGCGCCGACAATGCATTCGCCCGTTACAACGCCGAGATATTCGCGAACGGGTTGGCCTTCAACTGATGTGGTGGTGGTCATCAACATGATTTCATCTCCTTATGGGGAGCGGAAATTATGCCAGACCAAGCGCCGATTTGTAAGTGTCCAAAATGGCTTCCATTTCTTGGCGATCGTCCTGGCTCATTTTGCGCAGGCGCACGATCTGACGCATGATTTTTGCGTCATAGCCTTGGCTCTTGGCTTCGCTGTAAACGTCACGAATGTCGTCGGCGATGCCCTTTTTCTCTTCTTCCAGACGCTCAATGCGTTCAATGAAAAGACGCAGTTGATCGGCGGCGATATTGCCTTCGGCCATGATATTCTCCCTGTGGTGTTGGTCGGTGCCTGCGCACCCGAATCAAGATGACAGCGCCTTAATGCGATGGGGCGTTTTTCGCCACGCTTTCCTGCATACGCTGCAATTGTTCGGGTGTGGCTTCGCTTTGATACTTCGCCTTCCACTCCGCCGCGGGCATGCCGTGGATGAGCGTGCGCGCTTCCTCTTTGGTCAGCGCGCCATCCGCCTCCATCACCCAATCGGCGAGGCAATTGCGGCAAAAGCCGGCAAGGCCCATCAGGTCGATATTCTGCGCATCGTGCCGGTGCTGCAAATGCGTCACGAGGCGGCGAAATGCCGCTGCGGCTGCGGCGTCTGATATTTCCTTGTGCTGTTGCATAGCTATGCGCCCTTTCCGTTGATGACTTGCCCCGTTATGGGGGGTGCGAACGTCAAAATCCATATCGCGGAGCCTTTTGTATGCAATATCACAAGCCACGTATGCGCAAGGTCCGCATATTGGCGACTTTGGGTCCCGCCAGCGACACGCCCGATATGATCGAAAAGCTGTTCCGCGCTGGCGCCGATGCCTTCCGCGTCAACATGAGCCATGGCGAGCAAGCCGACAAGGCGCAGTTGATCGCCAATATCCGCGCGCTCGAAAAAGCCTATAACCGGCCCACGACAATTTTGGTGGATTTGCAGGGCCCCAAGCTGCGCGTCGGAACCTTTGCCGAGGGCAAGGTGGAATTGCACACGGGCGATACTTTCCGGCTCGATACCGACCAGACGCCGGGCGACGCACATCGCGTATATTTGCCGCACCCGGAGATATTTGCGGCATTGGAAGTCGGCGCACGGCTGTTGCTCGACGATGGCAAGCTTGTTCTGCGTGTGACCGAAGTCGGGCCGGAATATATCAATACGACGGTCGAAGTTGGTGGTGCATTGTCGAACCGCAAGGGGCTGAATGTCCCTGACGTGGTCATTCCCATCGCGGCGCTGACCGAAAAGGACCGTTCCGACCTTGCCTTTGCGCTCGAGCAGGGCGTGGATTGGATTGCGATGTCCTTTGTCCAGCGGCCAGAGGATGTCGCCGAGGGCAAGAAGCTTATCGGAAACAAGGCTGCGTTGCTGGCGAAGATTGAAAAGCCAGCGGCGATCGGACGGTTGGAAGAAATTCTGGAGCTCGCCGACGGCGTGATGGTCGCGCGCGGTGATTTGGGTGTTGAGATGCTGCCCGAACAAGTGCCGCCTTTGCAGAAGAAGATCGTTTCGACCGCGCGGCGCATGGGCAAGCCCGTCGTCGTTGCGACGCAAATGCTGGAATCGATGATCGTATCGCCGTCGCCCACCCGCGCCGAGGTGTCGGACGTTGCGACTGCGATTTATGATGGTGCCGACGCGGTCATGTTGTCTGCCGAAACTGCCGCGGGCGCTTGGCCGATTGAAGCGGTGTCGATCATGGACCGCATTGCGCAACAGGTCGAAAGCGACCCCGATTTCTACAAGCGTATCCACTTTACCGAGACTCCAGCCGATTCCACCACGGCAGATGCGCTGGCCGAAGCGAGCGGACGGATTGTCGACACCATAGAAACCAGCGCCATTGTCTGTTTCACATCATCAGGCTCGACCGCGCGGCGGATCTCGCGCGAACGGCCATCCGTGCCGCTTTTGGTGCTCACCGCCAGCCAATCGACCGCGCGCCGCCTTGGGCTCCTTTGGGGCGCTTTTGCTGTGCGAACCAAGGACATTGGATCGTTCGAGGAAATGGTCGCCAAGGGCAAGCGCATGGCGCTGCGCTATCATTTGGGTCATGCCGGTGGACGCATTGTCATCATGGCTGGCGTGCCATTTGGTACACCGGGCTCAACAAATGTGTTGCACATCGTCCGGCTGACCGGCGATGAGCTGAAGGGCCATTAACAGCCGTTGGCGCGATTAGGGTAGTAAAAGGCTGCTGTCGCCATAGCTGTAAAACCGGTACTCGTTGGCGATTGCGTGGGCATAGGCCGCCTGCATCGTTTCGCGACCCATCAGCGCGCTGACCAGCATGAATAGCGTCGATTTCGGCAAGTGAAAGTTGGTCATAAGGCCGTTGATGGCCTTAAACCGATAGCCCGGGGTGATGTAGATATCGGTGTCGCCTTCAAACGGGTGCACGGTACCATTTTGGTCTGCCGCACTCTCGACAAGGCGCAGCGAGGTGGTGCCGACCGCGACCAAGCGACCGCCATTTTCGCTTATGCTGTTGAGCCTGTCTGCCGTCGCGGCATCAATGCTGCCCCACTCGCTGTGCATGCGGTGGCTTGTCGTGTCATCGACCTTCACCGGCAAGAACGTACCCGCACCCACGTGCAAGGTAAGCGTCGCGGTTTCTATCCCGGCATCGTGCACCGCCTGCATCAGCTCGGGGGTAAAATGCAGTGACGCAGTGGGGGCGGCGACGGCGCCGTCCTTTTGTGCGAACATCGTCTGATAATCTTCGGCGTCGCGTGCATCGGTTGGCCGCTTGCCGGCAATATAAGGCGGCAATGGCATCGTGCCTGCACGTTCCAGCAAGACCTCGACAGGTTCATCGCCTTCGAAATGCAGCGTGAAGCTGCCGTCGTCATGGCGTTCTTCTGCGTTCGCCAAGACGCCGTGGCCAAAATCAATGCGGTCACCCATATGCAGGCGCTTGGCATTGCGGATGAAGGCCTGCCAGCGGCGCAAATCGATGCGTTTATGCAATGTCGCGCCAATCGTTGCGTCGCCTCTGCGGCCGGTAAGCTGCGCCGGAATAACGCGTGTGTCGTTGAAGATCAGGCAATCGCCCTTGCGCAGCTTTTGCGGCAGGTCGCGGACCGACGCGTCGACCATGTTGCCTTCGCCGCCGACACACAGCATCCGGGCGGTATCCCGCGGGCTAACAGGCCGCAGCGCGATCCGCTCGGGCGGAAGCTCGAAGTCAAACAGGTCTACGCGCATGCTGTTGCCGTAGCGGTCAGCTACCGCTTGGTTGGCCTATACTAACGGGCTGCGCGGGAAATACGGGCGGTGGGACATTGTCTGCCGCAATCGATGCCTGAAGCACTTTGCTTGGGTTCGCGGGTGGCTCGCCGCGTTCAATGGCGTCGACAAACTGCATGCCGGATGTCACGCGGCCAAAGACGGTATATTTGTTGTCGAGGCTGAAGCGCGGTTGAAAGCAGATGAAGAACTGGCTGTTGGCCGTGTCTGGTTCATTCGTGCGTGCCATCGACACCGTCCCGCGTAAATGCGGCATTTTGTTAAACTCGGCTTTCAGATCGGGAAGCTCCGACCCACCTTGGCCGGTGCCTGCGGGATCGCCGGTCTGCGCCATGAAGCCCTCAATCACGCGGTGGAAGATAACGCCATTGTAAAAGCCCTGACGCGTCAACGTCTTGATCCGCTCCACATGGGCTGGTGCAACGGCGGGGAACATCTGAATGGTAACGCGGCCGCCCGTCGACAAATCGAGCACCAGCATATTTTCAAGGTCAGGCGCAACCGGCGCAGGCGCAGTTGGCGGCGTTTGCGCGAGTGTGGGAGTACCCGCAAGGAACAGCCCGCTTAAAATGAGCGCAGTCAACTTCGACAAAAATATGCGTGATAACATCAAAAAAGGCCGCCTTTATAACTGTAGTGCCGCTCTCATAACGAAGGAGGCTGTCGCTGTCATGAACGATTTTCGACAGGCTTCAGGTTCGCCTTGCAGTGTCGAAGTCTGTGGATAAGTCACTGTTGCATAAAAGTGACAGCCTCGAAATATTATTGTCATATCAGCCCAATTTGTTGCGCAAACCTAGGAAATCCGACAAAGCGCCGACAACCCGGAGGGATTTCATCTCTTTTCGTGCATGCATTGCATGTGTGTTTTGAGTGAAAAAGCTGGGGAGTTTAACAGCCACCAGGATGCGTTAAGTCGTTGGAATGGGGCGCTATTATAGGGGCTATATCGTGAAAAACACACGTATCAGCAATTTGAAATATGCAGCGGCACCGCTCGCACTGGGTCTGGCGTTGATCTCAACGCCGTCATTCGCTCAGGATGCGGCAGCCGAAGAAGAAACCGTTGAGGCAATCGTCGTAACGGGTTCGCTCATTACCAATCCGAACCTTGAGCGTTCGGCTCCGGTCAACGTAACTTCCGCTGAGGAAATGGAACTGCTTCAGTCCAACTTGGCCGAAGAAGTTCTTCGTGAAATCCCAGGCGTTGTCGCCTCGATTGGTTCCGCGGTCAACAACGGCAACGGTGGTGCATCGTACGTTAACTTGCGCGGCATTGGTTCAAACCGTAACGTCGTATTGCTTGACGGTGATCGTATCGTGCCCGCCGGCTTTGGTGGTCAGGTCGATTTGAACAACATTCCGCTCGCTTTGGTTGAGCGCGTTGACGTTCTTACCGGTGGCGCATCGACCACTTATGGCGCTGACGCCGTTGGTGGTGTTGTTAACTTCATTCTGAAGAATGATTTCTCCGGCATGGAAGCCCAATCTTCTTACCAGATCACCGAAAAAGGTGACGGTGATGTTTTCCGCGCTGACGTCACAATCGGTGCGAACTTCGACGATGGTCGCGGTAACGCCGTATTCGGCGTTGGTTACCAGCAAGCTGATCCCGTATATCAAGGTGCGCGCGATGTTTCGCTAACCACAATTGAAACCTATGCTGGTACAGCGCTTGGTTCAGGTACAGCATATCCTTCGCGTTTCTCAGGCGGTCGTCTGATTAGCGGTACGGCAAATGGCGGTACCAACCAGATCAACGAAGCGGGTCAGCTCGTTCCGACCTTCTCGACGTTTAACTTCAACCCATATAACGTCTTCCAGACACCGTTCGAACGTTTTAACATGTTCGGTCAAGCGCGTTACGAAGTCAGCGATGCGATTGAAGTATATTCGCGCGGTCTGTTCTCAAAGAACACTGTAAACACGATCATCGCACCATCGGGCGCGTTCAGCATCGGCGTGAATATTCCTTTGAACAACCCGTTCTTGCCTGCTGCTATGCGTAACCAGTTCTGCGCATTCGACGTTAACCCAAGTGCTTCGGTGTATACCCCACGCTTTACACAAGCGCAGTGCGATGCCGCGGCTAACCCAAGCTTGCGTCCTGGACAGCCCGGTTATCTTGAAATCGGTACAGGTGGAGCGTCTGCAACTGCTACGACATCGGGCAACGGTCTTGCTGTATTGCAAGCATGGCAGCCATTCGACGTTAACGGCAACGGCGTGATCGAAGCTGGCGAAGGTTACAACCCGAACCCGCAGACACTTTTTGCCCGTCGCGCAATCGAAGCTGGTCCACGTATTTCCGAATATGTGACGACCGTATTCGATTATCGTTTGGGTGCCCGTGGTTCGATCACTGACTCAATCGACTGGGATATCTCGGGTGCCTATGGCCAAAGCGAGAATATTCAGACGATTAAGGGTTATACCTTGAACTCGCGTTTCCGTCAGTCGCTTCGTGCGGGCGGAACGGCTTCGGCGCCAGTTTGCTTCGACACATCCAATGGATGCGTTGCTGCAAACGTCTTTGGCACCATTCAGCCGGAAGCAATTCCGTTCTTGGTCCAGGAAAGCACCAGCTTTACGAAAACCTCGCTTGCTCAAGTCAAGGGAACCATCAACGGCGAGGCCGGCTTTACCAGCCCATTTGCTGAAGATTCGGTGGCATTTGCAGTCGGTGGTGAGTATCGCAAATATACAGCTCGTCAGGGCGCTGACGCGCTTGCCAAGGGCGGCGATCTCGGCGGTGCCGGCGGTGCAACGCCAGATATTTCTGGTGGCTTCGACGTATATGAAGGCTTTGGTGAACTTGTTGTGCCATTGGTTAGCGACAAGCCATACATCAACAGCCTGACTGTTGAAGGCGGCCTGCGCTATTCGTCGTACACAGTCGACGCACCAGGTAACCCATCGTACAACACCACGACCTTTAAGGCTGGCGGTACTTGGGAACCAACCGATGGCGTCGCTATTCGTGGTAACTTTGCACGTGCCGTTCGCGCACCGAACATTGGCGAACTGTTCTCGCCAGTGAACACTGGATTGACCAACCTTGGTACCGATCCATGTGCGACGTTGACGACAGCTGGCGCTGTTTTGCCAGGACGTCCAGCAACCGGCCCAACCGGTGAACTTCGTGCCGTCTGCTTGGCGCAAGGTGCTAACTTGGGTAACATCAACTCGATTCCTCAGCCTAACGCAGGTCAGGTGAACTCGACTGGTGGTGGTAACGTCAACATTAAGCCTGAAAAGTCGAACAGCTTCACCATTGGTGCGATCTTCCAGCCAGCCAGAATCCCTGGTTTCACTGCGTCGATCGATTATTACAACATCAAGGTAACGGGCGCGATTTCGTCCCCGACCCCTGGCGACGTAATTGCGGCTTGTTTTGGAACGGACGTATTCAACCCGCCAGCTGGCGCATCGACTTCTGCTGCTTGTACCAGCATTCGTCGTAGCCCGGCCGATGGTAGCCTGAGCGGCGATCCGAGCACTTTCACTGGTCTGCCTTCGGTTCTGTCGAACGCGGGTGCCATTGAAACTGACGGCATCGACTTGATCATGAACTACAAGACTGATCTGACCGACAAAATCGCTTTGGCTTTGTCGTTCAACGGTAACTACACGTTCAAATCGACGTTCAACGCGTTCGTGCTTAACCCTGAATCGGTCAATCGTGATTGCACCGGCTATTTCAGCTCGAACTGTGGTTCACTGCAGCCAGACTTCTCATGGTCGCAGCGTACAACATTGTCGTACGGCAAGATGGATGTGTCGTTGTTGTGGCGTCACCTGTCGGCGATGGAGCAAGAACCACTTGACGTGATTGACGGTGGTGCGTTCTTCAACGGAACGATCGGCTCGTCGGTCTTGGGCGTTGGTGGCCGTACGGCTAACTTCGGCAAGATCAAGGCATATGATTACTTCGATCTGTCGGCGCGTCTCAATGTGACCGAAAATCTGACAATGACCGCTACGGTGCAGAACTTGCTGGACAAGGATCCACCATTGACCGGTAACAACGCTGGTTCGACGACGTACAACAGCGGCAACACCTTCCCGTCGACATATGACGCGCTGGGTCGTCGCTATGCTGTAACGGCAAAGCTGCGCTTCTAATTTGAAGAGCATGTAATGAAACAAGGGGGCGGGCAGCGATGTCCGCCCCTTTTGTATGGTGACGGCACGCTAAGCCATGCGGTCGGGCCAATACCTGCAAGACTGCGTAATGTTAGTTTGGGTCATGTCCTGCCCTAATGGGTTGGACCGAGCGCTTTAAAAGCGCAGCGCATGTTCCAACGTCAGTGGGATGTTGGCAGATTGGGCAACGGCTTTGGCCCAAATCAGGACCTTTTCAATTTCGTCGCCATGCGCTGTTTGCGCCAATGCATATTCCGCGCGCCGGTCTTCTGTCCGGAAACTGCCACCGAACTTGCTATGTGTACCAAACGCTGGATGCGCGTCATTCGCTGCAGCATGTTCGCCCAGACCAAAGTGGGATGCTGCAGTGGAAAGAGCTTTCCCGGGATTGGCAGTCAGGCGTTCGCTGTCCAGCGTTGCGATGCGTTCCGCTCCGAACTTTTGCGCCATGCTATGAAACAGCTTTTGCTGTGCCAGCCAACCCACGGCCGCGACTTGCAAATCGGTCTGCCGGAAAAAATCACCCGGCTCAAAACCAAGATCAACGATGCCGTCTGCAATTTGCCCTTCCAATAATTCGCGGCACCATAGCCGGCACCAAAGCCCCTTGCGGGCCACCGACAAAAGAAACACCGAAAGTGGCGCATACAGAATGATGGCTTTGCTTGTCGGCCGCATGGCAAGCGATGCGGGGGCAAGGGCATTGAACACATTGGACGGCTTCACAACAACCGCCACATCGTCGCCAAATGGACGCGCGAGCATGTCCAGTGCATCGCGCAACCGTTCGCCTACGGCAGAGGGTGGCGCGCCGCGACGGCGAAAGCCGACAATGTCGTTCAACAACACGGGTTCCTTCAGACCCATAGATAGGCCTGGAAGATCAAACCCATTGGTGAACATGGTTGATGCACAAAAGGCGGAATGCAAAATAAAATGCAGGCTGGCGTCGTCCGTGCGCCCCGTTGTCGCTTCACGGCGCGATAGGACTATCGGGCTTGGTTCCACGCCAAGATATTCATCGGTGAGGAAAGTAGCGTTATTGTGCGCTGAACGGCTGACATGCCGCATATGAAATGCGTCTGCGGACGCATCATAACGATGCGCAAGCCATGCGCCGTCGTTCCATATTTCGCTATTTTTATGCGTCATAACTTCATGGACCTTGCCGTTTCTAACGGTAAATGGCAAGCATTCGCCATATGAACGAGACCGCACCACCGGCCGAAGCGGCCAGACTGAACAGCGAAGGCATGCTTGCGTTGCGTGCCGGAAGCTATGCTGAAGCGGAGCGCCTGTTCCTGGCCGCAACGACGCATGACACGATGTCGAGCGCGCTTTGGCGAAATGTTGCAACTGCACGGCGCGCGCAGGGCGATGACAAAGGGGAAATGCAGGCATTGGATGCGGCAATCAGCATCGACCGCCGGGACTTCATGGGCTGGCTCCGTAAGGCTGAATTGCATGAACGTACGGGTGAAAAGGCCGAGGCGCTGGTCGCTTGGAGCGGTGTGCTCCAAATGGCGGCGCAAGCATCAGACCTATCTCCCGATATTGCAGCCGCGCTGCAGAGGGGGCAGGCGTTTGTTTCGCAAGCGACGCTTCAGATTGCGGACGCGGTCAGCACGGAACTGGCCCCATTATCTGCTGCCATGGATGAAACAGAGTTGCGCCGCAGCAAGGCATTTGTCGATGCGGCGCTTGGCCGCCGACGGACCTATGTGAACACATGCGACGGCCTATATTACCCCTTCCTTCCGGCGGACGAATTTTTCGACAGGCATCATTTCTCATGGATGCCTGCAATCGAAGCTGCGACAGACGACATACGCCAAGAATTGGAAACACTGCTTGCCGATCCCGGCGATGCGTTGCGACCTTATGTTCGGATGGATTCAGGCGTTCCTGAAAATAAATGGTCATCGCTTGACCAATCACTTGCCTGGGGCGCATGTTTTTTGTGGGAATATGGACAACCCAATAAGGCCGTCTTAGACCGCTGCCCGCGCACAGCCGCGGCCCTGGCCAGCTTACCGACCACAACGCTTCCTGATCGTGCACCCAGCGCGTTTTTCTCCATATTGAAGCCGCATACCCGAATTCCGCCACATACAGGGGTGACCAATACCCGTGCGATTGTGCATTTGCCGCTGATCGTGCCAGAGAATTGCGGTTTTCGCGTTGGGGGCGAAACCCGCGAATGGAAGGTGGGAACGGCTTTTGCCTTTGATGATACCATCGAACATGAAGCGTGGAACGATAGCGATCATTATCGTGCGGTTCTTATTTTTGACGTGTGGAATCCATATTTAACCGTTGCAGAACAAAATGTTATCGCCCGTTATTATGCTGCGGCTGACGCAACAGGCTTTAAAATCACGCATTAAGTTAATTGATTTTTTCCTCTTTACGTGCACTGAAAAGCGCCTGTGTTACTTGCACCGCGCGTCTCAACGGAGAAACATTCACATGCGACCAATTCTATTCACGGCCTTGACCATTGGTATCATGACCTCGGCTTTGGCAGAGGCGCCGACATCTGCGCCCGTAACGGCTCCAGCATCTGCATCGACATCGCAGGACGGTAAATTGGCCACAGCCTCTGACAAAACCGCTTCCGATGCAGACCAAGCCGTTCGGTGTCGCACTGTTCGTGTGACCGGTTCACTGGTGAAAAAGGGCAAGGTATGCAAAACGCTTGCGCAGTGGCGCCAGATGACCGAGTCCGGCAATGAACTCGCACGCCGCTTGGTGGAGGATGGAACTTCACGCCCAAGCGGTCAGTGATCCTGCTTTTGCAGATGAAATGGCGGACGTGAATCGGGTAAACTCGAAAGCTGTCGCGTGGCTCCTACACCGCCAACTTCAACGCCCCATCCCCTTCCTCGACCTTAACCGTGGAGCCGTCGGGCACTTCGCCGCGCAGCAGCAGATCTGCGAGAGGGTCCTGCAAATATCGCTGAATAGCGCGCTTGAGCGGGCGTGCGCCATATACGGGGTCGTAACCCACGCGGCCAAGCCACGCCTTTGCCTCTTCGGATAAAGCGAGCGTGATCTTGCGATCCTTCAGCAGCTTTTGCACGCGTTGCACCTGAATATCGACAATCGGTGCCATGTGATTGGCGCCAAGGCGGTGGAACAGGATGACCTCGTCGAGACGGTTGAGGAATTCGGGCCGGAAATGGCCCCGCACGATTTCCATGACTTGCGGTTCGGCCTCTTTCACATCCTGACCATCCTCCAGCGCGGCGAGATGCTGGCTGCCCAGATTGGAGGTGAGGATGATGAGCGTGTTCGAAAAGTCCACTGTGCGGCCCTGACCATCGGTCAGTCGGCCGTCGTCGAGGACTTGAAGCAGGATGTTGAAGACGTCGGAGTGCGCTTTTTCGACTTCGTCGAACAACACCACTTGATAGGGTCGACGCCGGACAGCCTCGGTCAAAACGCCGCCTTCTTCATATCCGACATATCCCGGAGGCGCACCGACGAGTCGCGATACGCTGTGCTTTTCCATAAATTCGGACATGTCGATGCGGACCATCGCATTGTCGTCATCGAACAGAAATGATGCGAGCGCCTTGGTCAGTTCGGTCTTGCCGACGCCCGTGGGGCCAAGGAACAGGAAGGACCCAAGCGGCCTGTTGGGGTCCTGAAGCCCTGCGCGGCTGCGGCGGACGGCCTTCGACACGGCTTCAACCGCATCGTTTTGGCCAATGACGCGCGCGCCAATCAATTGCTCCATATTGAGCAACTTGTCGCGCTCGCCCTCAAGCATCTTGTCGACAGGAATGCCTGTCCAGCGGCTGACAACGCTGGCGATATCCTGCGCGGTCACTTCCTCACGCAGCATGGCGTTACCTGCCGCTGCTTCTGCTTCGGACAGTTGTCGTTCAAGGCCGGGGATCGTGCCATATTGCAGCTCGCCCGCTTTGGCGAGATCGCCCGAACGTTGCGCCTGCTCAAGCTCGATACGCGCGGTATCGAGCTGCTCCTTGATCTTGGCCTCTGCAGAAATCTTGTCTTTTTCGGCCTGCCAGCGCTGGGTCAGTTCGGATGATTGCTGTTCCAGATTGGCAAGTTCATTCTCAAGCGTGGCCAGCCGGTCCTTTGACGCGGCATCGCTTTCCTTGCCAAGCGCCTCCCGTTCGATTTTCAGCTGAATGATACGCCGGTCAAGCGTCTCAATGTCTTCGGGCTTGGATTCGACTTCCATGCGGAGCCGCGACGCAGCTTCGTCCATCAGGTCGATCGCTTTGTCGGGCAGGAAGCGATCGGCAATGTAACGGTGCGATAATGTCGCCGCACTCACCAACGCGCCATCGGTGATCCGCACGCCATGGTGCAGTTCATATTTCTCTTTCAACCCGCGCAGGATTGAAATGGTATCTTCAACCGTTGGTTCACCGACGAACACCGGTTGGAACCGGCGTTGAAGGGCTGGGTCTTTTTCGACATGCTTTTGATATTCGTCGAGCGTCGTCGCGCCGATGCAATGCAATTCGCCGCGGGCCAAAGCAGGCTTGATCAGGTTCGCCGCGTCCATTGCGCCTTCGCCTTTGCCTGCGCCGATGAGCGTGTGCATTTCGTCGATGAACAGGATGATATCACCTTCGGCCTGCTTCACTTCATCCAGCACACCCTTCAGACGTTCTTCAAACTCGCCGCGATATTTTGCGCCGGCAATCAAGGCGCCCATGTCGAGCGACAAAAGCTTCCGGTCCTTCAGGCTGTCTGGCACGTCGCCATTGGCAATGCGCAGCGCCAGTCCTTCGGCAATCGCGGTTTTACCGACGCCGGGTTCACCGATGAGAACAGGGTTGTTCTTCGTGCGCCGCGCAAGGATTTGGATGGCGCGGCGGATTTCTTCATCACGGCCGATGACCGGATCAAGCTTGCCCGCGCGGGCCACTTCCGTCAGGTCACGCGCGAATTTCTTCAGCGCATCATAACGGTCCTCGGCGCCAGCGGTGTCTGCGGTTCGGCCACCCCGCAGTGCGTTAATCGCGGCGTTCAGCCCCTCGGCTGTGACGGCAGCAGTGGCCAAAGCCTTGCCAGCGGTCGTGGTGGACGCCAGCGCAAGCGCGAGCAACAGCCGTTCGACGGTCACATAGCTATCGCCAGCCTTTTGCGCGACTTGTTCGGCGGAATCGAGAACGCGAACGGCGTCATTATCAAGCCCCGGTGTTTGCTGCGCACCGCCACCGGACACGGCAGGAACCTTCGCCAGCGCGGCGTCGGTTTCGCGCAAGGCGGTCGCGGCGTCGCCGCCTGCAGCCTTGATTAGGCCCGAGGCCATGCCCTGTTCGTCTTCCAGCAAGGCTTTGAGGAGATGCTCAGGCCCAATACGCTGATGGCTCATGCGAATGGCGACGGTCTGCGCGCTTTGCAGAAAACCCTTTGCCCGGTCGGTGAATTTCTCGAGGTTCATGCGCTATTTCCTAGATTGCCGTTGCTGCCCCGGTGCGAGGCAAACGTAACTTATATAAAGAATGTAGTGCGGCATTTTCGCATCACAAGACTCGCTGATGGTCGGACCGTCATGTTCCTTGGCGTGCATGGAAGGACTTTCCTTTCGCAAAGACTTGGTTATGCCTTTCGTCTGAAGCAACGGACCGGAATGGCAAGGTCTCGTCGCGGGGGAGAGAATGATGCGTAAATTTTTGTGGGCGTCTTTGGCGCTGGCCGGTGTGCTTGCAGGCGCAGGTGCCTTGTGGGAGCCACTGGCCGCAACCGAATATGAAACCGCCAAGCGGACCTATGATGCCGAGATTGTGCGCGACGAATATGGTGTGCCGCACATCAATGGCGCAACCGATGCGGACACGGCTTATGGTCTTGCCTATGCGCATGCCGAAGATGATTTTTCGACGATAGAAGATGTCGTCGCAATGACCCGCGGCCGTTATGGCGCGTTGGCTGGCTCGGACGGGGCGAAGGTCGATTATGTAATGCATCTGTTGGGGACGCGGGAGACTGCGGAGAAGCGTTATATGGAATTGTCACCCGAAGTCCGCGCGGTGGTAGAGGCTTATGCTGCGGGTGTGAACCATTATGCGTCCAAACATCCAGAAGAAGTCCGCCTGTCGAAGCTGTTTCCCGTAACCGGACAAGATATCGTTACGGGCTTCGTGCTGCGTGCGCCGTTCTTTTACGGTCTGGATAATGCCATCGGGGCATTGACCGAAGGTAAACCGCTGCCCAAGGAAAGTGCCGCGCCCATGACGCCCATTGGGCGGGATCCGGAAATGAACGGCTCTAACGCCTTTGCGATAGCGCCCAAGCGTATGGCCGATGGCAAGACATGGCTGATTTCCAATTCGCATCAGCCTTATGA
>JACCDI011717190.1_pt1 | contig 20424 bp, 17 predicted proteins | sample 7442791 | NCBI WGS metagenome assembly JACCDI01 (sample SAMN15323434, study PRJNA562643) | freshwater metagenome | isolation source: river surface water | place: USA:Blue River Watershed | collected 2017-08-15
ACAGCGGAGTTATCGAAAGCTTTTGCCAGTTCCCAGGGCAGACCTTTGGATTTAAGTTCCGACTGCACATCACGTGCTGTGAAGTCGATGCCCAGGGTGATTTGCGTATAGTATTTAGAAGCAAATTGAGGGGCGATGGTTTTACCAATTTTATCAATTTTTATGACCAATTCAGCTTCGTAGTGTATATCATTGCTGAAAGGGGGCAAATAAAAATCTTCGTTATTTTTCAGGACAGCAGTATCAGGTTTACAGAAGATAACAGGTTTATCAGGTATTTCGTTACCTAGTTCTTTGGCATGTAATCCATAATTTCTTCCTATGCAGATAATCTTCATTGATGCAAACCTACAAAAAAAGCAGCATCGACTTAAAAATTGATATTCAGATTGTACATAATTGTAAACACGAGCAGCTACGAATTTGTTTTCATGACCATCTGGCACCACCAAGGGAGACGGTTGCGTTTAATTTCGAGATAGTGTTTTTTAACTGAGCCAAATTTGGCGTAGAAATAGGCTACACTTTGCAGGTCTGAACCTTCAAAATCGAAAGTCATTAATCTATTAGAGAATTCTTTAAGCACCTCATCAATTAAGATATGTGTAGCACCGTATTTTTTACCTTCTTCGGTGGGAGCAGCCATGGCATAATGAATTCTATTTTTAGCCATAAAGAAAAATCCAGAGCACCAAAGCTGACCATCTTTTCCGTATATGGATCTGGTAAAACCTTTATTCAGCTGAATTGCGGTATTGGCGCATTGTGTAATTTTCTTTTTCAGGGAAGGCACATTAGGATACCAGTGACCATAGGCCTCAAAGAAACACTCTGCAGCAGTATTAACCGGATCTTGAGTAGCGATGTTGTAGCCTATAATTGCAGATTTTGCCAGGTTTTTTTTTGCGTCAGAGTTGAATTTATCGTAGATACTGACATAATCCTGATTAAGGTCGATTGTAAATGAAGTTCGGTTAACAAAATTGATCAGTGGATTGAAAAAATCATTCTCGTAATTCAGATGGAAGTCCCAGTATACAAACTTACGTGGAATAGCCTTTATGAATTGGTGCATGAGATCTTCAGTAATGCGGGTTTTAGAGAACAGTCCGAGTTGCTGACAGAAGAATGGCTGATATAGGTATCTCATGCCGTATTTGCGGCCGTATACCAGAGGAAAAACAGCTTCATAGTCGCCGAGAATAAGGGCATCCCAACGTTTTCCCGCCATTGAATTCAGAAAGAAGGTATAGGCGTATACCATACCATTATAGCTGTTATCAATGGTTTTATCCCATTTGATTTGATCAATTTGTTGATGTCTGTAGTATTTAATTTTACTCATTGATCCAGTGATTAAATACTTTATCCCAGTTTTTCCAGCCACGATGACCGCTTAGTGATTCGTTGTGAAAAACAAATACAAATGGCGCATTCAGGGATTTGAGTTGTTTTATGATCATATCTGAGTCGGTGATACATTCATCAACAGACAATTTCATAAATTGTTTATAGGCCACATCCATACAGCAGAATGGATGAATTGTCAGTGTTGTTTCAGTATCTTTTATCAAATCAAACCATTTGAAAGTATGAGCGGTAGCAGCTCTAAAGCCAGGAACATGAGAGTAGCCCATAGAATAATCGTGATGGATACCACAGTCGATGAGTGCCCTATAAGTTTTGGGCAAATCCATTTTTAAGAAATGTTGTCTGGAGCTGGTTACAGATGTATTGGTACTTTTTTCTAAAGTATTTTTTTCTCTAAGAATAGCATCAGATTTACTATCAGAACTATAGCTGGGATGGAGTCCAATAGTATGACCGGCATGAATGAGTTTCTGAAGAATTTTCTTAAAGTCATTCTGCAGTGGTGAGATGTTTTTATCGTATGGTCCATATGGTCCGCTTTGTATAAAATACATCGCAGTTTTATTGCCCAGGGCTGATAGTTGCCAGTCGAAGTTATCGTTCGGATCTTGATTTCTGCCAATTACAACACTTAGGCGGTTCCTGACTTCATTGAATCGACCAGACAAGAGATCTTTAGAAAGTGCAGCCATTTGTCTGAACAAGGGTTTAGCTTTGTATGCAAAGACAGAATCTATATCAATAGTTGGAACAGAATGATAAGATTCAGGCTTAAAATCATGGATAGAAAAATGATATTGAGTAATAAGTAGATCTTTCAATTGAGCAATCCAGAGATCCACCAGGGGGAATTTTAAGCAATTAGATTTGAATAATACAGAATCAGAGAATTGAAATCGACCATGTTCATCTCTTTTTTTGGTCAGGTATTCTTCGTATCGTGACAAATGGAAGAAAATAGCTGAAAACACATCAAAATCAAGCTCATTTATATTTGAATTTTCTGAATTTGCGGGAGTATAATGTTGTTTTAATGGTCCGATTTCAGAAGTATTCAACAGACCGTCGGGTATAAAATTCCATGCATTTTCAAGGCGTATATCACTGTAGTTGATGCAAACTTTGTGCGGACTTACTATATTTGACACGGATTCTGAAAGTTCGTAGTTTATTCCAAGTCTTTCAATAAAGACATAATCGAGTACATAACTCAGGCGATTGCTTTTATAGGGGGAATGGAATAGAACCAAAACTTTAATTATCTTTGCTTTTTTTTTGGCAAATTAACGATAAATTTAATGAAAGTTGCACTCATAACGGGAATTACAGGACAGGACGGCGCATATTTGGCCGAGTATCTGTTAAAAAAGGGGTATATTGTACATGGATTGAAGCGCAGAAGTTCGCTTTTCAATACGGATAGAATTGACCATTTATATCAGGACCCACATGTTCCTAATGCGAATTTAAAATTGCATTATGGTGATTTAACTGACAGCACTAATTTAATCAGGATAATTCAAGAGACTCAGCCAGACGAGATTTATAACTTAGCAGCAATGAGTCATGTTCATGTAAGTTTTGAAACTCCTGAGTATACTGCAAACGCAGACGGTATAGGTACATTACGTTTGTTAGAGGCCATTAAGATCTGTGGATTAAGCAACAAAACGAGAATTTACCAGGCTTCTACGTCTGAGTTATATGGTATGGTTCAGGAAGTACCACAAACAGAAAAAACGCCATTCTATCCACGTTCACCGTATGCAGTAGCTAAAATGTATGCTTACTGGATTACAGTAAACTACAGAGAAGCATATAACATTTTTGCATGTAATGGAATTTTATTCAATCACGAATCACCAATCAGGGGCGAGACATTCGTGACCAGAAAGATCACCAGAGCAGCAGCAAAAATTGGCTTGGGTATTCAGGATAAATTGTTCCTTGGTAATTTAAATTCTCAGCGTGACTGGGGTCATGCCAAAGACTATATCGAGGCTATGTACCTCATTTTGCAGCAAGATAAACCAGAGGATTATGTAATTGCAACAGGTGTAACAACAGAGATTAGAGAGTTTGCAAGAATGGCATTTCAATATCTTGGAATAGAACTTCGTTTTGAAGGCAGTGGCGTCGATGAGAAAGGTATCATTGCCTCTGTTGACAAAGCAAGAGCCGAAGAGTTGAAGCTTAACATCAACAGCTTAACTGTAGGCAAAGAAGTAATCAATGTAGACCCTAAATACTTCCGTCCAACGGAGGTAGATTTACTGATTGGTGATGCTTCTAAATCAAGAGAGAAACTTGGATGGAAGCCGAAACATACCTTATCGGATCTTGTCAACGACATGATGCAAAGTGATTTGCATTTAATGAAGAAAGACGAGTATTTGAAAGAAGGCGGTTTCAGAACCATGAGCTATTTTGAATAAGAGCGTTTTTTCTTATCCATACAACCTCATACTGATAAAAGCCGTCTTGAAACTGATGACGATGCGCAAATCCACTTTTTTAATAATTGTTTTATTAAAGACTTTTGCTTTGAGTGCACAGACAGCCTCAGAGCCTCTTTTTGATTTTAGTAATATACTACGTCAGAAGGTTGATTCTTGTACCATTTTGAAATGGAGCAAAGACAAAGCTTTAGATCCTGATGTGGATGTGGTATTCGACAGAGTTAAAATGAAGATGATCGTTAGGGACACTCGCACCAGCATGTTGATAGAGTTTCTATACAATAAAGATACTTTGTTGATGCTACAGAACTTATATGCACTATCAAAAGAAGGAAAGAAGCTGGTATCCCGCGATTCATTTTTTTACAACGAGAAGAAGCAAAAGGTGCGTTATAAATCGGTCAATTTTATTAAGGCCAATGAGCCACCAATTGAAGCTACTTATTTGTACCGCAATGACACATTGATAACGGAAGTATATACTTATGGCATGGACATTTTCAGAACCATTGTATATACGTACAACAAGAAGCTAGGAATTAAGCAGAAAACCATTTTATCATCTAAAGCAACTGAAAATTACTTCTTTGTTTATAATCAGCAGCAGCAACTGGTAAGCTATTACAGAACGGGATTAAGCAGTACAGATACATTATTCGAACATCGTTATAAATATGATGTGAAAGGACGATTAATAGAAACTGAGATTTACGACAATACCGGCAAATTGCAGCACATGTATCGCAAGCAATATTTGGACAACGGCTTATTCGATTTGCAAGAAGATTTTCTGCTGATAAAAAACGGGCAACTTGAAACAGCTTTGTATCAGAAGAAAGCCTACCGTTACGGCTACAGAAAAACCAAGTAAATACCGGCACTGCCTTATAAATTGGAATGTCGTTGGTGAATGCCTAATTCAAATCATTTTAATTTGACACTTTATGCTTAATTTTGCATCATCTAAGATGATGCAAACAGGCTCTAAAATATATGTTGCCGGCCACCGTGGGATGGTGGGAAGTGCTGTAACCCGTGCCTTGCAGAAGGCTGGATTTACTAATATTGTTACAAGAACATCTTCAGAGCTGGATCTGAGAGATCAGCAGGCGGTGGCCAATTTTTTTGCGCAGGAAAGACCTGAGTTTGTCTTTATGGCTGCAGCAAGAGTTGGGGGAATAGTAGCAAATAATACTTACAGAGCAGAATTTATTCATGATAATTTATGCATTCAGAACAATATCATCCATCAATCTTATGTGAATGGGGTAAAGAAGATGATGTTCTTTGGCAGTAGTTGTATATATCCTAAAATGGCGCCACAGCCAATGAAGGAGTCCTATTTGTTAACCGGACTTTTGGAACATACAAACGAACCATATGCCATTGCCAAGATTGCAGGCATTAAGATGGTAGAAGCCTATAGAGATCAGTATGGATGTAATTTCATCAGTGTAATGCCAACTAATTTGTATGGCATCAACGATAACTATCACCCACAGAATTCTCACGTTTTGCCTGCCTTAATTAAAAAGTTTCACGAAGCCAAAGTATCCGGAGCGAGTCATGTAGAGATTTGGGGAACCGGCTCACCTATGCGCGAGTTTTTATTTGCGGATGATTTGGCAGATGCGGCGCTTTATCTTATGCAAAATTACGATGGCGAGCAGTTTGTTAATATTGGTTGCAATTCTGATTTGAGTATTAAAGATCTTGCCTTATTGATTAAAGAAATTATCGGTTTTGAAGGCGAGTTAAAGTTTGACACCAGCAAGCCAGACGGTACACCGAAGAAACTGATGGATTCGTCGTTTTTACATAGTTTGGGTTGGCAGCACAGTACCTCACTACAAGAAGGCATACGCCTTGCTTATCAGGATTTCTTATCCAGATACGGCTCATAGTTGAGGCAATATTATTTGCACTATTTTTGTTTAAATAAACTAAGATGAAAAAATTTCTTAAAATTTCAGGTATCGTATTACTGGTACTTATTCTGGCTTTAATCGCAGCACCTTTTTTATTCAAGGGCAAGATTATTGAGTTGGCAAAAACAGAAGCCAATAAAAATTTAAACGCCACTGTCAATTTCTCAGATGATATCGGCATCAATATTTTTAGCAGCTTTCCGAAGTTAACGGTCAACATGAGCAAAGTGAGTATTGTTGGCAAGGACACTTTTGCCGGTGATACGCTGGTGTATTTGCCAGAGGTTTCAGTATCCCTCAATATTATGAGTGTTATCAAGGGAGAGAAAATGGAAATCAGTAAGATCAAACTAAGTGAACCCTATATCAATCTCTTGGTGTTAGAGAATGGCAAAGCCAATTGGGATATTGCTAAAGCAGATACTACTGCAGCTGTTGATACCAGTGCTTCGAGCTTTAAGATGGCCTTGGAGAAATTGGAGATCAGGCAGGGAAGATTGGTATACGACGACCGTTCATTGGGTTTTTATACCAGTCTGACTAAGTTCGATCACAGTTTGAAAGGCGATTTCACATTGGATCAGTTCTTAATGGAAACCAATACCACTGCGGAGGCATTTACGCTGGGTTATGGAGGAGTTAATTATTTATCAGAAATAAAGACTGATATCAAAGCCAATCTTGATATGAACATGAAAGACATGAAGTTTATGTTCAAGGACAATGATATTCATTTAAATGAACTGCAGATTGGTGGCGAGGGATTTGTTGACATGAATGATGCCGACATGGATTTTGATATAAAATTCAACACAAAGAAAACAGATTTTAAAACCCTGTTATCTATCGTTCCAGGCATATACAGCAACAGTTTTGACAAAATCAAAGCAGGAGGAAAAATAGCATTAGCTGGATATATGAAAGGCAAGATGACTGATGATAAAATGCCAGGATTTGGTTTGAAACTGGATGTTGACAATGGATTTTTTCAGTATCCTGACTTACCTAAATCGCTACAAAGTGTATTTGTGAATCTGGCGATAGATAATTCCACAGGTTATTTGGACAATACCGTAATTAATCTATCAAGATTTGATGCAGTGGTAGCTGGAGAAGCATTGCATGCCGGTTTATTGGTGAAAACACCAGTCAGTGATCCGTATTTGGATGCACAACTAAAAGGTACAGTTAATTTAAATGAATTTAGAAGTTTCATCCCTTTGGATAAGACGACAGAAATAAGTGGTAAAATTAAGAGTGATATAAGTTTAAAAGGCAAGGTAAGCGCCTTGCAAACAATGGCTGTTGAGGCCTTTGATGCTCGCGGTACCATTAGTGCCGAGAATTTCCATTACAAAGATCCTGAGAATTTACCAATGGGTACCAATGTGAATGCAGTGATGAGTTTCACTCCTAAAACAGTGGCGCTAGAGAGTTGCAAGGGCACTGCAGGTATGAGTGATTTTGATTTCAGTGGAAAAATAGACAACCTATTTGCCTATATGTTTAAGGACGAATTGTTAAAAGGCAATTTCACATTGAATTCGACTTACTTTAATGCCAATGAATTCCTAAGCGATGATAAGGCGGTTAAGGAGCCAACACCAGCGGATACAGTATCTATGCAGGCATTTGAAGTACCGGGAAATATCGATTTTGAATTTGCTTCTGATATTAAAACTTTGATTTATGACAACCTAAAATTGACCGATCTTAAAGGAAAGGTTATTATGCGCGATAAAGAATTATTCTTTGAAAAGGTTGGGGTTAATTTACTTGGTGGCTCTATGGGCTTAAATGGTGTTTATGATGCTAAAAACCCAAAGTTTCCGTTCAGTAATATCGACTTTAATATTCAGTCGCTGGATATTATCCAATCGTTTAATAATTTTGATGCTGTTCGCAAATTAATGCCAATTGCACAGTACACTCAGGGACTGTTTAATGCAAAGCTGAATTTATCCAATAATTTTAATCAGGATTTAAGTATGGCCTATCCGACAGTAACAGGCAATTTGCAGTTGGGTATTGCAGATGCAGCCATTAAGAACTTACCAGTACTTAACATGATAGCCGATCAGTTAAAGCTGAGTAAATTAAAGAATTTAAATTTGAAGAATCTGAATTTTAAGCTAAGTATAGCCAATGGAAAAGTCATTATGGATTCTATGATAGTACCTTTGTGGACAGGTGCTAAGGCTAAGATCAGTGGTTTTACAGCATTGGATCAAAGCATGCAATATGTGGCTAAATTGTCCATTCCAAGAAAAGACTTTGGCGAAGCCAATACAGCATTAAATAATCTTACCGCTCAGGCTAAACAAAAGGGTGTAAATGTCACCTTAAGCGATATAGTTGATGTGGATGTGCTGATTGGGGGCTTCTTTAATAAACCTGATGTAAAAGTCAGTTTGCATGATGCTAAAAATTCTTTTGTTAATAGTGTTAAAGATCAGTTAAAAGATCAGGCAGAGCAACAGAAGCAGGCAGCATTAGACGAAGCCAAACGCAGAGCTGATATTGCCAAGCAAAAAGCATTGGATTCGGCCAACAGAGTTAAGCAGCAGTTAATTGACAAAGCCGCAGCAGAGAAGAAAGCTCTGGAAGAAAAAGCTTTGGAAGAAAAGCGCAAGCTTGAGGAAAAAGCCAGAGAAGAAGCCAATAAAAAACTACAGGAAGGCAAGGGCAAAGCATTGGATAAACTAAAGGGCGGAATAATCAAGAGATAATCAGAGTCCAGGTTTAACCAAGACAGTCTTTTCGCCAGAGACAGTTACTTTTCCTTTTTCAGCCCCTTTAATTTTTCTCACAAACTTTCTGAGGGTATAAGTTACAGTTACAAGATTTTGTTTTCTGTTGCGGGAGTAATAGGCAGCCAATGATGCAGCTTTTTCAAGTACAGAATCCGGAATTTTATTGTTTTTGCCAGATTTAATAATCACATGACTGCCCGAGACATCTTTAGCGTGCAGCCAGGTATCATTTTTATCACTGTAATAGTTCAGGAGTTTCTCGTTGCTATCGGCGTGTTTTCCAACGAAAATATCAAAACCTTCAAACTCAAATTTCCTGTATGGTAAGTGTTCCTGGTCCTGTTCTTTTTTATGTTGTTTAACCAGTGTTTTCAGACCTTTAAAGTCGGTAGCCTTTTCTAGAATTTGAAGTTTATTTCTAAGTTCTTCCAGCGTTTTTTCAGCATTTGCAATTTTGGATTCCAGGAGTCTGATGCTGTGGGGCAAACTCTTTTCTTTTTTGAAGTATTTTTCAGCGTTTTCAACGGCATTTAAGTCGGGGTCGAGTGTAATTTCGATACTGGCATTGTTATAAATATCATTCAATACGGCAGATTTCATTCCAGATTGGATCATATGCAGACTTGAGAGAATGATATTTCCCAGTTCACCATCAGGTCGTTTTTTAGCAAGAACATCAAGTGCTTTTTTGTTAGAAGCGATAAAATGTTCTTTGTCAGAGATAGCTTGTAGACATTGATTTAGCAGGGTTTGACGCTGTTCATTAAAGGTTCGGGTTTTAAGGCAGTAATTTCCAAACTGATTAAGCCCTTCCAGGAAATTCAGGTCAGATTGGCCAGCTTTAATTTCAAAATTTTCTTTATCAAAGCTAATCTGTTTTAAATGTCTGTAACTATTGATTACTGTGTCAAAAACTGATGGTGGCTGAAGGTGTAGTTCATTAAATAGTTCCGCAGGCAGGTAGGGATAGAATTGTTTGAACTGAGTACTGTCTGAGAGGGCCAGTTCATTGTAAGAGCAAACTACTGGTCTGTATACATCGGAAAGAGAGAGTTCAGCATCTTTTTCCAGATGGCGCTTAAAGGTATCGGTGCATTGTTGGTCGTTCATCAGTAGGATATTAGATTTACGGCCATGGCATTTGAATACCAGATTGTGATTATCAGATAAGTGAAAGTGGAAGCTTCGTTCGAAAGGGTGAGGAATGACAGCTGTTACAAAGGCTTCGTGAATTTCAGAAAACTGAGGTTTAAAAAGGCGACTTTTAGACGGAGCAGATTCACCGGTAAAGAAAAAGATTTCGCCTTTATAGAAGAGACATTTGATGTAGAAATTGGGAAAGGTAAGAATAAATTCATCCTGACTATTGCTGAAGCAATCTACGATCTGCTGGTCTTTGCAATGGTTTTGCAAAGCATCACAGAGCGATTCAAGTATCAGACCATTCAGGTGGTTCATAGGATTGCAAAGAACGATAAAAAAGGCTTGAAAGAGAAGCTTTCTGTGTAAAACTTGTGCCTTTGAAGAGGCCTTGAATTCAGTAAATTTGCCACATGAAATTCTTTATCGATACAGCCAATTTAAATCAGATCAGGGAAGCAAAAGACTTAGGCATCCTTGACGGAGTAACTACAAATCCATCTTTGATGGCAAAAGAAGGTATTACCGGCACCGAGAATGTGATGAAACATTACAAAGATATTTGTGACATCGTAGGATCTGGCGACGTTAGTGCAGAGGTTATTTCAACTGATTTCGAAGGTATGATTGAAGAAGGCAAAAGATTAGCGGCAATCGACCCGAATATTGTTGTAAAAGTACCGATGATTAAAGACGGTATTAAAGCGATTAGCTGGTTCACTGCCAACGGTATCAGAACCAATTGCACATTAGTGTTTTCAGCTGGTCAGGCAATTTTAGCGGCAAAAGCTGGAGCAACTTATCTGTCACCATTTATTGGCAGAGTAGATGATATCAGCTGGGATGGAATGGATTTAATTTCTCAGATATCTCATATTTATTCAATGCAGGGCTTCGAAACACAGATACTTGCTGCATCAGTAAGAAATCCATTGCACATTGTTAAATCTGCAGAAGCTGGAGCACACGTGGTAACTTGTCCATTAGATGCTATTTTAGGATTATTAAATCATCCTTTAACAGATATCGGACTAGCCAAGTTCCTTGCAGATCACAAGAAAGCCAACGGTTAATTATAAAGCAACTTCACTCGTATGAAACATCATACAAGTTTTAAAAGGAAGTTGTTTTTGGTTTTAGACGACCATAAAAGCAGAAAGCCATTGAACAGGCTGTTTCATGGCCTTCTGTTTACTTTAATAATTTTAAGTTCATTTTTGCTGATAATTGAAACAGTTAGTTCTGTCAGCAAAGCCTATTCTTCGTATTTCTTTATATTAGAGGTACTCACAATGATTTTTTTCTCTGTGGAGTATCTGATGCGTGTGTATACCTGTACAGAGTTACACTCGTATTCTCATCCGCTTATTGGTCGGATTAAGTATATTTTTACGCCCTTAATGCTGATTGATATTTTATCAATTATCCCTTTTTATCTAATCATCTTTTCTTCAAATTATTCTGGATTTTACATCTTTAGCATTTTCAGGGTTCTGCGTTTATTTAAAGCTATTCGCTATGTGGAAGCATTTAAGTTAATTGGTAAAGTATTTTATATTCAGCGCGAGCAATTGTTGGTGAGTTTTATCTTTATTTTGTTTGTATTTGTCTTTGCTTCCAGTATTATTTATATAGCAGAGAAGGATGCTCAACCCAATAAATTTTCTGATATACCTACAGCGATGTGGTATACAGTTGCAACAATTACTACTGTAGGCTATGGAGATGTATATCCAATTACAGTAATAGGAAAAATAACAGGTGGTTTAATATCTATGACCGGCTTATTATTATTTGCCATTCCTACTTCAATTTTAACCTCTGGTTTTTTAAAGTTGAGTCAGCAGAACAAGAAACAAATTTGTCCGCATTGCGGAAAAACTCACGATTAGTCTAAAATTTTATCATGATGTAAATCAGCAGATTACATCGATATTTGTAAAAATAAGTTGAGTTTGGTAACTTTTTTAAAACTCTGAACGACATATACCCGAAACGATTTGAACACTACCGAATTTAATACCATCGTCAGACAATGGTCGCCGCATCTATTAAGGTTTGCCTTCAGGCAACTCAACAATATGGATGCAGCAAAAGATGCGGTACAGGATGCCTTTGAGGTTTTTTGGAAGAACAAAGATTCCGTTGATCCTTCGAAAGCGAAGCAGTATTTATTTACGGTAGTATTCAGAAAGGGCATAGACAACTTCAGAATGAGAAAAAACGAAACAGATACAGATATTTTGAGCAATGTATCAGCACATGGTCAGGCACATGATGCGGCCTATTCTGACAAGGAGTTGATTGCAATGGCGCTTGAACAATTACCAGATTTGCAGAGGCAATTAATTTTGTTGAGAGACCTTGAAGGCTATGATTATAACGAGATCAGTGAGATAACGGGATTAAATATGAGTCAGGTAAAGGTGTATCTGTTCAGGGCTCGAAAAACATTAAAGGACACAATAACCACTATTGAAGCATTATGAAAAAGGTCATTATAACCCGCGACAATTACGAAGAAGTGATGTTTGGATTGCTCGAAAACGAGTATTCAAAGGAAGTTCGCGAGAATTTGCTTGATCAGATACAGGCAGATACTTTTTTAGCTTTTGAGTGGAAGCAATGGAGTAAAGCGAGTTTCTCTGAGAGTACAGAGGCATACAGAAACAAGGAAGCTGAATTTTTAGAGAGTTTAACCAGAGAAGAGAAAAAGCGTGGTGGACTATTTATTTTATACAGAAATTTTGCAATAGCAGCTTCTTTGATACTTCTCATAGGTGTATCAGTGGCCATATTTAATCGTCAGGCTGAGGATGTAGCACCAACCAACGTAACCATAATTAATAGCAATTCCCCAACAGTAAATAAGGCCAATGAGCAAACATTTGAGGCTGAAAGTAACAATAAGAAAGAGCTACCATTGGTCGTGACTCCGAATTTGGAAATTCGTCAAAGTTCCGAAGTAATAGAATTACCTGTTCCAGCACCAGACAGCAGCATTTTCCATACAAATAAACAAGAGGAAGTACTACCAGTGAAAGTAGTGAGTATAGCGGAATTTACAGATCCTTTGCCAGTCAAAGTGTCACCGAAACAGAGGTATAAAATTAGTATTTCAGAGGAGTCAATTGATGGCATAGAGCAGACAGAAACAGCATTGAAAGAAAAGCGATATACCATGGCTGATGTCATGAATAAAAAGGATGGTATAAGTTTATCAAAGTTTTTAGACAATGCCAGAACACAAATAATAGAAGACAAAGAAAAACATATCACATACATAGAATACATAGCTGCAGACATGACTGTTCTTGTTGTGCCACTAACTAACTAAAAAATCAAAAAATGAAAAAGAATTTAATAGCGATAATCGCTTGTATGAGTGCTGGTTTTATTCAGGCTCAGAACAGTAATGACACCATTAAAATACAGTTGGGTACAGAGCATATAACTTTACCAATGCCAAAGACAGGCAATAAGGTTACTGTGAATCTCGAAGACTCAGGCAGTATTATTCAGATAAGTGTAGGTAAAATTTCAAAAAATGCGCCGATAGGGAATGCAGGAATGGGAAGAATGCCATTAGAACCTGAGAGTAAAAAGAGAGTGTCGTGGTTCAGAGAGGTAGAAATGGGTATGGTATATTTATTAAGTACGGGTAAAGAGCAAAGAGCAGATACAGCGATATATTACAGGTATCAGGATCTGACCAATGGTACCAGCAATCCTTCTAAAACCAGCTTTATTAAAATATCACCGGAAAGGGTATATCCTGGTGTAAGTTTTGGGTTTAACATCAAAGAAAAACGTCGCCCCTTTAAAAATACGAAAATGACCTACGTTACAGGGTTTAAATTTAGATATAATGTCTTTACTGCCAGAGGAAATTATGAAGTAACAGAGGTGAAATCTGAGGTTAAAAATGGGGTATTCAGGTATTATGCAGACAGTGTTTTATCTGTAACTAAGGGCAATTACAATTCTCGCACCAGTATTTATCAGGTTGTATTCCCTTTCATGCTTGAGTTTAATTCTAAGAGGCCAGAATTAAGTTATTCAGCGGGATTACAATTAGTGGTAGGATTTAATTCATCAAAAATCATTACTAAGAGTGGCGAGAATCTGAAGAACACCAATATGATTATTAGCTACACCAATCCTCAGATTTTACAGATACAGCCGGCATTTAAAGTAAATTACAAAAAACTGAGCGCTCAGATATCTGCCAGTATAGGAACCACCAGAGTTGGTTATGGTGCCACACAGTATTTAAGAGGCAATATGTGCTATCTAAGTGTAGGCTACAAACTTTATTAATCAGTAAATTAAATACCACAATTTTCAGATTCAAGTTGAGTCATGGGATAGGTATGTCAAAAAATCAATACAAATGAAAAAAATAATATTAGCAGCAGTGGTTCTGAGCATGAGTGTGCAGGCCTGCAAAGACAAGGACAATGGAGCAGTAAATCCGAAATCTACATTAACCGTCAGACAACAAGCACTGATAGGCAAAGACTGGATGATACATCAAGTTATGTATGATACCATGGATTTGACACCTACTTTACCTCCATGCATTAAAGATAACATCATGCATCATTTTACAGATGAGAGCAAGGGTTATGCAGATGAAGGTGCCACAAAATGTGATGCCTTGGATTCTCAGCGCATGGTATTGAGCTGGAAGCTGATCAATAATGAATCACGTTTGGTTGTTAATCAATCGGGAGAGCGCGACACATTTGATATTGTGAGTGTGAATACAACCGAGTTGAAGTATAAAATAGAAGAAACATTGATTACGCTGAGAAATAAATAATAGGTTAGATAGCCGTTGCAGTATTTGTAGCGGCTATTTTTATTTACTTCTGATGGCTTCTACAGGCACAAGACGACTGGCTCTGTAGGCAGGAATTAGTCCGGCCAGTAAACCAATGACAGAGGCAAACATAATGCCTTGAAGCACATTGCCCCAGGTGAGCACCATTCTGAATGAAGATTCAGTTCCGGAAATAATCATATTCAGCAAGCCAGAGACACCCCAGGTGAGCATAATACCGATTATACCACCGAGAATACTCAGAACGATGGCTTCGGTGAGGAAATGAAAGAGAATAAATTCGTTTTTTGCACCAAGAGCTTTTTGAATACCAATAATATTCGTTCTTTCTTTTACAGATACGAACATAATATTGGCAACACCAAAGCCTCCAACCAACAAAGAAAATAGACCAATAATTAATCCGAATTTGTTAATGGTTTTAAATAATTCGGTGATTGTATCGCTGAGAAAGGAGATTTTATTCAATGAGAAATTATCTTCTTCCTGAGGCTTCTGTCTTCGTATAGAGCGCATACTACCTCTTAATTCCTCGTATACTGCATCAGCTCCGACATTGTCTTTTGCTTTCACGATTATATTAGTACCATTTGTTTCATTGGTCAGATATTGAAGGAATTTAACAGGCACAACGATATCATCATCAAAATCAAGGTTAACAATATTATCTCCCTGATTTTTAAAAACACCAATAATTTCAACTTTCTTACCGAACATTGTAATTGACTTTCCAACCAGACCTTTGTTCTTGTCAAAGAGGCCCATTGCCACATTATGTCCAATGATAGCCACATTTTTGGCATTTAGATCTTCGAACTCGTTGAAGAACCGACCTTCCGTAATTTCAAGATTTTCTATTTTACTAAACTCAAAACTATGACCGTCGATTTTTACATTTTCCAGAAATTTTTCGCCAGCTCTAATTGTTGAGTTTTGTGTGGTAGTAAAGGCCACTGCATCCAGTAACTGATTTACGGGTTGTTCTTTTAACGCTTTTACTTCACTATAGCGGGCATCCGGGCGGTTCATGTATTTCCACCATGGATAGTCGTTGCTACCACCCACCCAAAGCCATTTATCTATATAAATTACATTTTTGCCCAGCGACTGAACACTTTTTTTAATGTTCATTTCAAGGGAGTCTACAGCAGTAAAAACGGTAATGATAGAAAATATACCGATACTGATTCCAATAACGGAAAGTATGGATCTGAGTTTGTTGCTTATCAGCGACTGAAAAGCCATAGACAAACTTTCGAAAAGCAGGCGTATGTATAAACGAAATTTCAAACGACGACCAATATTAGTTCATATTCAACAATTAATGCAAGAAAAATCGATGATTGTTGAATTAATCCCTATTAATTGGCAGGTTTTTTCGGAAACAGTAAGCTAAGAAGTATGCTTACAGACAATATTCCCAGAATCACCATAAGTGAAATAAGGTTATTGAAACCGATGGAAGCAAACCAATGTTCGAACAACATTTTAACACCAATAAAGGCCAGCAGAACACCCAATCCATATTTTAAATAAGAGAAAAGGTGCATGATATTGCTGAGTAAGAAGAATAAGCTTCTAAGTCCCATGATAGCAAAAATATTCGAAAAGAATACGATGTAAGGATCTTTAGTGACAGAGAAAATAGCAGGTACAGAATCGACAGCGAAAACCAGGTCGCTGAATTCTACCACCAAAAGCACAATAAACAGAGGTGTTAAATGTTTGATGCCATTTTCTTTGTGAATGAATTTACCTTTTACGTATTCTGGCCAAAGTTTAAAGTATTTGGAAGCAAATTTAACCACAGGATGTTTTTCAATATCCATGGTTTCATCATCATCTTTAGACCACAGAATCTTCAAGCCAGAGAATACCAGGAATGCACCGAATACATATAGAATCCAATGGAAGTTGGCAATCAACATAGAGCCAGAGAAAATGAACAGCATTCGAAGAATAATGGCACCGATAACACCCCAGAACAGTACTTTTTTATAGTATTGATTTGGAACTGCGAATGAGTTAAAAATTAGGAGGATTACAAATAGATTGTCTACAGACAGTGAGTATTCAATGAAATAACCGGTTAAGAAATCCAGTGAAATTCTGTCTTGATAAAGTGCCAGATTCGCTGCAAAATTATTCGCATTGAAAACAAGATCAGGTTGGTATTTTGAAGCGATTTCTATGAGTTTTTCCTGAGAATCTATCCCATGCACAAGGTAGCCAGCCTGTTTTAAAAACAGAAAGAAAATAAGCGAAAAGGACACCCATACAGAAGTCCATGCAAAGGCATTTTTAAAAGTAACAGGTTTATTGCCTTTAGAAAATACGCCAAGATCGAGTGCTAAAACGACTAAAATAAAGCTAATAAAAACGGAAAAAAACAGAATTTCTCTACTCATGATTCGAGTACAAGATTAACCCATTTTCCTCAGTTTTTTATTACTTTCCAGGCAAATAATTCTCCACCACTTCTGAATTTCAGAAAGTAGATACCTGGGTTAAGTGACTCGGTGTTAATAGAGTATTCATTTTTATCTGTAGTTTCAAGAACCATTAACTCTCTGCCCTGCACATCGATGAGTTGTAGAATACCCGCAGTATTGTTCGTCATTTTTATTGTTAGAAACTGGGTAAATGGATTTGGAAAAACAGTTGGACTAGCTTGTGAATTAAGGCTGTTAACAGAAGAAAACTGCAAAACTTTTATAATGGCAGAATAGGCATTCACTCTGCCATATCCGTAGGTGTTATTAGGCACGGTTCCGGTGCTTTGATCGACATCTGCAGTTGTTTCAAGTATATCTTTTACCTGAGCAGCCGTTAGATTTGGATTCGCCTGCAACAAAAGAGCAACAATTCCTGTAACATGCGGTGCTGCCATAGAAGTACCACTGAAAGCCGCCCAGTATTGAGTATCGTTTTTAAAGACCGATTTAAGCAAGGTGCGATCAATCATCCATCCTGCAATCTGCTTATTATTTAATGATGATGGAACATCGTATCCAGGTGCTGCCACATTGGGTTTTATGCGGCCGTCAACAGTTGGTCCGCGGCTCGAGAAACGCGCAATAGCAGGTGGTGTTGTATACCAGCTATCATTCACAAATTTACCTTTTACATTAGTGTATGATGTACGGGCAGCGATGGCACCAACGGAGATAACAGCTTTCGAAGTACCGCCATTTTCGCCAGCAGTATAAGCGGCATCACCAGCGATAAAACTAGATTCAAAATTTAGTTGATTCAGTTTATTTCTGAAAGAGCCACTTGTCCAGTCGCGGGCCGCACCACTATTCCAAGCATGCACTTCAGAACTATCAGAACAGAGATAAGCTAAGATGGCATATTTTCTTTGTTTGGTATGATCGGCCGAAACTGTGATATTGGGTTTGTTGTTATTGATATAGTTTGAGTTTACTGCAAATCTAACATTGAACACAGATGTATCGGCATTGAATTTATAGTGCAGACTGGTATCTTTTGTGCTGCTGATAAAAGGCGTTTCGGCAATGATGTTTTTATTGGTATCAATGAATTGCACTTTAACAGAAAAATGACTTTTTTTACTGCCCCAGAAATCGCTGTAAACGTTTTCGCCTTGTCTGAACTGTCGATTATTTTCTATCATGATGGTGCCGACAGTATCTTTGTTAAAGCGGTGATAAAAGTGCATAGGATTTTCTCCTTCGTTTCCATTAGCACCTACTAAAATCTTTCCTTTTCCGACCAGTAATTCGGTAGCTCGATCAAATAAACTTGTGCCGTCATGCGGACCTGTGTGCATGCCCCAACTAAGGTTGATGACGGCAGGTTTACCAACAGATTCAGCATAATCGAAGATGTATTTATAAGCATCGATAATGGTAGGATTGGCCACTACATAATCGCCAAGCGCACTACCAGGAAGTGTATCGTTAGCGTATTTGATTGTTACAAGAATAATATCAGCTTCTGGTGCCATACCGCGATACTGGAGTCCGGGCGTTGAGAAACCGCTACCCGCAGAGATACCAGCCACGTGAGTACCATGAGTGCCATCCATATCATTGAGGCCAGCAATTATTGCGGTATCGCTGAATTCTGTTCCATAACTAAAACCAGCAGGAGCAGTACCATTATTATTGTTTTGTTGCCAGTATCGAATAATGCGGTTGTTTTTACCATCGGCGGTGTAGAAAGTAGGATTATTGCATTGAAATCCGACGTCGACAATACCTACAATAACACCTTTTCCCGTGTAATTAAGGGGCAGACTATTTTGAAGACCGTTTTGTACCTTATCAACTTTGGTAAGTTGTCTTTCAAGATCGTTTTTAAACCGGGCAGCGTTAGTATAACTTGAGAGTTCTGCATATTCAACTGATGGAATTCTATTGATTAAATTCAGACTTTTTTCAGGTATCATAACCGACCATATAGTACCGATTTTAGAATTTACAAGAATGCCATACTTAGAGAGTTCTTCAGAAGAGCAATCAGGTTTAACCTGAATAAGAGCAGGGATATACTGATTGGAGATTAGTAAATCTGAAGGTTTATCAATCGACAATTTTGAAGCATTATCCAGTTTGGATTGAGCGGAAAGAGTATTGAGACAAAACAGTGCGAGTACGACATGGAACAATTTCATCTTACAAATTTACAACATTGAAAGGAATCTTAAGTCAGGGTGACTCCAGTCATGTGAAAGATGGGTATTAATTGTAATTTTGCGGCATGAAAGACATTGAAACAGAGGATGACATCAATAGATGGATGCATGCATTTTATGAGAAGTTACTGGTAGATGAAGTAACAGCACCAAAATTTGAGGGTCTGGACCTAGAGGCACATATGCCTAAGCTGGTTCAATTCTGGGCCTTTGTTTTATTAGATAAGCCAGGGTATAGCACCAATGTTTTTGACAAGCATATACATTTACATTTGGAGAAAGAACATTTCGAAGTATGGTTAAAGTATTTCAGGGCAACAACAGATGAAATGTTTGTGGGAGAGCGAGCAGAAATTGCCAAGCAGAGAGTACTTTTAATTGCTACCACTTTTATGCATAAATTATCGGGTGAATACCACGATTTTTCGGTCCAAAAAAAGGATTAGCGCATTAAAAATCTCATTTAAATTTAGTATCATTGCTCAATCATCATGCGCGAAAGTAAGTTCGTTGAGCAAAACAAGGAGAAGTGGAGCAAGTTCGAAGAGGAACTGAAATCCAGGAAGAAAGATCCTGATGCTTTGCGCGCTGGTTTTATTGAAATCACGGATGATTTATCATATTCTCGCACATTTTACAAGAACCGATCAGTAAGAGTTTATTTGAACGGACTGGCTCAGAAAGTCTACTATTCTGTGTACAGAAACAGACGAGATTTTATGCGAAATATCCGCGTGTTTTTTCTGGAGGAAGTACCACGCATTTTATACTATTCCAGAAAGGAACTTTTAGTATCTTTTTTGGTGTTGTTATTATCTGTAGGCATTGGCATTTTTTCGTCGATGAAAGACCCTGATTTTGCCAGATCGATTTTAGGGGATGATTATGTCAACGAAACTATTTCAAACATTGAGTCGGGCAACCCCATGGGTGTTTATAAGGATGAAGCACAGTTATCCATGTTTTATCGCATTGCGGTTAACAATCTTTCAGTGTCTTTGTATGTCTTTCTTTTTGGCTTATTTGCCTCCTACGGGGCTTTAGTATTAATGGTAAGAAATGGCGTTATGCTGGGAGTATTTATGTACTTTTTTTATTCAAGACAATTAAGTGCAGAATTTAATTTAACGGTCTGGATGCATGGTACCATTGAAATATTAACATTGGTAATAGAAACTGTGGCGGGTATGTTACTGGGAAGAGGTTTAATTTATCCCGGAACCATGAGTCGTGCCAAGGCCTTCAGTGTATGGGGCAGAAGAGGTGC
>JACCDI010872251.1_pt1 | contig 20399 bp, 16 predicted proteins | sample 7442791 | NCBI WGS metagenome assembly JACCDI01 (sample SAMN15323434, study PRJNA562643) | freshwater metagenome | isolation source: river surface water | place: USA:Blue River Watershed | collected 2017-08-15
CAATGGAGCAGGAATTTTCTTGGCTATTGGATGGCTCATTTTGTTCCAGCTCAACATGATCCATAAGCTGATAACGCCAACCAGTGTGGCTTTGGGGTCTAATCCAGCGATGAAGCTTGGAATTTCTTTAAAGATTTCTAATGGTTCTTTGCCTTTAGTGAGCGCTGGGTTAATATCCATAAACACGGGCAATTGTTTAATGATGATGATCAAACCAATGGCTGCCAGCATGCCGTGTACGGCAGATAGTGGAAAAAATTCTGTTAGTCTGCCTAGTTTAAGTACGCCAAATAATATTTGTATGATACCTGCTACTACCATGGCACCCAAGGCTAGATGCCAGCCTGTTTCACCACCTCCAAAATCTGTCACTGCTCCGGCCACAATCACGATTAATCCGGCTGCAGGACCTTTAATCGTTAATCTTGAGCCTGCCAGAAAACTGACCACAAGTCCACCAATAATTGCAGTAAGCAAACCCATGATGGGCGGGAATTCTGAGGCCTTGGCTATCCCTAAACTTAGTGGTAAAGCCAGCAAGAATATGCTGAAGCCTGAGCCGATTTCTGAACCTATATTTTCTGTTAGTCCTTTAAGTCCGTCTTTAGGAACTTTTATTTCTTCTTGTTTCATGTTAAATAAAAATCTGATACTGTAAAATGATGCTGTTTTTTCTGCTGCCGCTTGTAACGGCGCCGTTGTTGTCTAAGCCATAAACTGGTCTGTTTTGCCAGTCGAGACTGACTTTGGCATTGTGCCCTTTGATTAAGTAGTTAATGCCTGCATTGTATATGTCCATTTTCTTGCCTTCAAGTCTCTCATAAGAGGCATGGGTATATGAGGCGTAAGGCATCAATTGACCGGATTTTAAAACAGATATAGGCAAGAGGTAGCCAATTTGGGTGTAGATAACATTGCCTGTTCCAAACATGGGATGGGCGTTGCCGTAGGTTGGTCCCTGGCCGCTGATACTGTTATTTGCGTTTAAAGTGCTTCCATTCATTGGATTCATCAAGCCATTGTAGCGCAGATAGTTTTTGCCATAATTGGTTATGAAATAACCCGCGTAAGCTGAAATGGCATTGCCTTTTTCTTTATTTAGGGGCATATCCAGAAAAGATTCTACACAATATAATTGCATAGGTTCATAGGTGATAGAGTCGTTGCTGTTGGCTCTGCTCCACATGGCATTCTTTTGGTAAATGGCACCTGCGGCGAGGTTAAAGATTTTCTTCTTGCCTAAGTAAGTCCCTGTCATGTAAGGGGTGGTATGGTTTTCGTGTTCGAAGAACTGCCACATTATATAGGTTTGGTATTGCTTATGTCTTCCTTTGCTTGCAAAGCTGGCGTATTTGCCAGGGGCTTGAATAGCAGAGCCATTAGAGATTACCGGAAATGGATCGCTTAAGCTGATTCTGTAATCAATATGACCAATTTGTCCTCTTGCATACAGACTTAATTTTCTGCTGAATTGGTCAGTTTGATCTACAGTAGCTTGAGCCAGAACTGGTACATCCATAGTCATGATACTGCTAATGCTCGGTTGAGAGAACCTCGATAAACCATTGGCAATCGTTAGTCCCGTGCCTAACTTTAACTGATCAGCTTTACTGATTTTGTATTCGCAAACGGCATCGTGAAAGAAAGCGGCATTTTTTCTGTTGGCGCCACCACTGGAATTGTACATGGCGTTAAAATTGTTTTGGCCGAACTGAAAGTATAAAAACACTTTGTCTGTAATTTGTCCGAACATTTGCACCCTGGTGCGTCTTAAGCCGATATCGAAAGTTTCTTTCTGTGGCAATTGGTCGATGGTACTGCCTGGATTACTTTGGTTGTAACGCAGCCAAACCTGGTTGAGGAAGGTGGCTTGAAAATAGTGGGAACCGGATTCATTAAGTTTGTATTTTAATGCCGACTTGTCGGGGGTGCTTTGTGCTGTTACACCCGTTAGTATCGAAAAAATAACAATAGTTATTAATGTTTTTTTCATGATGATTATGAGGATTTATAAGGGGTTTCGTGATAGGTTTTAATGTGCGGGCCTAAGAATAATCGGGCGTATAAACGGATAATTGAAATGCCTCCCATGATATAGCTCATGGAATTGAAAAATGCTAGTAAAAACTGGTGATCGTGGATATGGCTAAAAATTAAATCTTCGCCAATAAAACTCGGGGTTATCGGAAAGCCTGCCAACCCCAAACTAACAATGAGGAACACAAAAGCCATGCCCGGGTACTCATGCACATGTCCGTAATAGGTGTTCAAATCAAAGTACTTACTCTCGTATTTTCTTAGTTTGTTTAATAAGACCAATCCTAAGCTGCCACAAATTACAATGCCGCTGAGGTACCAGGCAATATGGTCCCATGCAAAATGTTCGTTAAACGAGATGGCCAAGGCGATCCAAAAGTAGTTGAGAATAATCAATAACCAACTAAGAATGGGTGATTTTCTCTCTGTAAAAGATCGCAATACCATTAATAATCCTATCAATGCATAGAGAATTGGAAGATTTTTGTGCACGATATCCGGAATTAATGCCTCGTTGAACAAGAGAACGATACCAATCAAATAGGCTGGAATAAAATAATAAAAGATGTTTTTCAGGTTGATGAAATTGAGTTTTCTACCAGCTTTTTTTAGTGGATCGAATACTATTATATTCATCAATCGGTCGAGAAAAAATTCTTTCACACTTAACCAATACAATGTGTACTCTAATCGTCGTGGCATGCTGTCTTCGATTTCATTTTGTCTTGCCTTGAAATTATAGAATTGTTCGCGAATCAGGTAGCTGACAGCAGAAGGGGATACCAATAACTGATACGTTCTGAGTCCCGCATTACCTGCAAAGTGAATCAAAGCCAGGGTTTCAAATCCTAAAGATACTTCCAGAAAAATGACGCCTATTTGGGCAATAGAGGCATAAGCAATCTGACTTTTCATGGACGATTGTACACGGGCAATCAGAGTGGCTACAATAGCTGTAGATACACCAATAACGCCTATCAATATTCTTACCGAAGTTTGTTGTTCCCAAAACGGCATGGTGCGCAATAACAGAAAGACACCGAAATGCACAGACAAAGAGCCATAGAAAATGGCGCTCGATGTGGTTGGTCCTTCCATGGCGCGAGCCAACCAAGATGAGAATGGCAATTGTGCAGATTTGGCTAAAGCGGCAATCAAAATCATTAATGAAATGAATACACCCACTAAAGTATGTCCATTCAAATGCTCGTGCACCAATTCGAAATTGTACAATTTATTAAAGGTTATGTTTTCGTGCCAGAGATGGTGGCTGGCCCACATGGCTAAAAGGATACCCACGTCGCCGATACGATAAACGGAGAAAACTTTAACAGCATTCCGCACAGGCAAATAACGGTCGCGGTAAAAGGCAATCAATAAAAATGAGGAGATACCCAATATTTCCCAACCAATAAACAAGGTTTCAAAATTACCGGATAAAACGGTAAGGTTATATCCCAAAAAGAAAAACAGGATGGTGTTGAAGAAACGTTTATAGCCGCTTTCTCTGTGAAGGTAATAGCGACTGTAGATGGTGATCAGAAAGGTGAGGAAAGATCCCACTGTCAGGTATACCATGGTAATTTTATCAAAGTAAAAATCGACCACAAACTCGTAATTCAAACTGGTGTAAATGGCTATTTCTTTAAGGTTGACTGATGCATGGCCTTTTTGTAACCAGGCAATGCTGTAAGCAATCACCGATAACAAAGTCAGGCCAGCAGTATAAAATGCCACGCGCGAAATCAACATTTCTCTGTCTTTTCTGATAAGAAAACTCAGAATCAATCCGCATAATGGTAATAACAAGAAAATATTAAGCAGTGAGGTCATGTTCTTCTTGAATTAAATAGACTGGTAAGTTGCTGTCGTTTTCTTCCAGAATATGCATGATATCGCTGGTGCTCTGAGTGTTCTGATGTTGAAGGTACAGAGGTTCAAAAGTCTTGTTATTGTATCTGTACATTTCGCCACTTTCAGGATGGATGGCCACCAAATGTATCCAATTGTTGAGAAACCATTGTTCGGTGGTAGCGTTTCTGGATAACACATTTAAAATAGTATCCGGAAAATGTTCGACAATGCACAGCAGTCGCATCGGATCGTGCACTTCTACCATCTGCCAGGGCAGTCCGGTTCTCAAATCGCCGTCAGTGCCATTGGCAACGCCTATCAGGCCCATTACATTGTGTGGTAATTTGGTGCCGGCTCCCAATTTGTAATTGTCGGTTCTTGAAAAATAGTATTCCAGGTTAATACCACCACAAACTGGTGCAACGGCATTTAAAATAGGTAACAGATATTTGCCTTCCGGATCTGAGAATGGGTCGTATGAATTGAGAAATGCTCTGCGGTCGAGGAATAATCCATAGCTTAAGTGCCTGCCACCTACAATGCATAAGGTGTTGGTAGCGTGGTTTAATTCCGGACGAGGTTCGAACAATGATACCGAGCGCAGTTTTACTTTTTCGTGAACTTTAGCTGCTTCTCTTTTCGTATTCATCAGAATAAAGCGGCGTGAACGTTCTTTGGCGTTGTTGTCCAATGCTTTGTTAAAGTTTTTGGCATGAATGGCATGGACTTGCTTCTGAGTTTCGTTGAGTTGATCGATGTCATAAAACTCGATTTCGTCGCGGGTGGTATCGTGCAAAGCGCCAATAAATCTGGCATTTTCATGGATGTTGAGGCCTCTTTCCTTCAGGATTTTTCTGACTTCTGGATGGTTGCCCATATAAGATATAACACGGGCGTTGACAGAGCCTGGTCGGCCACTGCAGGCCCCACAGTCGTATCCTGCATAATGGGTATTGTTGATGCTGCTGGCACCGTGACCAACGGCATACACCAATGTTTCACCAATGTTGTATAGGCCAATGCTTTTCAGTAAGCCTTCTACCCGGTTGGCCATCTCTTCTATAGTAAAGCCTACCTGTAAACCATCCACCATATCAGTACCATGTTGATGCTCTATGCTCAGTTTGCCCTGTTTATCCATATGTCTGAATGAGTAGGAGGTAGCGGGACTAACACCAGGTTTGAAGATATTGGCCAATAGTTTGAGCGCCGACCAGAATCCGAGGGTTTGCGAGATCAACCAACCACTGATTAACGAGTGTGTGTGTTTGGTGAAATGCATTTCTGAGGCCTGTTTGATGCCTGAGTCTGCTTCTTTGATGAGATGCTTTGGTTGAACAGGAGCGGGACAAACCTTGGTGTGGAATTTCCCTTTTTCTGGTTGAAAATAGAATTCAACATTAAAGAAACCCGGTGTGCCATAAGTGTCAGCCAAAGGATCTATTTGCTCGACATGTCTTCTGAATGAACATTCGCGGTCGTCGATGCAAAACAAGGCATGAAATGAAACTTCTTTTTTATTATGTGCTTGTTTGCGTCGATTGTCAAGTCCGTTGAGTACCTCGTTGTAATAGGTCCACTCAAATGCTTCTTGCCACATAGCTAACACTTCTGATAGCTCGCTATAGTCGACTTTTTTAAACAAAGTCTCTGGGACAGTGTCGATAACCGAACTGAGTGGCTGCCATGATTCGCCGAATTTGGTATCTAGACCATCGATTTCTAGCAGCAGTTCAAATTGAATGAGTTCTTTAAGGCTGATTTTTCGGGCATCGTATAAAGTGCCTGGTTGGTCTTCTAAAACGGCCACCATACCCGACCAGCCCGGATGGGCAAATTGTTGGTCGAATAAGTATTGTTCATAAAGACTTTCTTCACCAACCAGTATTTCAAGGAGGTAGCTCATATCAATCTCTGAATGTTCGAAGAGCAAGCGCGCTCTCTCAGATTTGAAGATACTAATATAGCTTTGTTTCTGGAGTTCTCTGACCGAAGCCAGAAACCCATCGGGGTGAATTGGAAATTGATGCATAGCAATACCTTGGTCGAGGTAATTGTTAAGCAGCCTAAAAATGGTAGGGTGTGTGAATTTGTCGAGATTGATTTTATAGGCATCGCCCCATATTGCGCGCAACTTGCCGACACGGGTTTGTAAGTTGGTGTCGTATCTTTTATGGAGCATGTTTTCGGTCCATATGTGCTCATCAAGTTGTTTAATTTTGATGGCTCTGTGTATGGCATCATCACTGATGCGCGACATCTTGTAAAGGTCTCTGTACTCATCGAGTTGCAGATATACTTTGAAGCCAAACATCTCAGAAGCTTGTTGCATAGCATTATGAAAGTTCAAGTCCTGAAATGCGTGTAATGTATTGTGATGAATGAAGTCTTTAAGAGGAGATTGCGCCGGTAAATAATGCTTGAGCTCTTTTAGACATTCTGTTTCATCAAAATGATGTTTGATTCTCATTGTTGATTGAAATTGATTGTTGAAAATGTTTAAAGCCGTCTTTTGCAGATTGAAAAAACGGAAAAGCAAAGGAGCTAAGCTTCTATATTCTAAAGACGCAGTACAGTATGTTCAGGGAAAGTAGCTTTCTGTTTGGGTAAAAGACAGAAGTTTTAGAAGTAACTAAACATGTATTGAATAACTTGTTATCAGAACAGAAATCGCTATCAGACATTGATTCTTCGTTGTCCTCCAGTTCATTTTCTATGATTACATCTTTGCTGTCGTGCCTTGAGCTAACAATGTGATACTTGTTCTGTTGACTTTTTTCGATGCTATTGACATCTTTAAAAGTTGGAGAATTGCTTTGCGCAAAACTGATTACACTACTGCAACAAAATGCAATAAGTAGTAATAAAGCTGAAATGATGCGAAAGCTGTTTTTCATTTTTACCGGATTTTCGGTGGGTTTGTGAACTCTCTATTAGGTATCAAAAATTATACCATGTTTTCGTAAATTACTGCAAGACCTTGACCGACGCCGATACACATGGTAGCGATACCATATTTAACATCCGGACGTTTTTGCATTTCGTGGATGAGGGTGGTGCTGATTCTGGCGCCGCTGCAACCCAGAGGGTGACCGATGGCGATGGCGCCACCGTTGACATTAACGATATCTGGATTGATGCCTAGTTCGCGCATACAGGCGATGCTCTGAGAAGCGAAGGCTTCATTGAGTTCGAATAAACCGATGTCTGAAATTTGCAAGCCTGCTCTTTTGAGGACTTTTTTAACAGCATCTACTGGACCAATGCCCATCACCGCAGGTTCAACACCTGATGCAGCGCTGGCAACAATTCTGGCTTTGGGTTTTAAACCGAGTTCTTTCACCAAGTCTTCTGAGGCAATTGCTAATGCACTGGCACCATCGTTAACACTGCTGGAATTGCCGGCTGTAACACTGCCGCCTTTCTTGAAAGCTGGTTTTAAGCCTGCCAATACCGCCATTTCACTCAAACGCGGTTGTTCGTCTTTGTTAAATTCGATGACACTGCCTTTTTTACCCGGAATATTAACTGTTACCAATTCTTGCTCGAATTTGCCAGCAACATTGGCTTCTTGCCATTTGCGTTGCGAATCATAAGCGAATTGATCTTGTTCTTCTCTGCTGATTTGCCATCTCTCTGCCACATTTTCGGCCGTTTCGCCCATGGTGTATGGATGGTATAAGGCTGAAAGCGCAGGGTTGGTAAATCGCCAGCCGATGGTAGTATCATGAATTTCTGGGGTTCTGCCAAAAGCTGTTTCTGATTTGGCCATCACAAAAGGGGCTCTGGTCATACTTTCTACGCCACCAGCAATGTATAAGTCGCCGTTACCTGCCATGATTTCCATAGAAGCATTAGCAATAGCTTGCAGACCACTGGCGCATAAACGGTTAACTGTATAACCGGCTACTGTTGTAGGCATGCCGGCAAGTAACAAAGCCATACGGGCGACGTTCCTGTTGTCTTCGCCAGCCTGATTGGCTGCACCTAAGATAACTTCTTCTACACGCTCGGCCGGTAAATTAGGATTGCGTTCCAGGAGGGCTTTGATAACATGGGCAGCCATGTCGTCTGGGCGAACGCCTGCTAAAGTTCCTGCATATTTTCCTACCGGTGTTCTAACGGCATCAATGACGAATACTTGTTTTGACATAAAGTGCTGCAAAACTACAACTATAAGTATTAAAAAACTGAAAAAATATGGAACTGTTTCAAAAAAAAAGTGGAACCATTGGTCCCACTTTTTTTGGTTTTTAATAAGGCTTAATCTTTCTTAATGTCGCCGCTCCAATTGCTGATGCCGCCACTCAGGTTATACACTTTTTTGAAACCTGATTGAATCATCTGGTTAGAGGCACTGCTACTTCTTCCACCGCTTCTGCAGTATATGATGTAGGTTTTGGAAGTGTCTAAGGTTTTAAATTCTGTTTCGAATTTACCACCATTGTAATCCATAAAGTACTTGGTGCCCGGAATGTAGCCTTCTGCTACTTCACCTGGAGTTCTAACGTCGATAATAACGGTGTTACTGTCTTTCGCCATTTCAACGAATTTGGCGCCATCGATGTTGACAACACTGGCAGTGTTTTGTGAGTTGACGGTCTGATTGCAGCTGACAACTGCAAATGCGATCAGCAGAGCGCTGAAAAGGGTTTTTAATTGCATGGTTATTTATTGTTTGATTAATATAATGAATAGTTCGTTGCCTTCTCTCGGTTTTACTGAGTTATAAGCTTTTTCCATTGTTTTGATATTGAAATATGGAGCAAATAGTTGTCGATATGCTTCTGCACTGCCTCCAAATGGCGGTCCCGCTTTCTCAAATTCAATCCCAAATAAAAGTCCGGCTATCTTGCCATTGTCGTCCAGCAAGCTATGCATTTTCTGCGTATATGCCTGGCGCAGGGATGGATCTAATGCACACATAAAGGTTTGCTCCAATACCAAATCATACCTGGCATCATGCTCAAAGAAATCGCCCTCTAATACGGTAATTTGTGGATGGCTTTCAAATCGCTTGCGAAGATTGTTTACCAAACTTGGTGAGATGTCTATCAGTGTGATGTGCTTGAATCCTTTGTTTAAAAGGTGCTCTGCCTCGTATGCGTTGCCACAACCTGGAATCAATATGCGTAATTCTTTGTTGTCTAGTTGATCGATATAGTTTTGAAGCGGACCAGAGGCTGCTCCTAAGTCCCAACCCGTTTGTGCATTCTGATAGCGACTGTCCCAGTAGTTTTTGTCTAATTGTTCCATGTTATAAAAAGAGTTCTTTGATCAGTATGAATAGGCCCATTGCCATTACAAACCATGCAAAGTACTGTTTTAATTTGTTATTATCCGTCTTTTCTGCAAGTTTATTGCCAAACAAACTGCCTGTTACAGAAAGTATTGTGAAGTTGATTAATAGTGTCCAATTAATAGTAGACACGGTTTGCAAATCGCCAATAAATCCTACAGCTGAGTTGATGGCGATAATCATCAGCGAGGTGCCGATGGCTGTTTTCATTGGGATACGGGCAAATAGTGTTAAGGCGGGTATAATTAAAAATCCACCGCCTACACCCACCAATCCTGTAATCATACCAACAAAAAGGCCTTCTAATATGATCATGCCATAATTGATTTCACCAATTTCATCTCTTTGCTTTTTATTGTTTTTAAGCATGCTTAATGCCGAAAGCAACATGATGATTGCAAACAATAACATCAATGCCTGATCTTTAATCAATGTGAATGTACTTGAATCGAAAATGGTTTCCGGAACCATTGGCAATAACCACTGTCTGGTGAGGTATACCGATAGGATGGAAGGCAGCCCGAATAGCAAAACAGTTTTAAAATTGACTTGTGCTTGTCTGGCTTTCTGAATGCCGGCTATCAAAGCCGTAATACCAACGATTAAAAGGGAATAGGTGGTACCGGTTTTTGGCTGTACACCCATAATGTAGACCAATACCGGTAGGGTTAGGATAGAGCCACCGCCTCCAATAAGGCCCAAGATGAGACCAACTATTAAAGCTATGACATATCCGCTTATTTCCATTTTGACTGTCACAAAGTTAGATCAGAAATCCTCTGTTTTTTCGTAACTTTTATCACATAAAAATCTGGTTTTTAGTTTTTCTTTTTTTTAAAATCCCCATTTTTGCAATACTTTTGCTAAGATGCGTCTCAAACAATTGTTTTTGTTAAGTCTCTCTGCCACTATGGTGCTCACAGTTTTGCCTTCGTGTAAAGCAAAGTCTTGCGATGTGGACAACAATGTGGCTGATGGAAAATCGTCCAGGAAAAAGAAAAATATGGGCTTGTTTTCAAAAAAGGAAATGCGCCGTAAACGCTGGTAATTAGCGTTTCAGTAATATCTGGTCCATATTGACGATGATGCCAACATTATTCTGAAAATAGGTTCTGAAATCTGAACTCAAACATTGGTTATGTGAGCTTTCAAATAAAACACCTATATAGTGGTTGACTTTAATGATAGCCCCCAGTCCCATGCGCACACTGCTCACAGTATATCGTCCTTCTATTGCTCTGTAGGTCTCATCAAATCGGTCGATGTTGTAAGATACTTTGAAGTATGGATTCAGTTTTTTCGGCGACCAGTTAGAACTGCTGTAAGCTTGCGGTAAATGCAATACTAATCCGAGTTTTACTCTGAAAAACTGACTGCTTTGGTGCGAGGTGAATCTGTTATCCATGTTCTGGAGATTGCCGCCACCAATTCCGGCGCAAAAGCTGGCAAATCTTCCTAAATGAAGATGTTTGTCTATCTCTGTAACCCTCGATAAACGGAGGTTGCTGTTGACTGAGTTGTTCAGCGATTTGGCGTGAAAATTCATAACACCACTCTGTACTGAGATATCTTGTTTGCCAAAGAGCTGTGCTTTTAGCGTTTGGTTCGAGACCATCAAAAGACTGCAGAGTAGTAGTGTTCTCAAAATTTGATCTTGGCTAATTCACGTTGAATGTCTCGTGCTTTGATATCGTCGCGTTTGTCAAAGGCTTTCTTGCCCTTGCCAACTCCTATATCCAGTTTTAAAAAACCTCTTTCGCTGGCGTATAGTTTAATAGGAAATACAGCTGTACCTTTCTCTTTAAGTCGACTGCTAATCTTGCGCAATTCTTGTTTGTTGAGCAATAGTTTGCGGTTTCTAAAGGTCTCGTGCTGATTAAAACTACCTTGTTTAAACTCGCTGATGTGCATGTTTTTAATCAGTAATTCGCCATCTTCCATCATGCAATAAGCATCGCTGATATTGGCATTGCCATTGCGGATGCTCTTCACCTCGGTGCCAGTCAGCACAATACCGGCCGTAAATTTAATGTCGGTATGGTACTCAAATCCCGCTTTGCGGTTCAATATGTTTACACCTTTATCGCTCATTTCTGTCTCAAACTCTCGAACAGCAAATTTAACTTTTCTTTTTTAATTATTTTTTGTCCTGTGCTGCATTCTGCAATGATTCTGTCACCTACAGTTACCATAACTACACAATCGACAATGTTTTTCTCGAGTTTGGTAATGGTGGCGGTAAAAACGACTGTTTGTCCCAGAAGTGCTGGCGAGTGGTGGGTAATGTTTAAGAAAGTGCCAATACCTTCTTCGTCATCATCTTTCATCTCTAACACAAAAAGGCGACTACTCCATTCGGCATCTCTGCCCAATGCAAATGTGCCATAGACATCATGTACTTTGCCACTCTCAAATTCGGCTATGTCTTCGGCGCCAACCACTTTCGAAAAAGTTTTAATGTCGCCAGTTTTGAAAATGGATTTCATGTTTCAAATCTAAGAAATAAAATTCATACATAATTTGATAAAATGCCCTTAAGTGGTGAATAGTTTCTCGGGCTTTCATATTACCTTCGCAGAGTAATGACTGAGAAAAAATTATTTCTGTTGGATGGTATGGCCCTTATTTACAGAGCCTTTTTCGCTTTTAGCCAAAATCCAAGAATTACTTCTTATGGTTTAAACAGTTCGGCTATGTTCGGATTTGTTAATACCATTTTGGATGTGCAACGCAATCAGAAACCAACACATCTTGCTGTTGTTTTTGATACCTCTGCACCTACCGAAAGACATATTGTTTACGAGAGCTATAAAGCCCACCGTGAAGAAATGCCGGAAGATCTCAGAAAAAGTATTCCCTATATTTTCAGAATTCTAGAAGCTTTTAATATTCCTGTAATTACTTTAGATGGATACGAGGCGGATGATATCATCGGTACCATTGCACTCAGAGATGGTTCGCCTGATTGTAAGGTTTATATGATGACGCCGGATAAAGACTTTGGTCAGTTAGTGAACGAGCATGTGTTTATTTTTAAACCGGCACGACTTGGCAATGATTATGAAATTATGGGTGTGCCTGAAGTACTCAAAAAATGGGAGATAGAACATATTCATCAGGTGATTGATATTCTTGCTATATGGGGAGATGCCGTTGACAACATTCCGGGCATTCCAGGCATGGGCGAAAAAACCGCCAAGAAATTAATTAAAGAGTATGGCTCGCTTGAAAATATTTTAGCCAATACAGATAAATTTAAGGGCAAGCAGCAAGAAAATCTTATCAATTTCAGAGATCAGGCGCTCTTGTCTAAACAGCTTGCCACCATCAATGTGGCGGTACCTATCGATCATTACCTGGATGATTATATTGTTAAAGACATCAATCGTGATGCGGTGCGTGAACTGTTCAACGAACTCGAGTTCAGACAGCTTACCAAACGTGTTTTGGGAGAAGAGGCTGTGCCTGCACCTGCACCTGCTAAAGCAGCGCCTAAAGGTAATCCTGCACAGGGCGATTTGTTTAGTCAAGCGGTTCCGTCTCCTGAGCCTGTCGTGGTACAACATCACGAAGACACAGAGGAGGAAATCATCACCGATTACCAAACCATTGCTACCACCGAACATCAATATATTTTAGTAGATTCAGCTGAAGCCAGAGAGAACCTCTTAAAGCGTATGCTGGAAGCTGATCAGTTTTGTTTTGATACGGAAACTACCGGACTGGATGCGCTCAATGCAGAAGCCATAGGTTTAGCTGTGTCGTTTACCAAAGGCGAAGCGTTTTATGCGACGATTAAAGAGGCTGCGGATCTGCAAATGTTTGCACCTGCCTTTGCCTCTAAAGCGCTTAAGATTGCTCAAAACCTGAAATACGATTTACAGATTCTGAAAAATTACGGCATCGAGATTTCAGAACCTTATTACGATACCATGCTGGCGCATTACCTCATAGAGCCTGACAAACGCCATAACATGGACGAACTCTCCCGTCAGTACCTCAAATACGATCCTGTGTCAATAGAAGATTTGATTGGTAAAAAAGGCAAGTCGCAGTTAAAAATGTCAGAGATAGAGGTAGATAAAGTGAAAGAATATGCGGCAGAAGATGCGGATATCACTTTGCAGTTAAAAGAAGTGTTGGCACCTATGATTCTTAGTAGCAATGCTTCCCGTATTTTTGATACGGTTGAAATGCCTTTGGTGCCAGTATTGGCTGATATGGAGCGCGAAGGGATTCGTATTGATGATGCCTTCTTGAACCAATATTCGGAAGAAATTACCAAAGAAGTTTTAGAGATTGAAGCCCGTATTTATGAGCAGGCTGGCGAGAAGTTCAACATCGCTTCGCCTTTGCAATTGGGTAAAATTTTATTCGATAAATTAAAGCTGGATGAGAAAGCCAAAAAAACTAAAACGGGTCAGTATCAAACCGGCGAGGACATACTGCTTAAACTTTCACACAAGAGCAGCATCGTACAAGATATTTTAGATTTTAGAGGTTTGCAAAAGCTCAAATCTACATACGTAGATGCTTTGCCTCAATTGATAGACCCTAAAACGGGTCGCGTGCACACTACTTTTAATCAGGCGGTTGCTGCTACGGGTCGCTTAAGCTCTACCAACCCTAACCTGCAAAACATTCCTATACGTACTGAAAAGGGTAGGGAAGTGCGTAAGGCCTTTATTCCACGCAACGATGATTTTGTGATTGTCAGTGCCGACTATTCGCAAATCGAATTAAGAGTGATTGCCAGCATGAGTGGCGACGCTGGGATGATCGAAGCCTTCACCAATAACCTCGATATTCACGTTGCTACAGCTGCCAAAGTATTTGGTGTTGGCATCGAGGAGGTAACTAAAGAAATGCGTTACAAAGCCAAGAGTGTTAACTTCGGTTTGATTTATGGTCAGGGTGCCTTCGGATTGGCCGAAAACCTGGGTATATCGCGTACAGAAGCAAAAGAAATTATTGATAACTACTTCCTTCAATTCCCGGGCATTAGAACTTATATGAACGAAGTAGTTGAATCGGCGCGCAATCGGGGTTATGTCGAAACCATGCTGGGTAGACGCCGTTATTTAAGAGACATCAATTCGGCCAATGCCACCGTCAGGAGTTTTGCAGAACGCAACGCCATTAATGCTCCCATTCAGGGTACTGCAGCAGATATGATTAAGCTGGCTATGATCAATGTGCAAAGGCGCCTTAAGGCCGGTAATTACCAGTCGCGTATGATTCTTCAGGTACATGACGAATTGTTGTTTGATGTGCACCACAGCGAACTGGATGAACTAAAACAACTGATTCAAGAGGAGATGCAGAATGCCATGCCTTTAAACGTTCCGGTGATCGCCGAAGCGGGTCACGGTAAAAACTGGCTGGAAGCCCACTAAAACTTTTTAAGAAATGGGAGCTTCGATAGTAACAATTGATTGAAGTCTTCCGACAATTTGGCTTTGTACATCACCAATACAATTGCAGTGCCCAATAGACTTGATTTTACAATCGAATCCAGATATGGATTGCTGAGCCACATGCCTGTAAAGGTGATGGCAAAGAATGTCGCCAATACTGCAGTAATCTTTAGTTGCGAACGGTGAAATGGATTGATCTTTAGTTTGATTTGTAATAAAACGGCATTGGTGGTGTTCACACAAATCATCACTAATATGGTGCTGATGGCGCCGCCTATCAAACCAAATTTGGTGATAAAATAATAGTTGAACAGTAAGGATGAAATTATGGCCACCACTATGCTGATGGTCGACCACCCATAAAATTTAGAATTGGTAATAATGGGACTGTTGCCACACATCACGGCATCGATCAGTTTGCTAATGCCGATGAAGAACACCACAAATTTACCTTTCTGATAAATATCGCCTTTGGGCATAATGGCATATAGGTTATCGATGTTCAACCATATCATAAAAAATAGTATGCCTGATATCAACAATTGGTTGGTGCCATTTTTTTTATTGAGGGCTTCTACTTCTGCAAATCTGCCTTCTTTCATGTGTTCTGAAATGATAGGCGTTGCTACCTGTAAAATGGTGCGTTTCGGTACTTCTATGAAAGTGGCCAGGTAAAAACCTATGCTGTAAATCGCTACTTCTGATAAATCTTCCTGAATACTTGAAATCAAAAAGAAATCAATTTTTGGTACTACCAGAGCCGCTATGCCCGAAAAGAACAAGAGGGCGGTAAATCGCAAAGCTTCGTTTCTGATCTTGGGGTTTTTACGAATAAAATCGAGGTTGGGACGAAGGTTAATGCGTGTCAATTTACTCAGAAACCAAATATTGCCACAAAGCGCTACGCCATAAGCCGCTACCATGAGCCACACTGACTGATAGAAATTGACGAATTTAAAATAGTAGAGCAAACCGGCCACAATGATGAGCGATCGCATCACGATTTCGCGCATGAAATTGGTCACGGCAATGCGACCGTGGTTGGCGCTGCTCACTTCACTCACCACCTGATAAAGGATAATGAAAATCAACAACAACAGCATGGGAAATAATTCCTTGTAATCTGCCGCATTGGGATTGATAAAGGTGAAGAACTTATCGCCAAAAATTAGAAGGCAAAGCAACAGGATGCTGTAGCCCACCATGGGAAAAAGCATGGCCCAGAAAAAGAAACCATGGTGCTTCTGGTCGGCAGTTTTAAAGAATGGAAAGAAGCGGTTGATGCTGTAGTGGGTGCCCATCAACGAGAAGGCCGATAAGACAGTTCCCAGTTCTATGAAAAGGCGGATGGCACCTACTTCTTTAGGTTCGTAGAACAGCGGAAAAAGGATGAACAAGCTCAGGAAGCCTAGGCCCATGCCAATATAATTGGATAGTGCTGCCTTGAAACCTTGCCTGATAATAACGCCCATTTTGTGGCAAAGTTAAGGATTATCGCAGGCATCCATAAAAGTTATTTCGATAAAAAACGGATTTATCCCATGCTTCTTTATCTTTGTAAGCTTTAAATTGTTGAACCAAAGTGAAAGTTGGAATAATTGAAATTTGCGAAAAAGGCCATTATATGGTGGTGAATGCCGTGGTGAAAACCTATGCCTCTGATCCCAATAACAAAGTCTATATTTTTACCACTGCAGAGGCTGCCGATCTCATTAAGGCGCAAGACAATACCAGTGCTCAGATCGAATATATTCTGATGGGTGAGCAGGAAAGTGCTTCAGATTTTTTGGCACGTACCCATGCTTATCAACTCGATCGTATTCACCTCACCACGGTCACCAAATATTTTAAAAGTTTTTACCATTTCAAAACGGCCAAATCCTGCAAGGTTTTCTTCCATTTCCACAACATAGAACTCTGGTTCGAATCTTCTGTCTCTATTCAGGCTAAACGTTTGTGGAAGGTGTTCTCTAACTACAACAAAGAGGTCAAAATCATCCGTCAGCTGAAATACAGTTTGAAAGATATCTGGTGGGATTTTTACAGAAAGAAATTCATCCGAAAAGTTGCCAGTGATGGCACCGGTCTAATCATTCTTAGCGAGGCTCAGCGCTACCATCTCAACAAATACCTGAATGCTTCTGAAGCCATTATTTTTCCGACCTTGATTTTTGAACCTGATCAACACCAGGATTTATCTGTAAGCAACACAAAAATTCGTGTTTGTATACCAGGTTCTGTCTCTCAGGGTAGAAGGGAGTATATGAAATTACTGGATATTTTGGAAGCACATACCGAGTATTACAGCGCTAATTTTACGATTGATTTGCTGGGTTTTATTCCGCAAGGAGAACAGGCTTTGTTTGCCAGAATTAAAGCGCTAAAGGCAGCGGGACTGGATATTTTGTACTACGATTATTTTATTGATGTCAAACAATTTGATATCGAATTGTATAAATCGGACATCATTTTAAGCAATATTTTAATTGATGATGGTAAAGGCATGCAGACCAAAGAAACAGCTGCTGTTTACCACATGATCAGAGGCGCCAAGCCCGGAATTTTTCCTGCAGGATTTACCTTGGATGAGGATTTTAAAGACACCGTGGTGTATTTCGACACTTATCCTTTGCTGCACAATGTGTTTGTTGAACTGCACGAGAACCGAAGCAGAGTGCAGACTTTGAAGGCAGCTGCCATGCAGGTATCACTTCGTTACGCTCCGGAAAGTCTGTTAAAAAGACTCGTGTAATTGCCTCGAAAAACTTCACTAAAAGTACTATATTTGCTGAATTAATATATCTAAAATAGGCATGTATAAGGAAATTAGCTGTTGTAGAATTTGCGGAAATACCAATCTTGAGTCGCTCTTACACCTGGGTGAACAAACCTTAACTGGTGTTTTTCCAAAAAGTAAAGACACCGTCATCACCCGTGGTCCCCTCGAATTGGTTAAATGTTACAGTCACAACGGTGAGGATGTTTGTGGTCTGGTTCAACTGCGTCACTCTTTCGACAGCAATGAAATGTACGGCGAAAATTACGGCTACCGTTCCGGTCTTAACCAATCTATGGTGAAGCACCTCCAAGGCATCGTTGCCGGTATCTGCCAGTTAATGCCATTGGCCGAGGGTGATATCATCATCGATATCGGTGGCAACGACTCCACTTTATTGCAAGCTTATCCTGCCGACAAAGGTCTTAACCTGATGGTTATCGACCCTACTTCGGATAAATTCAAAAAATACTATCCTGCACATATCAACAACACCGCTGATTTCTTTAGTGCGGCCACTTATAACAAAGTGTTCGACAGAAAAGCCAAGGTAATCACTTCCATTGCCATGTTCTATGACCTGGAAGCGCCTTTGAAATTTGTTCAGGATATCTACGATTCTTTAGACGATAATGGTATCTGGGTGTTCGAACAAAGTTATTTGCCTTACATGGTAGATACTACGTCTTACGATACCATCTGCCACGAACATTTAGAATACTACGCGATCCAGCAAATCCAATGGATCTTTGATAAAATCGGTTTCAAAATTGCCGATATCAATTTCAATAATGTGAACGGTGGAAGCTTCCGCATCACTGCTGCTAAGAAGGGGTCTAACATTCCGGTAGCTACTGAGAAAATTGAAGCGGCCATTCAACACGAAAACGACCTGGGTTATCAAGGTCTGGATATCTACAAAACTTTCTCTGACAATGTTAGCAAGCACAGAACTGAACTGATGGCTTTGCTGGCAGATCTTAAAGCTCAAGGTAAAAAGATCTTCGGTTATGGTGCCTCTACCAAAGGCAACGTGTTGCTGCAATACTGCGGCATCACCACCAATGATATGCCTTGCATTGCAGAGGTAAATCCAGATAAGTTTGGTTCTTTTACGCCTAGCACGCTTATTCCAATCATCTCTGAGAAAGAAGCCAGAGCTGAAAATCCTGATTACTTCTTTGTATTGCCTTGGCACTTTAGAGATGGTATCATCGAAAGAGAACAGGAGTTTCTGAACAATGGTGGTAAACTGATTTTTCCACTCCCTCAGATTGATATTATTTCTAAATAGTGACTAAAAAAGCGCTGATTGTCGGTCATACCGGTCAGGATGGCTTTTACCTGACTCAATTACTGGAAGCTCAGAACTACTCGGTTTACGGGCTCTCTTCTACTGGTAATTACCACAGCAAAGGCGAAAGCTTTGAGCATGGCAATTTGTTGGATGTGGCCTATGCTGAACGTCTTATCTCTACCATTCAACCAGATGAATTGTACTACCTGGCCGCTGTGCACCAGTCGTCAGTAGAACAGAGTTTCGACGACCTCAGTTTTTATAAACAGACTTTGGATGTCAATGCTAATGCTTACCTCAATGTTTTGAATGCCTTGGTTAAACTGGCGCCGAACTGTAAAGTTTTTTACGCGTCTTCTTCTCATATCTTTGGTGGTACAGCCTCTCAAATACAGAATGAAGAAACGCCTGTTTGTCCGGTCTCTATTTATGGCGTCAGCAAAGTATTGGGCATGCACTTCTCCGACCTATACCGCCAAAAAGGATTGGATGTGTCTTGTGGTATTTTATATAACCACGAATCGCCGCGCAGACACTCTAAATTCGTTTCTAAAAAGATTGTTGAAACTGCTGTCAAAATCTATAAAAAAGAAGCCACTGAATTGGTACTGGGAGATCTCAGTGCTACCATCGACTGGGGCTATGCGCCAGATTATATGCATGCCGCTAACTTGATTGTCAACGCCGGAAAGCCTGGTAATTATGTCATCTCCAGCGGTCACCTTTATACAGTGCAGGATTTTGTGGAAGCGGTGTTTGAGCAACTCGGACTGCAGTGGAGGGATTATGTCAAAGAAAATAAAGGCATTATTCTCAAACGCTCTGTCACCATTCTAAAAGGTGATAGCAGCAAATTGCGTCAGACTACTGGCTGGAATAACAGTGTGGATCTAAAAGGCATGATTGCCATTTTGCTCGAATCAGAGCTCAATAAATAGTCAGCTTACTTGACGATATTTGAATTGATGGCCGCTATGTCAATGGCGTGTTTACCTGTGTTCGGCACAAAGATAAAGTTATTGATGAAATCGCGACTCTTGCCATGGTGATCAGCAGATTGCAAATCAGCAATATCACGACTCAAAATATCATTTTTGAATTGTTGCTCGCGGGCACTGAAATAGTAACAAGTGTAATTATACTGTTGTTCGGTGTTTTTGATGAAATCAGCAATATTGCTGTTGTGGTGTCTCTGTTCGATCTCTATAATCATCACAGGCTGTTGAGATTGAATCACGGCAGTGGCGCCAGATACGACATCAAACTCTGCACCCTCCACATCTATTTTTATCAATGCAATGTTTTGCAATTGCTTGGTTTGAGCAAAATTGTCCAGGGTGTTGATGTTCACATCGATGAGTTTACTTCTGGTTTCGCCAGTTTCGCGGTGCTCGGTTTTGAGGGTGCCACGGGTATGTATCTCACGCTTGTCGAAAAATGGAATCTTAAATTGGGTTTTGCCAATGCTGTTGCTCAAAGCATCTTGACTGATATTGATGTTTGGAAACAGTTTTCTTAAACGTTCAGCCAAATTGGGATGTGGTTCAAAGCCGTAAATCTGTGAAGCCGGAATGAGACCTTCTGCCACAAAGAGGTACTGACCCAGATTGGCGCCCACATCAATAAACTGATCGTCTTTTTTTAAGAAATACTGCAACAAAAGCAATTCATTCTCGATGTTTTTAGAACGGATGTTCTGCCAGTTTAGCGATTGTATGG